>Ga0272441_10008791_pt1 | contig 15857 bp, 13 predicted proteins | sample SSMProp6N_FD_193582 | JGI IMG/M metagenome (GOLD analysis project Ga0272441, IMG submission 193582) | Marine sediment archaeal communities from Little Sippewissett salt marsh, Falmouth, MA, United States - SSM-Prop-6N | ecosystem: Environmental > Aquatic > Marine > Wetlands > Sediment ... | reverse complement strand
GCGTACTCCGAAGTCAGCACGTGCCATTGGTAATCTTTCCCTTCGATCGTAACTTCGCGTTCGAACCGTCCCGGATCGAGCGACTTGACGTCGAAAAATTCGTTGGATGTCTTCTCGTCGGGGAAGTAACCCTCCCCCTCCCAGGGAACATCGATCGGTCCCAGAAAGAGCCATTTCCGCATGAACCAGCCCGGCTCCAGACCCTCGTAGGTTGCAGCATCGAGGCCGGCCCCGTCCTTCGACACAGTCACGGTATCAATCGGCGTTTCGTCCTGGTCGTCGGTGTTCTCTGGCCCCGGATGCCCCCAGTACATGCCACCGAAGTACCACTTGCCGTCTCGATACACCGTGGTGATGGTCGCATCGTGCAACAGCGATCCCTTTCGGGCCAAATAGACGGTGTGCTCGTGCCCATTGGCGGGCGTTTCAGGCCAGGTCGGCGTACGGAGAAGATCGAAGCCCTCGATCAACTTGCTGCCCTGATCGCCTAAGTTGTACTGATCGTACTGCAGAGCCGCAAGACCCTTGAGAAATGGATTGGCCATTAGATCAAGTACGCGCTGCTTGTCCTGGCGTACAACCGCACTACATAGGGTCCCAACGGTCTTCAGTGGGGTACTCTGATCGTCATAGACTTGCCCGGCGAGGATTCGGGCCATATTGAGTTGCCCGGCTCGAACGATATCCACCTGCTCGGGATCGCGCAGGCCGCGATACTCCGGCGGGAGGTCCGCCAGGGTCGTTCCGTCCTTGTCCGGCCATAGAAACGCGACGTGACAGGCGCCGTCACCGACGAGCCCCGTATAGTTTCTGATGGTCACAGCGATGTTGCCCTCGACCGTATCGAGGACGGTTACCTGCCGGTTGGAATCCACGAAGATCGCGGATTTCGGCAAGATGAGACGAAAGTAGTTCAGGCAGTTCGGCACGCTCCACCCCACCTGGAGGTGCCACAAGGAACCGTCCTTCCACACGAGGCCTTCGCCCTGACTCACGCGAAGATAGCGAAACTTCTCCCCCGGCGCCACGGGTTCGTGAAACCGTATGGCATAGTTGGTGTAACCAGGGCCGATCTTGTCCATGTCGAAGGGTAGCAGGCGACCCTGCAAATCGTAGAACTTTCGTTCTTGATTGCCCGAGAGGCCGACCCAACATACCTTGCGCGGCTCGGACTTGGTGTTCGGCTTTTCCAGAAACTGGGCCAGCGTGAAACGGGTCTCGCTATCGACTCGGATAGCCATAATATTCGTCGTCTCGATCTTCTCTCTGAGGGCCTGCTTCTCTTCTTCGACCCACTGGTGAATCTTCATCACGTCGTCCACCATCGGATCGTCAACGGACGTGCTGAGCCCCTCGTCCGGTGAGAGAATCGCCTTTCGCCCGGCGCCGAGAGCCACGCTCTGCGACGCGGTCTCGGCGACGACTTCGCCTCTGCGAACGCGCACCTCCGTCCTCTGGGCCAGGGTAGATGTCTGGAGTGCCAGCGTAACAACAGCGCAGAGCTTGACTATATTCATTTTCATGGCTTTTCTCCTTCCGCCTTGCAGGCAGAGCCAAAGTCAGATTTCTCTTGGTTACTCCACGGTGACGGTGAACTCGGTTCCCAGCGCCTCCACCCGGCCGTGGGGAGTGCTGATAAAGAACGGTCCGTGCGGGCTTTCCAGGTTGGCGGTGCACTCGCCATGGGCCAGGAAGAACTGCGTTTGACCGTTGTATGACTTCAGTGCCAGCATGCTGTTCTGGTCTACCTCAATGGTGGAATCCTTCGCCAACTGCAAGACAAAGCCCGATTTGGCGGTGGAGTGGAACGTGTCGCCGAGACAAACGTCCGAGCCGGTCTCCAGAGCCTGCCACACATCGCAGCCCTGGTGTCTGACCAGGACGGTCCCGTGAAGCTCGGCCACCTGCACGGGCACTTGCGTCAACGGCGGTCTCTGCGACTCTTTAGCGGCGCCGCCCCTTCCCAGGACAAAGCCCGCCAGGCAGCCGATCGCGAGAAGAACGCAGGCGGCAGCCGCTACCCGGCCCCACAATAACCAAGGCCCGCCGCGGCGCTGTTGCGGCTGCGCCGCCAGCTCGGCCAGGACCGAAGCCCCGGCCCGCTCGGCTGCCAGGCCCGGCGCGAAGGACTCCCGGATCGTCTCGCCCAGAAGGACGCAACGCTCGAATTCCAGCCGGCAGGGTTCACACCCTTGCGTATGCGCTTCCAACTCGGCGAGTTGGGAATCAGCGATGGTTCCGTCGAGGTATCGCTCGATCAGCTCTTCGTATCGTCGACAATCGCTCATGATTCGACCTCCTCAAGAAGCGGAGCAAGGTCTTTGCGCAGAATCTTGTAGGCCCGGTGCAGCCGGACGCGGACGGTGCCCGGGCGCTGGCCCAATTGCTGGGCAATCTGCACAGCCGAGAGCCCCCCCATGAATCGCATGATGACCAGGTTTCGGAATTTCTCGGGCAACCGCCCCACCGTTTTCCTTACGAATTGCATCTGCGTCTCGGTCAGGCCGGGATTGGACGAATACACCGGCGTGGCGTCCCGTTCTCCCGCCGGGCGAGCGCGGGCCCCCAGCGCGGCGCGGCGCCGACGATGCTTCCGGGCGGCGTCGGTGCACTGCTGCACCGCGATTCTGCCGACCCAGCCGGCAAAACGCGACGGATCTCGCAAGCTGTGCAACTGCGAGTAGGCCTTGAGAAAACTCTCCTGCGCGATGTCCTCGGCACCCTGGGGATCGCTCGTCCGACTCAACGCCAGGGCGAACGCCATGTTCCAGTACCGCTCCACCAGCGTCCCGAACGCCGCGAGATCGCCGGCCAGGGCGGCGCGAACCAACCGTTCATCGCTGCTTTCGGCTTGCCGGCCTTCGTTGGACATCGGCGTTCTCCTGACAAGAATCAGACGTGATTCTACCATGAAGAACGCCAATCAGGCAGAAGCGCTACAGAGAAAACGGGCCGGCGGCTATCACCTTGCCTCCGCAATGGCAAACGGACCCCAACGGGCAGGCGAACGACCTGAGAAGAGGCGTCGAAGCAAAACCGCAAGTTCTCCCGGCGTCATCTAAGGGCAATCTCGTAGCGCAGGCCCTCGCGGGGCCGACCCTCCGCCGGGGCGGGGCTTTCCAGCACCGCCTGATTGCCGGTGACCTCGTAGAAAAAGGCCCGGCCGTACAGTGGATCCAGAGGAACCGGAACCTCCGTGATGTCACTCAGGGACGATGGCAGATGCCCATCGTGCGCCGCCGCATAGATGCGCAGCGCCTCGACACATCGCAACATGGCCAGGTCGCGCTTGTACCGGGCGTCGAGGAAGAAGACTCGACGCAGGGATGGGAACATCGCTGCGAACAACTCCCCGGTCGAGGACTCCTCAGCGTATTCTTTGATCCGCGTCTGGATATCCTCAAGCTCATCTGCGGCCTGCCAGTAAGACATGGAAAACCATTTGAGTTGTTCGTCCCACAGGCACTCGTAACGGTGGTGATCGTGGAGCAGCACGACGTAGAAGATCGGCAGCGATTCGACCTCCTGGGCGGACCGGCCCCGGTCGATCAGCCATTGCCGGGCCTGGCGATACACTTTTGACGTGCCGACGATGCCGGCCAGTCTCTGCTCGAGCCAATCCCCCGAGTCCGTTTCCATATCCGCCATCGCGCCCAATTTTCGCCAGAGGCCGGTGACTTCGTCGTTGGACAGTACGCGTTCATCCAGCGTGCGCAACTCGGGCAACGCGATGTAAAGACACTGCGATTCGGCCTGCAGCGCCCGGTGGAAACTCACCAGGGGTTGGGGCATCTCCGTCAGCGCCCAGTACAGATTCGGCGCCTCGGCTCTCTGGATCAGGCCCTCGATCTCACGGTGCATATGCGAGGCGATTGCGAGGCCCACGAGGCCGTGAAGCAGGGAGGGACCCTTGCCCACATCGCGGGCAATTGAGAAGCCAATGCCAAGGGTGTTCATTGCCTCGGCGATGTTGCCGTCGCGCACTTCGAGCCGCGTCTTCAGGGCCAGGACACGCGAGAGATCACGGTATTCCGACAGCCCCGGCAAGAGGGTGGCCATCCCTCTCTCTCGCATCGGGTATTCCCAGACGCACTGCTCGCAGCGACTGGCCATCTCCGCGTATTCGATCGCACGGCCGAATCGTGAGATGAGGCGGCGAACTTCTTCGATCGGCAATTTCCCTACGGAGGCATTTTGCCAATCGGCCAGCTTGCGGCTGTCGAAATCGGCGTACCCGCTCTTGACATCCCTGACCCAGGATATCGCAGTATTGTAGAGCAGCGCGGCGTTGCCCATTCGCTGGTCCTTATAAGGAACTTCCAGACGATACTGAAGCGCTGGTTGCGGCTCGGCTTTCGGAGTCACGTGCAACTGCACCGTTCGGATCGAATCCTGCGGCGCAGCCATCTGCGGCGCGGCAAACAGCGTTGCTACGACGGCCGCCAGGAAAAAACATCTGTCGCATTTCATGTCAAACCTCCCTCGTCAAAGACGTACGGTTGTCTTTCGGTCAAATCGTGCCAGGCCATAGCCCGATCAGGTCGACGAAAGGAAATCATCGAGGTCGCCAGGGTTCAGCGGCGGCTTGCGTTTGCCCGAGGGCAAGCTAACCGATGCCGGCAGCGCCTCGACACTTCCTTCCAGCACGGCCTGGCGCAGACGCACGTACTGGGCACAGGTCTCAAGTTTCGTCTCGTCCATGGGCTCCGATACGCGTGTGATGACACCACCGATCGGGCTGCGTTGCGTGTGGGCTGCGACGAGAATGTCTCGGGCTTGAGGCTCGACGGGCTCCGGCCGCGTGGCGATCGAGACCGCCAGCAGCACGACCAACAATACCGAGGCACCTTGCCAGAGGCAACGCAGTCGTCTGGTCGAGGCCCGCCCGGCGGCAAACATCAGCGCGTCCCGATCGACCGACGCGGCGGTGGGCTTCAGCGAGCCGAGCGCCGCTTCCAATTGTCCTTCGGATGGGGTCAGTCTATCGTCTTGCATGATTGCTGCATCCTTTCTCTTATGGCGGTCAGCGCCGCGGTGTACCGACTACGCACCGTGGTGACCGAACCGCCGACGATTGCGGCGATCTGTCGCAGCGAGAGCTGGCCCCAGATTCGCAGGAGCACGACCTCACGCTGGTCGTCCGGCAGAGCCGCCAGGATTCGCTGGGCCGTCGCGGAGTCGATCAGGTCCTCGGGGTGGCTCTCGAACCACTCTCGCCGAGCGGCCAGTCTCTGATGATGTCGCGACCGGCGGGCCCGCCGCCGCAGTCGCGTGATCGCCTCATTGCGCACCGTTCGAAATAGCCAGGCCCCGACATTCCGCGGCGCCAGGACTTGGGTCATCAGCCGCGTGAAGGCCACCTGGACGACGTCGCCGGCTTCGTCGTCGTCCAGCCAGTTGCGGGCGTATAGCACGAGCCGATCGCAGTAAGCATCATAACACTGTGATAATCGTTCGGCGTCCATTGACTCCATCATACACGTTTGGATATCCACAAGAGAGACGCGCAACCGGGGCGAATGTGCGCGAGAAAGTGGCAAGGAGCCTTCGACCCGCGTGGCAAGTGTCAACGAACCTCACCCGCTAAACTTGCCGCTCACAACGGCCGGTGGAGAAAGCCGATGGTGGATTCCATGATGCGGGCCTGGAACTGCTCGCGCTGGCCCTCGGCGCTCTGGCTCTGGAGGTCGTCGAGGTTGGCGCGGCAGAACCGGCACCCGAGAACGTTCAGGTGGAAATCGACGTACCGCTGCCAATCCTCGTCCAACGTCTGGAGCATGAAGGCTCCGATCGTGCTTCGTTTGGGGCAACTGAAGCGAAGATTCTCCCACAAATCGGTCAGGAGGTTCTCGAACTCCTCGGCCTCGGGGCCCATCGGAACGTGCTGGCCGGCCACGTTCTCGCGGATCCGTTTGAGGCTGCGGTGCTTGATCAACGCCACCGCCTTCTCGTTCAGATTCATCGTGCGGGCCACCTCCTTGTTGGGAAGCTGGCAATACAGAAGCAGCTCGATGACCTGAAGGTCGCGAAACCGCAGGGAGCGTTTCAGATTGTCGACCAGGTTCAACAAGCCCCGGGCCAGGGCGACTTTTTGCAGATCGTACTGCTCGTCGGCGCGGGCGTACCAGCTCGCCGTCTGGGCCGGAGAAGCCACGGCGCTGAACGGGTCCGACGCCGGCTCGCCCGATTCGGTGTCGTAGGTGTCCTGGATCAGGCACACCCGCCGGGCGCCGGCGCTGCGGTAGCTATCGATGATCTTGCGGCGGATCAGGGAGAAAAGATAGGTCTCGAGGTCGCAGTCGCCCCGGTACCGCGCGATGCTCCGGAGAAACGCGACAAAGGTCTCCTGGACAGCGTCCTCGGCATCGGCGCCCTGGGGCAGCTTCGACCGGGCGAAACGCAGCAGCCGGCCGCGATATCGAGTCACGAAATCCGACCACGCCTGCTCGTCACCGGACCGGATCCGATCCAGAAAATATTGTTCTCCCTTTGTAATGGCCATGCAGCGCGTCCCAAGCAAGCAACATAGGTCCTATCCGTCTCATAGGTCGTATAAGACCCATAAGACGGATGGGACCTATCTTCCACCCGACGCCCGCAGCACGAGTTCCGGGTCATTGAACCATCATGAGGACCGAGATGACGGCGACGATCGCCAGAATCACCCCTGCGATCCTCAACGACCATTCATAATACCCGCGCGTGGCCATGTTGAGGAAGAAATAAATCACCACGATCAGCGCCACAACGCCGACGGCCGAGCCGATCATGCGGGCCCAGTCCATGCGCATGGAGCGGGCCGCGCGCGTCTTGCGGTCGACCAGCCACCCGATCTTAGGCCCGGATGTATCGATGAGCAGAGCGCTGCGCCATATCTTGCTGGCCGACCCGGCGAGACCCTGGACGAACTGGTCGACGACGAGGTCCCCATCGCGAACATCGGTGCTCGTGACCTGCAGCGCCGATCCAAGCGGCCCGGCGCTTCTGACCTCATCTCCGACCATCCGCGTCAGCAGGACGGCCGCATCCGCCAGCGACTGCTCCATCGCGTCGTTCTCGCTGACACAGGTCTGTCGCGAGCGGGCAATGGCGAAACTCTTGCGGGATCTGGAATTGGCAAACGAGGCGAAATCGACCACCCAGGGTTTCTCCACAAACCGCCGGCCGACCGACGCAGTGCCGCCTGCGCCAAACACGGTCGCCTCGATCCGACCGCTGCTGCTGCTCTCGCGCGGGCTGCTCGCCCACTCTACCGGTTCTAATCGCAAGTCGCTCAAATGAAGCGTGATTCCGACTTCCTTCTCCGCAGTGTTTCGCAAGGCGCTTTCCACACCACATACGGCCTGAGGAAACCGTTCCTGAACCACGGTGGCCAACGTACCGGCCAGTTCCTGCTCGCTGCCTTCCTGAAAAATGCTAATTGTCGCCGGTGCGACGCCGTCGCCGGCCGCCCGCTCGATCAACGCATCCATCCGCGCGCCCATCGCCCGCACCGCCGCCCGCTTGGACGGATACACATCGGCATCAAACTCGCGATCTATCCCCTCCAACCAGATCGGTGAGCCACCGACCGGTTCCACGGAACGCGGTAGAACCGCGGTGGGCGCTCTGCGCGTTTCCACCAGGGGCACCGCACGCCGATGCGAGACGGGAACCGCTACGAAGACACCCGCCACCACCATGGCCACCAGCGCGACAAGCACACCGATTCCCACCTTGGGAGCTTTCGTCAGCAAGAGGCCGAGCAGAACGAAGACAAACGGCACGACGATGACGAACAAGGGCGTCACGCCCATCCTCACACCATCCCGAGAGCCAAGCAAGCGCACGCCAAACACGCCGGCCAGGACCAGGCATACCAGGACTCCGGCGACGATGGCACCGGCCTTGGGCGACTTGACCAGCAGAACGACAAGCAGAGCAAAGAAAAATGAAATCCATATGAGGCCAAGCATTGAAACAGCCATGATTAACTCACTCCCTGATTAGGCATCGGTGCGAAAACCGGCGTGCGCCGGCGCGGCGGCCAGGCCAGCATCACAACGGAGAGCAGCACGGTCCCGGCCGCGATCGCCGTCTGGTCCTGGCTGCACGCACTGAGAAACCTCTCAATACCCAGGCCGACCTGGTTCTGCTGGAAGGCCTCGACGATATGCTCCAGCTCGATAGACGATATCACGCCTTGAACCGCATAGATCGCAAAAAGAAATCCACCCAACCCCAGCAAGGCCCGTATGAGGTGCATCGGGCCCGACTTTCGCCGGCCGATCATCACCAGGACCGCCGCCAGGAAAAAGAGAGCGACCAGAAGGATGGACCCCAATCGTTCCACCAAGGCCGGCCAGCCCGCGTATCCAAAGAGCTCCTCAAGCTCCTGCGCCAGATCCGGGTCGGGCCAACCGGAGGCCACCACCGCCGGCAAATGCAACGCCACCAACAGACCGACCAGGATCGCCGCCAGGGACACAATGTACCCGAGCGCACAGATCAACCCGCCAAGCGGATGCCACGGCTCGTAGATCACCGTGCCCGTGCTCGGATAGGAGGGCCAGGACGCAGGCTTGGGCTCGGCCGCCTCAGGCGTCGGCGCCGCATCGGCCTGTTGCGGCGCGGGTTCGACTGCCTGCGCTGCGGCGGCTTGCGGCGCTTGTGCCGCGACCGCGGGAGCCGGGGCCTGCGGAGCCACAGCCGCCCCCTGAACGGGATTATGCCAGACCAACACGGGAAGACCGTTCTTGTCCGTGAACCTCCCTACTATGATGACGATGATGTCGATGAATTGACCGATCCCCAGCAAGCCTCCGGTGAAGAGCCAGAGGATGCCGGTCCCGATCTTGCCCACGTAGAAGCGGTGCAGACCCGCCAACGGAAGGAAAGGCACGAATGGCACCAGGGCAAGAACGAGAGCCCAGAGCCGCTTGCAGAGCGAAACCGTCCCCGCCGGCACGGCGGCGGCCTGGCGTGGCGCGGCGCCGCCTCCGGAAGCAACCTGCCCGGGCTTGCGCCCTGGAATGAACGCCACCGTCAGAAAGACGATGCTGGAAAAAATGACCATAAACAGGGCAACGGCGAACTCCTCGTCACGGGGGTTTGCCATACCTATGAACATGGATGCGGTGACAACCGAACAAACGCTCAACAGCAGGATCACCGGCTTGATCAGATACCGCCACCAGGTGGTGAACTTGCTGCGACAGACCATGATCAGACAAAACAACGAGGCGATCAGGAGATCCACACCGAACGTGATCGCCATCTCGGCCTCGTCCCCGCGCATCTCCATCGCCCCGAGAAGGATCAGGATCAACCCGAGGTTGATGGTGATGACAAAACCAACCAGCCACAACGGTCGAACGAAGGACGGCAACGTCTGTGCACCGCCACAGGAGCGTGCGGTTTTCTCTTTGCGTTTCTTCGCCTGCGCGGCGTTCGCCACGGCCTGGCCCATCGGGCTGGCCGTCTGCACCACCAGGATGATACCACCCAGGGCACAAGCGACAATGACCGGCGCATACTGAAAAATGTTGCCCGCGATGAAACCCAGAAAACCCACGCCGATGGCCGGCCCCAGGGTCACGCGCTTGTCTCGTTTCGGATCGGTCAGTTTCCACCAGTCCGTCAGCAGCATGGGCACCGCCAGTGCCAGAACGCTACCTCCCCACTGGGCCGCCGGACCTCCCATCCACGGAAGGAACATGAATCTGCGGAACGGCAACCGCCCCCATCCCCCGCTAAACGGCAATCCCAGAAGCTGCCCCGCGAGCGTACCCAGCATGACCGCCAGAAAGGCCGCCAGGAAACAGGTCCCAGCTTTGCCCAGCCAGCGAGAGTCTTCATCCAATCCCGGCCACCAATGCCAACGCGCGCGGAAGATGATTTTCGACGCCACGGCCACCATCACAAAGACCGTGATCGCCGTAGGAAAGAAACCGCGTCCGTTGAGCAAACCGGCTCCCAACGCCACGGCCGCCATCGTCATCAGCACCAGCTTCTTACGCTGGTCCGGACCGATGGTATCCACGATCCTGGACGAGGTCCGGCCCGCCTGATCCGCCTTCTGTTTCACCGTCTTGAGCTTCTCGGCGACCTGCCCGCTGATGGTCTCGACCTTCTTGGCAATCAGTTCGGCTTTCTTGCCGACCTCCTTGCTGAAATCTTTTGCGGCCTGCGCCTGGCCCGGCTGGCCTGCCTGGGCCCCGACCTTCGGTTGCACCCGGCCGATCTTCTGCGCGACGTGCTCGGCCACCATCGACAGCTCTTCCGGCGCAAACTGCGAGACGCTGTTGCGAACGTGCTCGGCCCCGAAGACATCCTCGACCAGCTCCTGCACCGTCTGATACCGCTCGGCCGGATCCTTGGCCAGCGCCTTGCGAATCACGCGGGCAAAGGGCTCCTCGACGTTGCTCAGGTCCGGGTGGGCCGTCATGTGCTTCATGAGGATCTCGCCCGGGCTGGCGCCCAGGAACGGCACCTGGCCAGTCAGCATCTCATAGAGCAGCACGCCGAGAGCGTAAATATCGACGCTGCGGTCGTACTTGCCCGCGCCGATTTCCGGGGCCATGTAATGCACGGTCCCCACGGTGATGGTGTGACTGACGTGCCGACTGGCGCTGATGGCCTTGGTCAGGCCGTAGTCGCCGATCTTGGCGTAGCCGTTCTCGTAGAAGATGTTGCTGGGCTTGAGGTCCCGGTGTACGATGCCGCACTCGTGCAGATACGAGAGGCCCTTGGCGATCTCCCGCAGGAAGAAAGCGGCCTTCTGCGTCCCGAGCCCGCCGGGGGATTCCTTGAGCAGATCACTCAAGGACGGCCCCGAGACGTACTCCATGACGACAAACGGCCGCTTCTGATCGTTGTACTTCACGTCGAAGACGGTGACCAGGTGCGGACTCTTGAGGTTCATGCACTGGCTGATGCCACGCAGTTCGATCTGCTCGTGGCTCTGAACCACCTTGAGCGCTACCTGGCGGCCGCTGTCGCTGACGGCGTAGTAGACCTCGCCGAAGCCGCCCCGTCCGGCCGCTCGCTGGATGGTGTACCCTTCCAGGGGCCGATCTCCATACTTGTATTGGTACGCGTCCATAGGTCTTCTGCCGGATTAGATCACTTGGTTTGTCGGTTTATGCCTCGAGCCTCGTCACAACCATCGAGAGCTTGCCAATGGCAATGCGCTTGTTGGTGACGAGACCCACGCTCGGATCGAAAGGACGTCCGTCTACGGCAACGCCCTGGCGGGCCCTGCACAACAGGCGACCGTTTTGTGCGAACAGTGCGACGACCTCGCTCAGTTGGTCCGTACGAATGTGATTGTTGGTGTACGGGCCGACCAGGATATCGCGATCCATCAGGACCATCTGTCGAATGTCCGGCCGGTTCAGCCGCGTGCCGGAGACCGTCAGCGTGGCGGTCGTGCTGGCCGGATTGGGCAGATGAAACCGGATGCGACAACGGCGCGACAGGGCGATGCAATCCCCGTCGCTGAGCAGCTTCTCCGTCACCGACGCCCCGCCAACCTCCACGGGCGTCTGCGACCGCAGGAAATAGTCGCCGTCCGTCCGCTCGATCGTAATGACCGGCAGGTTCGGGTCGGCGATCAGACCCAGGTCCGGACGAGCCGACGAACTGATCGGTCCTATGGTGACGCGGGCCTGGCGAAAGACGAGAAAGCTGCCCACCCCGTCCACCTGCATGACGAGCTTCTCAGGCACAGATGAGTTGTCACCGGCATCGGCCATCCGTCGTTCCACCATCGCCGAGCCCGGCTGTTTGTCGGGCTCCGGAGCTACTGCATCGTCGTTCGGCACCGCGTGCCAGGGTTCCTGACCAGCCGCCGCATCGGCAATGCTCAGCCCCAGCGGCCCGGCGTCCAGCTCTTCGAGCGCCTCGGCGGCCTGCTTGACCTCGGCCAGCGAGGTCTCCAGCCACCGCGCCGCCGGACAGATCGTCTTGACCTTGCGAAGCAACGGTAACGCGACCGCCGGCTTGCCGGCGGCGATGAACTCGGCGGCCTGATGGCATTGTATCAGCGCCCGCCGCAGTTCCGCAATCTCCGATCCGTCCTCGCCGAGCGGGGCGAGCCGCTGCATCAGCAGTTGAGCGCGGTCGATGCGCCCCTGCTCGATGTGCGTGCGAACCTGATCGAGAACGCGCCGGCCGATCTGACGCCGCAGTTCCGCCACCTGCCCGTTCTTGTTACGGGTCAGTTGGGCGCTGCGTGCCAGGTCGATGGCCCGCTCGATGTCACCCTGCTTCAAGGCCTGTTGGGCCTTGGCAATGGCGTCTTCGGTCTGGAGCCGCGCCGCGGCCAGTTCCTGTCGCAGCCGCCCGGCTTGCTCGTGACCGCTGGGAGCCTCATCGAGAATTCGCTCGCCGACGGAGAGCCAGCCCTCATCAACCTGCTGCCGCGCCTGTGCGACGCGAAACGCCTCCTGTGCGTGGCCCTGCTGGTTCTCGAGGATCTCGCTGCACACCGCCGCACGAAGCTTGGCGATCTCGGATGTGTTGCCGGCCAGTTTCTCGGCCTTGTTGCAGTCGGTCAGGGCCGGTTGGAATTGGCCGGCCGCCAGATTCTCCTGTCCGCGTTGAATCAGCGCTCGAGTGAGCCGGCCGATCAGCCTCTGGCCGTGACGGTGACGCCGGAGATCTTCGGACTGGGTAATTTCAAAGGCCTCGTCAAGCCGGCCGTCGGCCAACGCACACTCAGCTTGTCTGATTCGCAGGATCAACACGGCCCGACTCCTACATTGTCCTGGGGTTACGGATGAAGTTGGCCACTGACGATTCTACCATTCGACGACGCGTCTGGCAACGCAAGCGGCAAGGCCTCTATTGGGCTACCTCTTCGCCTTTGGCGATCGCGACGGACACGGCATCCTCAGCACACTCCTGGCCGTTGCGCATCTCGAAGTACTCATCCACCTGGGCGACGAGGTCCTCTTCGACGATGGTGTCGACCGGAATCGACTCCACAAACCGGCTCTCGTGGGCCAGAACCCGCTCGGCGACGTTGAGGCGCTTCTGGATCTGGGCGATGAGCTTCTCGGTCTGGGCCAGCTTGCTGTTGTCCACGTGAATCTTCGAGCCGACCGCCGCCGCCTTGACGAGACGATGCTGGCTGGCCAGAGCCTCGATCTTGTGCTCCAGGATGCGTTTCTCGCCCCGTGTCTTCTCCAACAATTGCATCGCGGCGTTCAGAGAGTTCTCGCGAGAAGTGAGCAGACGTGCCTTACTGGCCAGAACCAGCTCGCCCTCTGTGAGTCGCTCGAAGCGTCCGGCCAGATCGGCCTTCACGTCCGCGTGGGAATACTGCCTGCCGCCGAAGCGATAGGACGCCTGGTGTCTTGCCAGCGAGGTGCGCAGCTTCTGCACCCGTTCGCGTTCTTCCTCGAGCGACTCTTCGCTCCTGGCGATTTCCGCCTTCAATGCGGCCACTTCCACCTCTTCCTGCGCGATGAGCTGGATGTTGGCCCGCATCTCCGGGATGATGTCTTCCAGCAGGTCGCGGGCCCGACGCAGCTCAAACTCGATGGGAACCGAATCCTTGACGACCGTCCGCATGCCCCGCGCCGAGCTGCGTACGTAGCTGGCCAGGTCCTTTCCGAAGAAAAGTCCGCCTAACAGGCAAAAACCCGCCGTCCCGATCACGCCGATTTTCAGCCATTTGGTAATCATGACAAAACTCCTTAAATCCCGTTAAAACCACGACTTAGTTGCTCTCGGCCGCCTATCGGCCACACTTAGATGGTCGCGAGCCACACCCGTTTATTGCCAAAAAAAGCCAAGAAACGCTGTGCGTGAAGCGAATCTCGTGAAACGCGAACGCTTGGGTGGCAGCGTCAAGGCCGCAGGCCTTGGCGATGGAGCAATCCGGCAGCGGAAGAACCATCGCCAAGCTTCGCTTGACGCTGCCACCCGGGGATTGACCTGACGTCGCCTCACCCGGGTCGACTTCACATCTCCCGCTTCACAATTTTTTTGAAAGACCGATGTGAAACATTCGCCGTTGATACGTCATTACTCATGCAGAGAGGCCGAGGCGGATCGCCCGGCAAAAGCCGCTTGTTCCGGCGTTACTCTCTGCGGCTTGGGTGCCTTACTTACAATGAAGGCAGATATGAACCGAAATTTCATGGAGGATCCAAAAATGAAACGGGTCACCGTGAATAACAAATGGGATATCAAGCAGCTTCTTTATTCGGATCGCGTTTTGGCCGTGAGAGATGATAGCTGTCAATCCTTCGGGGGCTTCCAGCTCTGGTGGTACGACAAGCAGCATGATACGTGCCGCTGCTGCCAGGCCCGCTGGGCGGACCTGCGAAGAAAAGTCGAAAAATGCAGTCTGGACCGGGCCGCACGGCGGCTCTGGAAGAAGCGAAACGCCCTCTTTCTCCGACAAAAACATCACCGCCAGGACCATAAGATCGCCAAATGGGAGCAGATGTGCAATTGATGCGTGAAGCGATGTTCGTGAAGCGTATCTCGTGAAGCGTATCTCGCAACGACCCTCGCTTCACGCTGACAAACTGTAGGGTGGGTTCTCAACCCACGCGTCTGTGCACTCCCGTGGTCCCGCGTGGGTTAAGAACCCACCCTACGATTACAACGTCACGAGAAATGTAGGATGGGCTTCAGCCTCCCGGCGCGCCGGGACCGATCGCATTAGGGGCAGAACCCGCATGGGCTAAAACCCATCCTACACTTGCAGGACTCGACGCCATCCGTTAACATTCCTCTTTTGATTGAGCCAGAATCGATCGATCCAACGAAAGGGGAATGTCCTATGAAAGTCGTCGCATTCAACGGCAGCGCCCGCAAGGACGGCAACACCGCGATCCTCATCCGGAAGGTCTTCGCCGAACTGGAGGCCGAAGGCATCGAGACCGAGCTGGTGCAATTGGCGGGCCAGACCATCCGCGGCTGCACCGCCTGCGGCCAGTGCCAAAAGAACAAGAACCACCGCTGTGTCATCGAAAACGACGTCGTCAACGACTGCATCGAGAAGATGCGCGCCGCCGACGGCATCATCTTAGGCTCGCCGACGTACTTCGCCGATCTGACGCCCGAGATGAAGGCCCTGATCGACCGCGCCGGCTACGTCTCCCGCGCCAACGGTGACATGTTCACACACAAGGTCGGCGCCGCCGTCGTGGCCGTACGCCGGGCCGGATCGGTCCACACCTTCGACTCCATCAACCACTTCTTCCTCATCGGCCAGATGATCGTCCCAGGCTCCATCTACTGGAACATGGGTATCGGCCGGGCCAAAGGCGAAGTCGAGCAAGACGAAGAAGGCCTCCAAACCATGAAAACCCTCGGCCAAAACACCGCCTGGCTCCTAAAGAAGATCAACGCCTAACGGCGGCACGCCGGGCCCTGCGCAGTGTCCTATGCTGATGCACGGAGTTTCTCCTGCAGCCAAAGATTGATCAGCGTTTCGGTTGACACGCCTTGTCGGTTTGCCTGAGGATCAGGTGGCTGCCTCGTTGCCGGTCTTGCTCGTAGCCCATCTTTTTCAGCGCCTGGACGACTTGGCGCCCAGAGATTCGAGGCAAAACACTCACGCCGAAACCTCCACGATCTCTTCAGAGATCGGCGGCGGAACCGGTTCCTTGTGAGCTTCCAGGCTCTCAAGGTAGCCGGCAATGGCTTCTTTGATGTTCTTCAGAGCTTCGGAACGAGTTTTTCCCTGAGAGATGCAGCCAGGCAAAGAAGGTACTTCGGCGACAAATACTCCCTCTTCATCCTGCTCTATCAAGACTCGGTACTTCATTCTCAATGCGTCCTTTCCCCATGGTGCAAACAGGCACCTACACTCCTCACCACTCAACACCCTGAACCCATGCCTCCTTCCCTACCCA
>Ga0272441_10008790_pt1 | contig 15858 bp, 15 predicted proteins | sample SSMProp6N_FD_193582 | JGI IMG/M metagenome (GOLD analysis project Ga0272441, IMG submission 193582) | Marine sediment archaeal communities from Little Sippewissett salt marsh, Falmouth, MA, United States - SSM-Prop-6N | ecosystem: Environmental > Aquatic > Marine > Wetlands > Sediment ... | reverse complement strand
CCCGAATGGGTGGGGGTACACCGTGTTCGGCATCGTGCTCGAAGGAATGGACGTGGTGGACGCGATCGCGGCGGTGCAGACAGGAAACGCCGGGGGCATGCAGAATGTGCCGGTTGAGGCGGTCACCATCGTCTCGGCGAGCGTCGTGCAGCCCTGACGGACGAGGAAGGTCGGGCACACACCAGCGGTCAGGGCGCCGGGGGATCAGCCTCCGGCGCCCTTCGCGCATCGGTCTCTCAGGGGAGGGCGCTCAGACCACGACCCCGGGACTCAGGACTTCCTCGAAGATCGGAAGTGCCCCTTCCAGTGTCTCCCGCTCGATCACCAGCGGTGGGGCGATGCGAATCGTGTGGTGGTGCGTGTCGTTGCACAGCAGGCGACGCTCCTTCAGCGCCTCACAGAATGGCCTGGCCATGCCCGATTCCGGCCGGATCTCGACACCGATCATCAGGCCACGTCCACGTACTTCCTTCACGTGCGGTGAGTCGATCTGACGCAGGCGGTCCATGAACCATGTGCCGAGTTCTTCCGCCCGGTCCGCCAGCCCCTCGTTCAGAATCACCTCGAGTGAGGCCAGGCCCACCGCTGCGCCGAGCGGATTGCCTCCGAAGGTCGACCCGTGGTCGCCTGGATGGAAGACATCCATGACTTCGTCGTTCGCCAGGATGGCAGACACCGGATAGATGCCCCCGCCCAGGGCCTTCCCGACGATCAGTATGTCTCCGCGGGTCCCGTCCCAGTCTCCACAGAACAGCTTGCCGGTGCGGCCAAGGCCCGTCTGGATTTCGTCGTTCAGCAATAGCACCCGGTTGGAGCGGCAGATCTCATGAGCGCGCGCCAGGAACCCATCCGGCGGCACCACGATTCCTCCCTCACCCTGGATGGGTTCGACGAGGAAGGCGACCGTGTTCTCGGTGATCGCGGCCTCCAGCGCTTCCAGGTCACCATGCGGGATGAGCTTGAATCCCGGGGCGAAGGGACCAAACCCGTCTCGGTACTGGGCCTCCGACGAAAAGCCGACGATCGTGGTCGTGCGACCGTGGAAGTTGTTCTCGCACACGATGATCTCGGCGCGGTCCTCGGCGACTCCCTTCACCTTGTAGCCCCACTTGCGGGCCGCCTTGATCGCAGTCTCGACGGCTTCGGCACCGGTGTTCATCGGAAGGGCCCGATTGAATCCTGCGGCCTCCGCCAGGGCCTTGAGAAAGGTACCCATCCGGTCGTTGTGGAACGCCCGCGACGTGAGGGTGAGCTTGTCCGCTTGCTCCTTGAGGGCGCCGACGATCGCCGGGTGTCGGTGCCCCTGGTTGAGGGCCGAGTAGGCGCTCAGCATATCGAGGTACTTGTGGCCGTCCACGTCCCACACCCAGCATCCCTCGCCTCGTTCTATGACGACCGGAAGCGGGGCGTAATTGTGAGCGCTCCAGCGCTCCGCTTCGCGGACATAGGTCTCGGTCCTGTGCATCGAAATACCTCCACGATCGTTGGGAACGCGTCCTGTGAATAGACACGAGCCACCGACGCACGGTGGCGCGGGAGGTTATCCAGTTGAGGGTCGGCGGGCAACGGCTTTCCGGGGCTACAACCGAAGACCGCCGACCCCCACTGGACAGGGAGTCGAGACCGCCTCATACTCGTCCGCCGGAGCCGCCCCTGGAGCGGCTTGAACCAAGCAATGGACACGGGGGAATACATGTACATCCTGGTCACGGCCATCCTGGCCATCCTGATCACCGGCATTGGGGGGACGCTCGCATATTTCTGCCGGCTTCCCGAGCTGGACGAGCCCCCCAACGACCCGGCGTGATCATACCGGACCATCTGTTCAGGGGGCGTTCAGCGGCCCGCCGCCACGATCTTCGCGATGAGCTCCGGATCGTCCGGCAGCAGTTCCGCCGGCGCCAGACGCGGAACCAGTTCCCTCCACTCAGGTCGCAGCCTGTACGCCTCCGCGAACAGCGGTAGAGACTCGTTCACTCGCCCGACGCTCGCGAGTGTTACAGCGTGCCAGAAGATCGGCTCGGACTCGCCGGGAAGCAGAGCCTCCGCGCGCTCGTATTCCTCGATGGCGGCGTCGATGTTGCCCTGGGTGACCTGCTCGTCTCCCTCGTTCATGTGACGATACGCCCGGGCGACGGACAGCAATCGGGCAAGCTCGACCAGCGGTTCGTCATGGTCGTCTACACGTAGATCGAATACCCGATCCTGCCACGGTCTGCCGGAGGGCTCCGCCGCAACCACGAGAAGGGCGGCCGACTGTCGCCCGCGAATGTCGCCACCCTCCGCCTGGGCTGCCTCCAGCGCTGCCATCAGGCGGTCCGCCAGGTCTCCCGTGGTCGTGGTGTACGCCCCCACCATGGCGTCGCATACGGTGGCGTGGTGCATCAGGTTGGCCTGCACCGTGAAGGTCGCACCCTCGAAATCGCACGCCTCCTGGATGGCCAGCCGACCGGTGTGGACTGCGGTGCCCCCCCGAGCATCCACCATTCCGACCTGCCTGACTTCGGGGTGCGCGTCAGCGGCGATCAGCCCGGCGAGGGCCTGATCCGCACTGCTGCCCGTGCCCATCAGGACAAGTCCGTTGGCGCCATACGAAGGGTCGATGAAAGACTGAGTGGCAATCGCTCCGACTCCACTCTCGGCCCAGGCCACGGATGAGCCGACTGAGAACCAATGGGACTGGACCGCGACTCCGAGCTCTCCGGTCTCGGCGTCGCGGGCTACGATCGAGTACGTGTGCACGGGGCGAAGGGGTCTCTCGAGCTCCTGTGACAGGGCGGGGCCGGCCGTCGACAGGGTAGCGATCAAGAGAGCGACGAGCACGGCGGTACTCACCAGGGGGCCTTTCAGGACGGTCATGGCATTCCTCTGAGCCGAGTTTGAACGTGCGTGGTGACCGGTTTGGCAAGAAGAGTCTAGAGGGTCGGCGCGGGCCAGGGAAGAACCCGGAGCGGGTCGTCGAGTATGGGGGGGCGTTCCAGGTCGAATAAATTTCTGGCGGGAAACGAATTAGCGGCGCGATGTAATGTTGTTTCTAGTGAGGGGTCGGTCGGTGGACATGATCGCTTCCAGGTGCTATATTTATATGCTCTACGGTTCTAGTCTTGACCCAACTTCGAGGTTTGAATGACAAAGCACTTCCGGGACGACAGCGGCAGACGGTGGAAGGCATGGCTCGCTTCGAGGGACGTCTTCTGGCCCGATCCCGACAAGACCGGGGCGAAGGACGACAAGGAGTCCGTGATCTTCGTGTGCTTCTCCGACCCAGCCCAGGCGCAGCGGCGAATCAAGCTGCCCGCCGGCTCCTTCGAGAGCCTCAGCGTAGATGACTTGAGGAGCCGCTTCAGCATCGCGGAACCGGATCCGGCCATCAGGTAGGGCGCGAGGGGCTCGGATCATTCGAGCGAGGGGCGTAACACCGGTGGAACCGGGGGTTGCGCCCCTTTTTCGTGGACACTCTTGAGCAGGTCCTGCCGAGGAAGAACATGACAGATCAGAACACCAGAGGACTTGCCGGCGTCGTCGCCGCTGAAACCGGCCTGAGCCTCATCGACGGGGCGGAGGGCCGTTTGTGGTACAGGGGATACGACGTGCATGCGCTGGCCAAACACGCCTCGTATCTCGAGTCCGTGTACCTGCTGTGGTACGACGCGCTCCCGGCGGCGATCGAGCTCGCCGCTTTCGAGGGGACCCTCGCCGGGCAGCGCGCGCTTCCGGCGGCGGTCCTGGATGCTCTTGGTTGCCTTCCGGCGGACGCGGCGCCCATGGCTGCCCTCAGAACGGCGGTCTCGGCACTGGGACAGGTAGACCCCGAAGCGGATGACATTTCCCATGAGGCGGATCTCAGGAAGGCAGGCCGTCTCGTCGCACAGCTGCCGACGATCGTAGCCACCTTCGATCGAATCCGGAGAGACCTGGATCCGGTGGACCCGGATCCGGAACTGGATCACGCAGCCAACTTTCTTTACATGCTGAGCGGCACCAGGCCCAGCGAGACGGCCGCCAGGGCACTGGATACATCGTGGCTTCTCTACCTCGAGCATGGGCTGAACGCGTCCACGTTCACGACGCGCGTCGTGGCCTCGACGCTGGCCGACATGCACTCGGCGGTCACCGCCGGAATTTGCGCGCTGAAGGGGCCGCTCCATGGCGGTGCGAACGAGCAGGCCATGAAGATGCTGCTCGAGATAGGGACCGCGGGCAACGTGCGGGCCTACGTCGACCGGGCGCTGGAGCAGAAACAGAAGATCATGGGCTTCGGCCACAGGGTGTATCGGACGGAGGACCCGCGGGCCACGCACCTGCGCCGGATGGCGGAGGAGTTGAGCCTCGAGGCGGGCGACTCCCCGTGGTATGATGTGTCGCGGACGCTCGAAGAGGAGATGCTCCAGCGTAAGGGCTTGCACTGCAACGTGGATTTCTACTGCGCCACGGTGTACTACTCCCTTGGCCTCTCGATCGACCTGTTCACGCCCCTGTTTGCGGTCGGTCGAACCGCTGGTTGGGCCGCACACGTGATGGAACAGCATATGCACAACAGACTCATTCGACCGAGGGCGGAGTACACGGGCGAGTTGGACCGGCCCTGGGTGCCCATCGACCGACGCTGATCACATTGTTTGTCCGGGGAGATTAGAGAATGTCTTCTGAATACCGCTTTGCAGTAGTACCCGATGGCGATCGCATCACCGTCACTCCAGAAGGTCCGGTAGTTCCGGATCGGCCGATCGTGCCGTTCATCGAGGGAGATGGCATGGGTCCCGACATCTGGGCCGCGGCGGTCCGCGTGTTCGATGGCGCGGTCGAAGCCGCCTACGGGACGGACCGCAAGATCCAGTGGATGGAAGTATACGCGGGCGAGAAGGCGCTCGATCTGTCGGGTGAGTGGCTGCCGCAGGAGACCCTGCAGGCGCTCGAGGAGTTCGCGGTCTCGATCAAGGGTCCGTTGACCACACCGGTCGGGGGTGGGATCCGCTCCCTGAACGTGACGCTTCGCCAGAAGCTCGACCTGTACGCGTGCGTGCGCCCAAGTCGATGGATCAAGGGCACGCCGTCTCCCGTGAAGGCTCCCGAGAAGCTCGACGTGGTGATCTACCGCGAGAACACGGAGGACGTCTACTCGGGCATCGAGTGGGAGGCCGGCAGCGTGGATGCGGAGAAGGTCCGGTCCTTCCTGAACGACGAGATGGGCTGCTCTGTCAGGGAGAACAGTGGAATCGGGGTCAAGCCGATCTCGGAGTTCGGGACGAAGCGCCTGGTACGGATGTGCATCAGGGAAGCGATTCGAAACGGTCGCAAGTCGGTCACCCTGGTACACAAGGGCAACATCATGAAGTTCACCGAGGGGGCATTCCGCGAGTGGGGATATGAGGTCGCTCGCGACGAATTCGGGGACGAGACGATCACCGAGACGGAGCTGTGGAGCGCGCACGATGGCAAACAGCCCGAGGGGAAGATCGTCATCAAGGACCGGATCGCGGATGCGATGTTCCAGCAGATTCTCCTGCGTCCGGCGGAGTACGACTACATTGCCCTGCCGAACCTGAACGGGGACTACCTGTCGGACGCTTGTGCGGCCCAGGTGGGTGGTCTTGGCATGGCGCCGGGTGCGAACATTGGAGATGGGGTCGCGCTGTTCGAGGCGACGCACGGCACGGCGCCCAAGTATGCGGGACTGGACAAGGTGAACCCGACCTCGCTGATTCTCTCGGGTGTCATGATGTTCGAGTACATGCGCTGGAACGAGGCCGCGCAGGCCCTGCTCGAAGCGATCGAGCGGACGGTCGGCCAGAAGTACGTGACGTACGATCTCGAGCGTCAGATGGACGGCGCCACTCTGGCCAAGACGTCGCAGTTCGGAGACCGCATCATCGACAACATGCGAGCTGGCTGAGCCCGCCCGCAGGCGGGGCCGGCCGATGGGCCGGCCCCGCTTCGAAAAGCGACGCACGGAGGGACGCATCGGGTCACGGACGCCCCCGAAAGTCGGGCTCCTGCTCGTACTTTGCCTGTGTTCAGCTCCTGGGCTTCGCGCCCAGGAGCCGGATCAGCCTGTCCCGGAGGCTGCCCCCGACACCCTGGTCGGCGACCTGGAGGGCGAGCTGACCGGAACGCTGGCCGATTCCACGCAGGAAGAGGCATTCCAGCAGATCGCTGAGGAGATGCGCCCTCCGGGTGAGGGCTGGTCGTGGTCGACGTATGAGTGGGACCGCGACGCCATACTGCGCTCGAACGCGATGACCCTCGAGGATCTTCTTTCCGAATTGGTGCCCGGCTTCACCACCCTTCGCACCACCTGGTTCGGCGGACCCCACTACGCGGTACAGGGGGCGCTGGGTCCGGGATTCCTGTCGGTATCCATGGATGGCCGGGAACTTACCACTCTCGACGCCGGACAGGTCGACCTCACCCGTATTGCTCTCGCCAGCGTGGAAAGCGTCCGCGTTCGGCGTCGGGCCGACGGCTGGGTAGCCGAGGTGACCACCTTGAGGCGGAAGAAGCGCTCCGCCTACTCCCGCATCACGGGGGGCACCGGAGACCCCGGGCTGAGCCGCCTCCGCCTCCTTTTCAGCAACGGAATGGGTCGCAATCTCAACCTGGGCACATCGATCGACCTGCTCGACACGGGGGGCGACAATCCGTCGACCGACTTCAACTTCTGGGGCCGGGTGGAGTGGCTTCCGGGTGGAGGGGACGCCGGTCTCGAGTTGCACTGGGTCAGTGAGAAGATGGAGCGGACGGTCTACGATCCGGTAGATCTCACGAGGACGGAGCTCTTCCTTCGTGGCAGGGGGAACCTGGGCGATCACCTGCAGGTGGAGGCCTTTGCCGGGACGACGGGTCTCAGCGAGGACGGAGAAAGCGTCCGCAAGGTGGCCAACGGGGGGTTCCGCCTGTCGGGCGACCTCGAGAACGGGTGGTTTCGGACGGGCTTCAGGTTGTGGGACGACTCGTCCTACCCGATTGCGGACCTGGATGTCGACGCGGGCTACGCAATCCTGCCGTGGCTCTCGCTCAACGCCGGCACCCGCCTGGGCTCCTGGAACGATTTCGGAACCTCGGAATTTCGTGGGGGTCTCGCTGCTTCCATTCGGCCGGTGCGGTTGACGTTGACCGTGGACGGCGCCACCGGGAGTCGGGGCGTGTCCTACGCCACGCTCGGCCGTGCTGACTCGGTTTCGTTTGACGTGGCAGCGGGCGGCCTGCGCCTGGACCTCGGGCCCTTTGCCCTCTCCGGACGAGGTGAGTATCAGAAGCTGAGCCGTCAGCTCCCCTTCGGGGCCGTCTTCGACCGGGAGCAGGCACCTGGAGGCGCGATAGAGCTTGGATTGGCGGAAGTCGGACTGGTCGGTCCGCTCATTCCTCTGGGCCTGGTTCTCAACAACGTGGAGCCGATCAGACTCAGGGGTTTCTACCGGTACTCCAACATCCTCGACGGTTCCGATCCACTCTACGTTCCCGAGAGCGTGGCCCGGGCCGAAGTGTTCTGGCACGACTCGTTCTTCGAGGAAGAGCTCGAGGTCAGCGCATCGTTCGGGCTGAACTACCGGGATGCGATGCTCACGGCGCCGACACCGGCGTCGGGTAGCCAGAACCCGGTGCTGGTCCCGTCGTACACCTTCATAGACTGGAATCTGATGATCCGGATTCTCGGCGTGCGTGTATACTGGAGGTTCGAAAACCTGACGGCTGCCGTGGGCCAGGATCTGCCGGGCCTTCCGTTTCCCGTCAGACGATCCGTCTTCGGAGTCAAATGGGAGTTCCTGAATTGACCCGAAAACGCTATACTTGTCGGTTCCTATGATACGCAGCATGACGGGCTTCGGGTCGGCCTCCGCGACGGCCGACGGTGTGGATCTGAGTATCGAGCTCCGGTCCGTAAACTCGCGGCATCTCAAGCTTCACTTCCGGCTTCCGCCGGGAACGGAGCGCTGGGAGGAAGCGCTTCGTGAGGAAATCGCGGCGCAAGTCCGCAGAGGGCATGTCGATGTCACGCTGCGAATGGGCGCACCGACTGGTGAGGCGGGAAGCGGCGCGCCGCCCTTCTATCAGTTGGACGAGGCACGGGCGCGAGCGTACGTCGAGGCACTCCGGGACTTGCAGGAGCGATGGGGTCTCGGCGGCGAGGTGGACATAGGGCTGATCGCGCGTTGTGAGCGCCTGCTTGTCGAGACGTCCTCGGATCCGGTCGAGACCGTGTCCGAGGAAGCCCTGCGCCAGGTAGCCCGCGAGGCAGTAGCCCAGCTCGTCGAGATGCGTGTTCGCGAGGGTGAACGCCTCGCCGAGGACCTGGCGGGGCGGGTCGGTGCGCTTCGGACAGGCCTGTCCGAGGTCGAAGCGCTCGCCCCACAGAGGCTGGAGAGAGAGTCGCACAGGTTGAGGCGGTCGATCCGCGAGTTGGCGGGAGACATCGAGGTGGAGCCCGACCGATTGGCCCGGGAGATCGCGTTTATCGCGGACAAGTGGGACATAGCCGAGGAACTGGTTCGGACCCGTGCGCACCTGGACGCTTTTGGGGATCTCCTGGACTCTCCTTCGGATGAGCCGGTTGGGAAGCGACTGAGCTTTCTCGGCCAGGAGCTGCTGCGGGAAGTGAATACGATCGGCTCCAAGGCCAACGACGCGACGATCGCCAGGATCGTGGTAGAGATGAAGAACGAACTGGAGTCGCTCCGGGAACAGAACGAGAACGTCGAGTGAGGCGCCTACCGTGAGGCCGGCACCGTCGCATCTTTTTCCGATCGTGCTCGCAGGGCCTTCGGGAGGCGGAAAGACGACGGTGCGAAGGGCGCTTCTGGAGATGCGCTCTGACGTCGTGTTCTCGGTATCCGCCACGACCCGGCGGCCACGACCAGGCGAGGTGGACGGTAAGGACTACCAGTTCCTCGGACGGGATACCTTCGAGGCTTTGATCGAGGGAGGGGATCTCCTCGAGTGGGCTGAGGTACACGGTGAACTGTACGGCACGCCGCGAGCGAACCTGCAGAGCGCGTGGGACGACGGGGCGCATCTGCTGCTCGACATCGATGTGCAGGGCGCCAGGCAGCTCAGGACCATTCAGCCTGACGCGCTGACCGTCTTTTTGCTGCCACCGGACTACGATCGCCTGGTGGAGCGATTGCGTGGTCGGGGCAGTGAAGACGGGGAGACGTTTCGCAGAAGGATGAGGACCGCGCTCTCGGAGCTCTCGGAGGTCGAGCGCTTCGACTACGTGGTAGTGAACGACGATCTTGAAGAAACGCTGCGAACGGTCGAGGCGATCGTTGCGGCCGAGAGCCACAGAGTGAAGCGGCTGAGCCCGGAGGTGCGAGAGCTGATCCGGGAACTCAGCGAGTCATTGAAGGGGATGCTCGACGCATCCCTACCACAGGAAGCGAGATGCGAATGAAGGTTTATACTCCTGATGATCTGGTCCCGGCGGCGTCGGACAAATACCTGGGGGTGCTGGTGTCGGCCAAGTACGCCCGCGAGCTGAATGCCCTACCTCTCGAAAGGTCCCCGTACGGGGCCGACAAGCTCACCACCATGGCCCTTGCGGCTCTCTCCTCCGGCGACCTGGAGTATCGACTGGTTCGCAAGCGTTCCGCTCCGGCCGAATAGTGTCGATGCTGGACGGGCGCCGCGTTCTGCTCGTGGTCTCCGGTGGGATCGCTGCGTACAAGAGCGCGATCCTGGTTCGGCGCCTGCGCCGATCCGGCGCCCGGGTTGACGTCGTGATGACGGCCTCCGCCGAGAAGATGGTGGGGGCCACGACATTTCAGGCCTTGAGCGGACGTCCCGTGCTGACGGACCTGTGGACCGAGCCGCTTGCGCACGTCGAGCTCGGACGCGAGGCGGACCTGGCGATCGTGGCCCCGGCGACCGCGAACATCATGGCCAAGATGGCGAACGGTATCGCGGACGATATGGCGACGTCGACGCTCCTGGCGGTGGCCTGCCCGGTGCTGGTGTGCCCGGCCATGAACCTCCGAATGTGGAATCATCCCGCGACCCGGGACAACGTGGAGGCACTCGCCACGCGGGGCGTTCACATCGTGGGGCCCGAAGACGGAGAGCTGGCTGAGGGCGAGGAGGGGCCGGGCCGCATGTCGGAGCCCGACAGCATCTTTCTGACCGCCGCGCGCCTTCTTCGTCGTGAGTCGCCTCTCGCGGGACGAAAGGTCGTGGTCACGGCGGGCCCGACCCTCGCTCCCGTTGATCCCGTGCGTTTCCTTGGCAATCGGTCTTCGGGGCGCATGGGACTGGCCCTTGCTTCGGCGGCCTGGCTGAGGGGAGCGGACGTCGTGCTGATCGCCGGTCCGACGGCGGTCGAGCCTCCACACGGTCCGCGACTGGTGCGGGTGGAGACGAGCACAGAGATGGGGGAGGCCCTGGAACGGGAATTGGAGGATGCGGCGGTCCTCGTAATGGCCGCCGCGGTATCCGACTTCCTGGTTCCGAGGCCCTCGGACAAGAAGATCAAGAGAGGAGACCGGGACGTCCTCGAGATTCGTCTCGAAGCCGGGCCCGATCTGCTCTTGTCCACCCGCGAGCAGCGAGAGAAGGGCGGAATCTTGACGCTCGGCTTCGCGCTCGAGACGGATGATCCTATCGGCAACGCTCGGAAGAAGCTGAAGGACAAAGGCCTGGACATGGTAGCCGTCAACGAGGCCGGGCGACCCGACAGGGGCGTCGAGGCGGAGACGAACCAGGTCACCCTCATCGATGCGCAGGGAGTAGTGGAGGAACTGCCGTTGATGTCCAAGGTCGACGTGGCCGAGCGATTGCTCGACCATCTCGAGACTCGAGTCTCATGACCGGGACTCGCGACGCGCTCCGAAGCTACCTCGAGGGGCGGGAGAACCTGGGCGAGCCTGAGCTGTTCCTGTCGTCCGGAAGCAGAGGAGAAGCTCTGGAGCAGGTACGGAGGGTCGGTTCCGGTGCTCGGGGCCCGGGTGCTCCCGGCACGGACGCGGGACGGTTGGCCAGGTCCGGGACGCGTGAGGAGATCCTCGCGATTGAAGACCTGGCTGGTCTGAGGGAGGTCGCGGAGGCGTGTACCCGATGCGGACTTCATTCGACGCGCACCAGGGTCGTGTTCTCGGACGGAGCGGCCGACGCGAAAGTTCTTTGTGTGGGAGAAGCGCCGGGCGCCAACGAGGATAAGACAGGCCTGCCCTTCGTCGGAAGGGCAGGGAAACTGCTGGATCGTCTTCTTCTCAGCGCCGGCTTCCCAAGAGCCGAAGTGTTCATTTGCAACGTCCTCAAGTGCCGGCCACCGGGGAACCGAAACCCGCTGCCGGACGAGATCGAGGCGTGCTCGCCCTTCATGCTGAGGCAGCTCGAACTCGTGAGTCCGACGGTCATCGTCGCCTTCGGTACATTCGCTGCGCAGACGTTGCTGGGATGCCGTGACTCGCTTCGACACCTGCGGGGCCGAACGCATCTCTACGAGGGATTCCCTCTCGTCGTGACGTACCACCCCGCGGCTCTCTTGCGGAATCCTGGCTGGACTCGGCCGACCTGGAGGGACCTGCAGCTGGCCCGCCGCATCGTGGACGGGGAGCAGGGCCACCCGACGCCCCGCACGGGGACGGAGGAGCAGGTGCCGGGTGCGGGGACGGACGGTGACGAAGCGGGAACACAGGACCAACTGATCCTTGGAGGTCGTGATGGCTGAGCCCTCGGTGATTCCGGTCGAGACCGGGGTCGCGGGCCGGCAGATTCCGTGGTCGGAGGAGGCCGAAATTTCGGTTCTCTCGGCCATGCTGATAGACGGAGACGCCGTGGCGCAGGCCATCGAGATGGTCGGTGACACTTCGTTCTACCGGGAGTCTAATCGCCGGATCTTCCGCGCCATGGTTCGACTGTACTCGCGGGGCGAAGTCATCGATGTGGTCACTCTGTCGGACGAGTTGAAGTCCGCAGGGGAACTCGACGGGGCAGGCGGGATGTCGAACCTGGCCCGCCTCGTGGACGCGGTCCCGACCACAGCCAACATCGAGTATCACTGCAGGATCCTGAGGGACAAGTCGGTCCTCAGGCAGCTGATCGAGTCCGCCACGGACATCGTGCGGGAGGCGTACGACGCCCCGGCCGGCGAAGTCGACGACACACTCGACCGGGCCGAGCAGAAGATCTTCCAGATCGCTCAGACGACTCAGCGGCAGGGTTTCGTTTGGATCAAGGAGATCCTGTGGCCCACGTTCGAGCGGATCGAGGAGCTTCAGAGCAGTCCCGGATCGGTCACCGGAGTGGCCAGCGGTTTCCCGGATCTCGACAACATGACGGCGGGGTTCCAGAAGGGGGACCTGGTCATCGTGGCTGGACGGCCGTCGATGGGGAAGACGGCCCTGGCCATGAACTTCGCACAACATGCGGCGATCGATAAGGAAGTTCCGGTTGCCGTCTTCTCGCTCGAAATGTCGAAGGAGTCGCTGGTGCAGAGACTCCTGTGCTCCGAAGGCCGGGTTGATGCCGGCCGTCTCAGGCGCGGCCGCCTGCAGGACGACGAGTATGCCAGGCTCGCGACGGCGGCGGGCCACCTGAACACGGCGCCGATCTGGATCGATGATACACCGGCGATCACGGCGCTGGAGCTTCGGGCCAAGGCTCGCCGGCTTGCCTCCGAAGTCGACCTCGGTCTGATCATCGTGGACTATCTGCAGCTCATGAGCGGACCAACCAACGCGGACAACAGGCAGCAGGAGATCAGCGCCATCTCCAGGTCCATCAAGGCCGTGGCCAAGGAGCTCAACGTGCCGGTGGTGGCGCTCTCGCAGCTGTCCCGTGCGCCCGAGCAGCGGACCGACAAGCGACCTGTCCTGGCCGACCTCCGGGAGTCGGGAGCCATCGAGCAGGATGCCGACCTCGTGCTGTTCGTCTACCGGGAAGAGGTCTATCGACGACCCGAAGATCTGCTCGACGATTCGGGCGAGTCGATCGAGGGAAAGACCGAGTTGATCATCGGCAAGCAGCGTAACGGGCCCACCGGCAGCCTCCAACTGTACTTCCACAAGAACTACACCCTCTTCGAATCGGCGTCCCGCGGATCCGACGCCCACTGAGCGGTGCAATTGACGCGATGTTGAGGTTCGCTCTTTCGTTGGTAGTCCGAGAGACCAGCGACCACGAGAGTTCAGGGGGGTCATGAGCCGCGTCAGGACCGTGTTCGTATGCCGCGATTGCGGGGCTGAAACGCCGCGCTGGGAGGGTCGCTGCCCGACATGCGGCGAGTGGAATTCCCTCGACGAGAGCCGGCTCAAGTCGGTACCCCGCGGCGCCGGCGAGGTAATCCGGGCAGGCCGTGTGCGGCCGCTCGGTGATTCCCGAGAGTCGCCGACCAGCCGAATGGATACGGGTTTTGGAGAGGTCGACCGGGTGCTGGGTGGCGGTCTCGTGCCGGGTTCGGTCGTGCTTCTCGGCGGTGCACCGGGCATCGGCAAGTCCACCCTGCTTCTGCAAGTCGCAGGCCTTCTGCGCGACCGAGGACACGGCGTTCTCTACGTATCGGGTGAGGAGTCCGCGGAGCAGGTCGCGATGCGGGGAGCGCGGCTGGGTACGGCAACCGACGTGGCCTTCCTCGCTTCGAACGAACTCGAAGAAGTGGTGGGAGCCCTCCGGGAAACGCGGCCCGCGGTCATTTGTATCGACTCCATCCAGACCGTCAGCTCCAGGCACATGTCATCAGCCCCCGGCGGAGTAGCACAGGTACGCGAGGTGGCGTCGGCTCTGCAGCGCGAGGTGAAAGAGATGGGGGCGGCCTGCCTTCTGGTGGGGCATGTGACCAAGGGAGGAGCCCTGGCCGGCCCGAGAACGCTGGAGCACCTGGTCGATGTAGTGCTGCATTTCGAGGGGCAGCGTTCGGGCGATCACAGGATTCTTCGGGGCTCGAAGAACCGGTTCGGAAGCGTCGACGAGATGGCGGCTTTTCGAATGGACGCCGGCGGGCTCGTGCCCGTGCCGGATCCATCGACCCTGTTCCTCACCCCCGATGGAAACGAGCAGAGCGGTGCCGCGGTGGCGGTCCCCGTGCACGGCAGCCGTCCCATCCTGGCGGAAGTCCAGGCCCTCGTCGCCCGGGCCAGGTTCGCCGCTCCCCAGCGCGTGTGCACCGGCTTCTCCTCGCGGCGTCTGGCAATCCTGTTGGCCGTGCTCGAGAAGAAGGCCGGTGTGGCCCTGGGCGAGCAGGACGTGTTTCTCAACGTGGTGGGTGGGCTTCGCATGTCCGACCCGGCGGTGGATCTGGCGGTGGTAGCCGCATTGCTGTCGGCCGGTGCGGACCGTCCGTTTCCCGCCGGCACCAGCTTCTTCGGCGAGGTTGGCCTCGGCGGTGAGGTTCGTGGCGTGTCGCACGGCGAGGCCCGGCTCAGGACGAGCCTCTCCGCGGGCCTCCACCGGGTGGTGGCGCCCGTGGCTCTGGAGCCTGACCTCGCGAGCGGAAAAGGCGAGGGTCTGCGATTCGTGGGACACGTACGCGAGGTGTCGGCGCTGCTGGTTCCGGCGGGTGTGGCATGAGCGCGGCGGCCGTGATCGTGGCAGGGGGGCGGGGAGAACGCCTCGGCTCGCCGAAGCAATTCCTGCCGCTCGGCGGACTTCCTATGCTTCTGTGGAGCGTTCGGAGCTTCGAGGCGCATCCCGGTGTCAGTGAGATCGTGGTCGTGCTTCCCGCCGAGGCGGCTGCGGAACCGCCGCCGTGGCTGAAGGGAGAATCCGTGCGGTGCTGCGCCGGAGGAGATACCCGCCGCGCTAGCGCCGGGTTGGGCGTTCTTTCGGTGGATTCGAACGCCGACTGGATTCTGATCCACGACGCGGCTCGGCCCTTCCTGACCAGCGGCGTGATCGATCGGGTCCTCGCCGCCGCCTCCGATGTGGGCGCGGCGCTTCCGGTCCTTCCCGTTTCTGATACGATCAAGCGAGTGGAAGGCGGGCGAGTCGTGGACACGCCGGACCGGTCGCGGCTTGGGCGGGCCCAGACCCCGCAGGCCTTCGAAGCTGGACTGATTCGACATCTTCACGCCATGGCCGCAGAGAAGGGCATCAGCGCCTCGGACGACGTGGCCCTGTGTGAGTCGGAGGGGCATCCGGTCGCGGCCGTGGAAGGCGACCCCTGGAATCTGAAAATCACGACTCCGGCTGACCTGGCCCTGGCCGAGTGGCTGGTGACCTCAGGCAGAGTGTCCGTTCCTCGATCCGGGAGCGAAACCGGTGACCCGTTTTGAGTCGGTCGCGGTCTCGGCCGGGGGTGCAACCCTGGACCGGGGCGTGCGCAGAGCCGTCGAGGTGTTACGGGCCGGGGGCGTGCTCGCGCATCCGACGAACACGGTGTACGGAATCGGAGGCGCAGCTCTGCCGGAGGTGGACCTCCAGGTCTCCACGCTGAAAGGCAGAACCCTCGACCGTGCACCACTCATTCGCATCGCCGTGGACACGGAAACACTCCTGGATGCCTTTCCCGAACTGGTGTGGCCCGAGGAGGCCAGGAGGCTGGCTCTCCGGTTCTGGCCGGGCGCCGTCACGCTGGTGCTGGAGGATGGTTCCGGGCGGGGGACCGCCGTCAGGGTCGAGGGACACCCTGTGATGCAAGCGGTCCTGAGGGCCTGGGCGGGGCCCATCGGCTCAACGAGCCTCAACATCGCCGGTGAGTCTCCGGCCGTTACGGCCCGGCAATCCTGCGGGTGCCTGGATCGGATGCCGGATGTCGAGGCCCCCGTGCTCTTCATCGATGCCGGAACTCTGCCGGGGCCGCCGCCCTCGACCCTGGTGTCCTTTCTCGGTCCCGTCCCGACGGTGCTGCGTGAGGGAGCCGTCCCGGCGGTCGCGATTCAGGACTGCCTCAAGGGAAGCGGTTCGTGAGATCCGTCCTATTCGTGTGTACCG
>Ga0272441_10008789_pt1 | contig 15858 bp, 7 predicted proteins | sample SSMProp6N_FD_193582 | JGI IMG/M metagenome (GOLD analysis project Ga0272441, IMG submission 193582) | Marine sediment archaeal communities from Little Sippewissett salt marsh, Falmouth, MA, United States - SSM-Prop-6N | ecosystem: Environmental > Aquatic > Marine > Wetlands > Sediment ... | reverse complement strand
ATCCGAACCCGTTCCAGCCGACGGATCAGTTCCTCGGTCTTGCCTGAGAACATGCAGCCCACAATGACCTCAAGCTGCCGGTTCGCCGTGTGCATTCCCCCTCCCTTCCGCCGCGAGCTACTGTCTTACAGGTAATAACTCGGACGTGAACAGCCCTTCGGTGGAGAGCCCCTCATCGATCATTCCCTGCTCAGACAGGTAGTCTCGCATCGCCAACCACACCTCGGTGCTGTCGTGTTGCGCACCTTTCGCGTACAGCGGAAGCGTCAGCTCAAACGAGCGCCGGTTCAGGGCGTCGTCCAGATCCGGGTAGGCATCAACGAACATGCCAAACGCCGCGTCGGGATCGCTCGTCGTGCGCTCGATCCCACCTGCAAGCGCACGAAGGAACCCGCGTAGATCGTCGCCTCGTTCGTTGAGGAGATCGGGATGGACCACCAAGACCAACTCGTACGTCTCGGGAATACAATGCTCCTCCTGCGGGAAGAACACTGGCTCACGATTCTCAAGCTCCGCCTGGATCGGTTCGAAATTGCGGAACGCGCCGATCGCCTTGACGCTGCCAGTAAGCAACGCCTGCATCGTGTTGTAGCCCACGTTGATCAGCCGAATCTCTTCCTCGCCGATCCCGCCACAGCCAAGCATCGTCCTCCAGAGGATCGGTTCAAGCGGCGCCAGCGAGTAGCCGATCTGCTTCCCACGTAAATCCTCAATCGTCTCGATTCCCTGGTCGCGCAAACAGAGCAAGCCACCAAGTCCGTGATCGATCAGCGCCCCAATCGCGATCAGCGGCAGTCCCTCGGATCTGGCAATCAGGTAGTTGATCTGTGGGGTCAGGGCGATATCGACCGTTCGAGATGCAGCAAGCTTTACCGGATCGCTCGGATTCCCAGGCACGAAGAATTCCACCTCGACACCAGCTTCGTCGAACAGTCCAGCCTGTTGACTGACAACGATTGGCACATGATTCGGATTCACGAAGAAATCAAGACTGATCTGGAGGGGATTTCTGCCCAGCACAATCCCCACGCACCCGATCACCAGCAGAACGACAATCGCGCCCCTCTTCACGCTCCCCCCTCATCTCCTTGCCGCGAAACTCAGTTGGTACCACGCCAGTGCAGCACCTTCCACTCGATTATGCGAAGTCCCCCAAACAGGAGCAACCCAACGATCGAGAGCATCAGGATCGCTGCGAACACAAGATCGATTCTCAGCAATGCGTTCGACTGGAGCATCAAATATCCCAGTCCGCGATGGGCGCCAACCCATTCGCCAATCGTCGCCCCAACGACACTGAGTGTCACCGCAACCTTCAGTCCGGCAAACAAGGTCGGCAGGCTTGCCGGGACTCGAAGCTTCCAGAAGATCTGCCATCGGGTCGCTCCAAGTGACCGGAACAGCTCGATCGTCTCCTGGTTCGGTGCCCGCAGGCCGTCCGAGGCACTGACGACGATCGGGAAGAAGCCAATCAGAGCGGCAACCGCCGCCTTCGGCCACAATCCATAGCCCATCCATACGACCAATAGCGGCGCGATGGCAAACACTGGGACCATCTGCGATGCGATGATCAAGGGATACAGCGCCCGCTCAAACAACGGAGAGTAGAACACGAGGATCGCAAGCGCGAATCCGCTCAGTCCGCCAAGCAGCAACCCGAGGATGATCTCGGCGAACGTGACCACCGCATGGTGAAGAAGGATCGAAAAGTGAGACACAAACGAAGCTCCGATCCGGCTCGGTGCCGGAAGAATATAGTGCGGTGTGTCACACAACCATACCGCAGCTTCCCAAACGCCCAGCAGGAGAAGCAGTAGAACAATCGGCGCCGCCACACCCAGAGAACGCTTCATTCTCCCTCCAGAAGAACCTTCAGCAGCCCGGCTTTGATCTCTGCCAGTCTGACCGAGGCGCGGTCACGGGGACGTCGCAGTTCAACCCGAAGCGCCTGCGCAATCGTCGCAGGACGATCCGTGAACGCCAGGATTCGGTCCGAGAGAAGCAACGCTTCTTCGACGTCGTGTGTCACAAGCAGGATCGTCTTGCGAAGCTCCGTCCACACGGTGAGAAGCCAGTCCTGCAATTTTGCTCTCGTCAGCGGATCGAGCGCTCCAAGCGGCTCGTCGAGAAGCAGAATCTCTCGATGTGACAAGAACGTGCGGATCAGCGCAAGCCGTTGCCGCATCCCACCGGAGAGCTGTGCCGGATACATCTGCCCGAATCCGGCCAAACCGAAACGATCGAACAGATCAAGCGCTTCACGCTCTGCCTCCGCCGACGATCGCCCCTCAAGCTCCGACGCCAAGATCGCGTTACCCAACGCCGTGCGCCATGGCAACAGCGTATCTCGTTGAGGGAGGTAGGCGGCTTGAGCGGGCCGATCCGCTGGGAAACCCATCGAGACCTCCCCCTCGTCTAGCGTGAGCAGCCCTGAAAGGATCCGAAGCAGTGTCGTCTTGCCGCATCCGGAAGGGCCAAGAATCGTCGTCCAACTGCCCCGATCGACAGCAAACGACACCGAGCCAAGGACAGCAATCCGATCCTGTCCTTCACCGAATGACTTCGTTGCTCCATTCACGCGGATCGCAGCACTCGACACGCGGATCAAACCTCCCGACCAAGATATACAGAGGATAGCGCAGAGATGGCCACGCATCCCGCGACTCACCAACAGGGACACCGAACCCCATACCACGGTCTGCCTTGGCAGCAAGCGTCGATCATATGCGAGTCGGTTCATCTGGATCGGCACGTTGGCTGCTCGGTCCGCGGTGAATTTCGGACGTGTCTCTACCAGCTATACTCGAATGAGAAGGTCAGCAACTCGATGTTTCCTACGTCGGTATCCAGCTCGAAGCCAAAGCCAAGACCGATCGTTCTGCTCTCGCCAAGCGATATGCCTCCCGAGGCCTCCGCCACCAGGTATGACGGGAACCCCTTGTTGGCATAGTACGCGCTGATCGAAAACTCGATTGGGTCCCAGCACTCATCGACCCCCGCTGCTTCGCTGTAGGTCAAGCTCAATGCCTCCCAGTACTTGCCCAGGAGATACTCTGCAGGATCAAGATGTATCTCGTCTTCGACGGTCGCGTCGCCAATCTTGCACGTCAGATGGACGCCGGTGATTCGAATGCCGTCGATGCTCAGCTGCCCCGTAGAGTCCCCGGTGAGGGTAATCACGATACACGACTCCGTGCTTCCGAAGTCAAACACCGGCGTGAGGGCCAGCTTCTTCTTGGTCAATGTGTAGGACACGCTAGCGTCCAGCGACAGCCACGGGAGTCTGTCGATATCAATCCCGGACACAGAGAACGTCGCTCTCTCCAGGCCGCTTGCCGTCAAACCGCAGTTCGTGGAAATATCGAGGCAGTAGGGAAAGGTCGCTGAGATATCGGCTCGGTAGAACGCAAAGTCGCAGTCAGCGCCCGTAGAGCGGAATTGGACCGATGCATCGAGCGGCAGATCTCCGCTCTCGTCCGAAAGCGAGATCAGAAGCGATGTACTCGCTGGCTTGAGCTCGAACTGCACGCTCAACGATACGCCCTCGAGCCCCCACTCCACCGAACTGCTCCAACGGCTGAACGATCCCGTCGTAGGCGCAAAGTCAAGATTCGAGTCCAACGTGAAGCCGCCAAGCAGGCCACTGGCCGTGAACCCTTGTGCCGTCCATCCCGAGCTGTCAAGCGAAGAAGCCGAGCCGAGGGTCCAGTCGCCGATCTGATAGCTCACAGAGAGCTTAGACTCAAGGGCCACCGTCGAGGCTCCCATGTCAGCTTTCAGTGTTGAATCGAAATCGCCAGAGACGCTCGAAGACTCCCCCCCAGTAGCCAACCCGATGCACAGCGCGATCAGGCACGCGACAAGCAGGAATCGCAATGATCCTGGCAAGACCACGCGCCACCACGCTGGCTGCCCCTGTCGCATCGTCGCCCTAATCCCCATTTGACTCCAAGTCGAGGGAGATGTCTTGCTGCACCGCCCAGATGGAGAACGCGTTGGCAACATTCCCGTCCAACGAGCAGGTCACCATCGCTCCGAGCCTGTTCGTAGTGGTTGTCGTCGACAAGGGGAACCCAAGCGCGCTGGGGAATTCTCCCACGTCGTCGCACCATGCGTCGATCGATTCGGTCACTTGAGCATAGATCACGCCACGTTCGACCGGGTTTTCATCGACATCGACGGAAACGGTGTGAACGTAGACCGACCCGCCGCTCACGCTCCACCGAACGACCACTGGATCGAGAATGTAGGGAAGGGAGGAGATTGTCACCCCGCCGGTCGGGACAACGAACGAGAGCGTCACCTCGACGATTCGCACCACGAAGCCAATCGATGCCGTCGCCCCGCCTGCGTCGATCGCGAGGATCGTGATGTCGTATTCCCCGGCGTCCACGTTCGCCGTGTCGAGCGACCAACTCCACGAACCCTCTCCTTGGGTGATCGCCCCGATTGACGCAACGACCGTCACCGCGCCCGGCCTAGGATTGGCGAACGTGCCCGAGTTGGTTGCCGTTGCCCCTTTCCGCACCGCAACGCCGTTGGGGAAGTCGGCCGTGAGGGACGGCACCGCGTTTTCCACCTCGACGGTCGCGTCATCGATCGTCACGCCGCCGTCGCCGTCATCCACCCGCAGGGTCACGGTGAACGTCGCCGGCCCTTCGATACTCGTCGCGTCGAACGTTGGCGTCAGGCCGGCTGCGTCATCGAACGTCCCATCGCCGTCGAAATCCCATGCGCACGTCAGCAGGTCGTCCGCACCGGCCGGGTCGCTCGCCACGCCGGCAAGCACGATCGAAGATCCCTCCGTCACACGGTACGGGCCGCCGGCATCGCCACTCGGCACGACGTTGCTGACCGTCACGCTCGCCGTGTCGGTCGACGTGTAGATCGTGTCGCTCATCTCAACCGTCACGGTCCCGTTCCAGTCGTCATCCCAGGCATGAATCGTCGTCGGCGAATCAGACCAGTTCGTATCCCAGATCCCATCGCTGTCGAAGTCCCAGCGATAGCGGAGCTTTGCGCCAGGATCCGGGTCGGACGATTCCGATGCATCCAGTGTGATCCCCGTGCCCTCACTCCCCGTGTACGGTCCGCCGGCGTCGGCCACCGGTGGAGAGCCCCATTGAATCTCGATCGGCGAGAACCCTACGTAGTGGAGATCAGGATTGGCCTTGTTGTATCGGTATGCAAGCGACGCGCTGAGTGTGCCAGTGGACTCATTCGCTCCGATCGGTAGCGTCAAGATCGCAAAGTGCGATCCCGATGCATTGCAGTACTCGTTCACGAAGAGCAGCTCGGTCGCGTAGCCGCCGATCGGGTTCTCGTCCACGTCGATGGCGACTTCTTCGATCCAGATACTGCCTCCGGTGACCGACCACTCCACCTTGATTGGCACATCGTGCGGCAGGCTCGTCACGACCACCGGGCTGGAGGGCTCCACCAAACGAGCCGAGATCTTCGGAAGCGGCGGGCAAATCAGTTCGATCGGCTCGGCGTCCACGCGGACGCGGCGAGAGGGGTCGATTTCAACTCGAGAGCCCTGCGTGTAACTGCAGTCTGTGAAGACCACGCTCGCATTCAAGGTGTGGGTCGTCTCGCACGTTCCGATCGGCAGCGTCAGTGTTGTGTTGAAGACACCATTGACAGGACCCCATGCCCAGTCGGGGATCGTAGAGTAGGGCCCGTCGGCATCAATGGTGAACCCTCCGATTGGATTCTCGTCGACATCGATGACGGCGGACCAAACCGTGTTCTGCTCCGGCCTATCCCACCCGAAGTTCACTCTCACCGTGTAGGGTAGCTTGTCAACGACGATCGGGCCTTGCGTGTTGTTCGCATACAGATATGCCTGGGCCTGGACCAGCGAAACAGGCTGGCCGTAGTCCCGTGGTTGGTACTCAACTCTAACGGGAAAACCCCACGACTCAAGATCCGACCGATCCAGGACCGCTGCATTCCCTGCAAAGTCAAAAGCGGCAATGCGAAGTATCTCGAAGGGACCACGGACCTCCGTCTGCCATATGGTGGCACCTGTTTCTCCACTGACCTTTTCCAGGGACCTGGTTCCCAAGTACCCGGGCAGTGCGATATACACGCGCTCGACTCCGGTTCCTCCGTCATCAACCGCAACTCGCACCGCAGAAGGCGCTGCTTGGGAGTTCACCACTTCCGGGTCGATGTCGAGTGTCAGCAGGTACGGCGGGGTTATATCCCCAGGCGAGACCACCTCGATTTGGCTGGGGTATCCGGCTTGTTGGAGGTCTCGCGCGGCGATCGTGCCCAGTCGCTCTGAGAAGTGCAGGTTGATCTCCCAAGCCCCCGGATCGCTGCACCGCTCGAACACAACGGGAATCTCGAACCGCGCGTTCTCGTAGTCCTCGTCCCAGGCAATGCGACCGGTCGCGGATTTCTTGGTCCCCAGAGGACTGATCAACGTGATGTACGCGGAATACCCGTCGGTAATCTGCCCGCGGATCACCACTGTGGCCTCCTCATCCGTGACGTCAATTGTGGTCGGAGTGATCTCAAAGTCGACGAGCGCGCTTGTCGCGCCGTCGCTGTGCTCGCGACCGGTCCACTCAATGCAATTCGGAAACCCTACGGCAGGCAACGCAAGACCCGACAAGAGACAAGCAGGATTGCCGTAGTCTGGGGGGGGATCCCGCCAGTCTGACGGGTCGGGTTCGTGGACGACAGCGATGCTGCGAACGATGATGCTTCCCGGCGGGGTGTCTCGCGAAGACCGATTGGAGAAGATATAGTCGCCTTCATAGATTCCGTCATGAGCCGTTCCCGAGCTCCGATACAACCAGAAACCCGTACCTGATCCATTCGGTAGCATGAGGCTTACCAGCACGCAATGCACAGGCCGAGATGGGCTGACAATTCGGGCGGTGAAGTGGATCGAGTCTCCAGCGGCCCGGATCTCGCTGGGCGTAAACGAGAACGACTCCACAGTCGCGCCCGGGGGGTCGGCAACGACAGGCTTGACGATGCTCAATATCGCCTTGTCGTCGTCGCTCCCTCCATCACCGTCGACAACTCGAACGGCAATCTCGATCGTCGCCGGCGCGGCAAGCCCCATAGCATCAAACGTCGGCGTCGCCCCCGTCGCGTCGTCAAACGCCCCGTCTCCGTCGAAGTCCCACGCGTATTCGAGCAAATCGCTGTTCCCCGCGGGATCGGTTGCTATGGCTGCAGGAACAGTCGATCCGCCTTCCGATACGGCGTATGGACCGCCGGCGTCAACGTTCGGCGCGACATTGTCCACCGTGACACTCGCCGTGTCGGCCGACGTGTAAATTGAGTCGCTGACCTCAAGCGTTACTTCGCCGCTCCAATCGTCGGGCCATGTATGCGTCGCGGTGGGTAGATCGGACCACGCCGTATCCCACGTCCCGTCACCATTGAAATTCCAGCGGTAGCGCAGTCTAGCGCAAGGATCCGGGTCGGATGAACCGGATCCGTCAAACGTAATGCCGGTGCCCTCCTCGCTTGCGTACGGTCCACCAGCGTCCGCCACCGGCGGGACGCCCAACAATGAGACATCACGTTGTGTCGCCACAACGAAGTACGCGTTTGCCTCGTTGCCATCAAGGGAGTACTGAATGCAGGCCCCAAGTTTGCTCGTGGTCGCCGCCGTCGATTCAGGAAAGGTGAGCGCAGTAGTTAGCTCGCCTGTCTCCCCATCGCTGTACCACGCGTCGATCGTTTCGGTCACATTGCCGTGGACCCCGCCACCCTCGACCGGATTCTCATCTACATTCACACTGGCAGTGTGAATGTAGATAGGCCCTCCGCTTACCTCCCACCGCGCCGTCACCGGATCGAGTGCGTACGGCAGGTAAGGGATCGTCACCTCTCTGCTGGGAACGACGAACGCCAGAGACACGGTGGCTACGCGCATCGGGAAGCTGGCCGAGATCGAGCCGCCATCGTCGTCTCTCGCGGTGATCTCAATCGTGTACGCGCCGGCAGCCACGTCTGTCGTGTCAAGTGACCAGCTCCACGTGCCAGCGCCCTGCGTGATCGTCCCCATCGACGCCATGACCGTCACGGTGTCCGGGCCCGGATCGGCAAACGTTCCCGAATTGCTCAGGATCGTCCCCTGAGCTCCAACGACACCGTCGGGATTGTTAACTGTGACCGACGGGCTCGCGTTCGAAATCTCCACGGTGGCGTCGTCGATTGTGATCCCGCCGTCGCCATCATCGACCCGCAACGATACGGTTGGAGCCGCCGGCCCATCGAGCATCGCGGCATCGAATGTCGGTGCCAAGCCGGTCGCGTCGTCGAATGCCCCATCGTTGTCGAAGTCCCACGTATGAGCCAGCGAATCGTTCACACCGGCCGGGTCGCTCGCCACGCCGGCAAGCACGATCGAAGATCCTTCTGGCACGCTATACGGGCCGCCCGCGTCGACGCTCGGTGCAGCGTTGGTCACCGTCACGCTCGCCGTGTCGGTCGAGGAGTAGATCGTGTCGCTCACCTCGAGCGTCGCCGTGCCACTCAAGTCATCGCTCCAGATGTGCCACGCGCTGGGAGAGTCTGACCACACCGTGTCCCAAATCCCGTCACTCTCGAAGTCCCAGCGGTATCTGAGAATCGCGGGATCCGGGTCTGCGGATCCGCTTCCGTCGAACCACAGCACAGCGCCCTCCGCCCCGGTGTACGGACCCCCGGCGTCGGCCCGTGGCGGCAAGCCTAGCGAGATGGCGCATGGCACGGCTGTGACCGAGAACGCATTGGCCTCGTTCCCGTCAAGCGACCAGATCAGCGCGGCACTGAGCGATTCTGTGCCTGATGTCGTCGACGCCGGGAAGTGAATCGCGGTGGTGAACTCGCCCGCATCGCTGCACGATGCGTTGATTGACTGGATCACGTGCCCGTAGATCATGCCGTTCTCAACCGGGTTCTTGTCAACATCGATAGTGATCGTGTGGATGGAGACCGGTCCGCCACTCACCTCCCATCGCACCGTCACCGGATCGAGGGTGTAGGGAAGCTCGGGAATGGTCACCTCTCTGCTGGGAACGACAAACGCCAGAGATACGCCAACAACGCGCATCAAGAAGCTAGCCGAACTTGACCCGCGGTCGTCGTCTCTCGCGGTGATCTCGATCGTGTACGTGTCGGCGGCGAGGTTGGTCGTGTCGAGCGACCAATTCCACGTGCCGGCGCTCTGCGTGATCGCCCCCATCGACGCCGTGACCGTCACGGTGTCCGGCCCCGGATCGGCGAACGTTCCCGAGTTGGCAGCGATCGTTCCCCCCAGGACAGCGACACCGTCCGGGTTGTCAATCGCGATCAACGGCCTCACGTTCGTCAGCTCCACGGTCGCGTCGTCGGTCGCGATCCCGCCGTCACCGTCGTCCACCCGTACTCGCACAACTATCGTCGATGGGCCGTCCAGGCCGATGGTTCGAAACCTCGGCGAGGGACCGTGCGCGTCGTCGAACGCCCCGTCGCCGTCGAAGTCCCACGCATAGCCCAAAAAGTCGTTGTCTCCCGCAGGATCGGACCCTGATGCCCAGAGCGTCTTCGCGTCGCCCTCTTTGATGCGGTACGGACCGCCGGCGTCGGCGCTCGGTGCAACGTTGCTAACCGCCACGTCCGCCGTGTCGGTCGCGGTGTAGATCGTATCGCTCACCTCGAGCGTCGCCGTGCCGCTCCAGTCATCGGGCCACGTGTGTGTCGCGCATGGGTCGCTGGACCACGTCGTGTCCCACGTTCCATCCGTATCGAAGTCCCACCGGTATGTGAGCGTCGCTCCGGGATCCGGATCGGACGAGCCGGACCCGTCAAACGTGATTCCTGTGCCCTCCATGCCCGTGTATGGTCCACCGGCGTCAGCGACCGGCGGCGAGCCGAGCGAGATGTCCTGCTGCGTCGCCCAGATCGAGAACGCACTCGCGACGTCCCCGTCCAACGAACACGTCACCATCGCCCCCAGCTTGTTGGTGCTCGCTGTCGTCGACAGGGGAAAGCCGAGCGCGGTCGTGAACTGGCCCGTGTCGCTGTACGTTCCTCCGTACCATGCGTTGATCGGCTCGATGACATTGGCGTAGATCACGCCCCCCTCAACCGGGTTCTCGTCCACATCCACACTGACACTGTGCACGTAGATCGATCCACCCGCAACGCTCCACTGAATCGTCACCGGATCGAGCGTGTACGGCAAATAGGGGATCAACACCCCACCGGTCGGGGCAGCAAACGTCAGCGTGATTTCAACCACGCGTATCGGGAAGCTGCAGGAACTCTCCGCGCCGTCGTCATCGGTCGCGGTGACCGTGATAGTGTACAGTCCGCCGGCCACGTCTGTCGTGTCAAGTGACCAGCTCCACGTGCCAGCGCCCTGCGTGATTGTCCCCATCGACGCCGTGACCGTCACGATGTCCGGCCCCGGATCGGCGAACGTCCCCGAGTTGCTGGCCGTCGTTCCCTTGGACACCGCAACGCCGGCGGGGAAGTCAACGGCGACCGACGGAGTCACGTTGGTCACCTCGACCGTCGCGCCGTCGGTCACGATCCCACCATCGCCGTCATCGACCCGCAAGGTTACGGTGAGTGTCGTCGGACCATCGAGTGTCGCCGCATCAAAGCTCGACGTCAGGCCGGTCGCGTCATCGAAGACCCCATCCCCGTCGAAATCCCATGTACACGTCAACGGGTCGTTCGCGCCAGCCGGGTCGCTCGCCGTGCCGACAAGCACGATCGAAGATCCTTCCGCCACGCTGTACGGGTCACCGGCATCGACGCTCGGCGCGACGTTGCTCACCGTCACATCTGCCGTATCGGTGCTTGTATCGATCGTGTCGCTGACCTCAAGCGTCGCTGTGCCGCTCCAATCATCGGGCCACGTGTGCATCGCGCACGGGTCACTGGACCACGCCGTGTCCCACGATCCATCCGTGTCGAAGTCCCACCGGTAGGTAAGCGTCGCTCCGGGATCCAGATCGGACGAGTCGGACCCGTCAAACGTGATTCCTGTGCCCTCCGATCCGGTGTACGCCCCCCCAGCGTCAGCAACCGGCGGCAAGCCAAGAGAGATGTCCTGTTGCGCCGGCCAAACTACGACTGCGTTCGCGAGGTTCCCATCAAGGGAGTACGTGAGTATGGTTCCAAGCTTGTTGGTGGTCGCCGTGGTCGATAGGGGAAAACCGAGTGCGGTGCTGAATTCCCCCACATCGCCATCGTCGTACCATGCGTTGATCGACTCGGTGACATTGGCATAGACCACGCCCCCCTCGACCGGGTTCTCATCCACGTCCACACTGACGGCGTGAACGTAGACCGGTCCGCCGCTCACGTTCCATCGCACCGTCACCGGGTCGAGCGCGTACGGCAGGTACGGGATCGTAACACCGCCGGTCGGGACGACAAACGTCAGCGTCACTCCAACCACGCGCACCGGGAAGCTGCACGAACTCTCCGCGCCGTCGTCATCCGTTGCTGTCACTGTGACCGTGTACGTGCCTCCGGCCACGCCCGTCGTGTCGAGAGACCAGTTCCACGTGCCGACACCCTGCGTGATCGTCCCCATCGACGCCGTAACCGTCACGGTGTCCGGTCCCGGATCGGCGAACGTCCCCGAGTTGGCGGCCGTCGTTCCTTCCGGGACCGCAACGCCGGCAGGGAAGTCAACGGCAACCGACGGCACCGCGTTCGTCACCTCGACCGTCGCGTCGTCGGCCACGATCCCACCATCGCCGTCATCAACGCGCAACGACACGATGAGTGTCACTGGGCCGTCCATCGCTGCCGCATCGAAGCTCGGCGTTAACCCGGTCGCGTCATCGAAGATCCCATCCCGGTCGAAGTCCCACGCACATGTCAACGGGTCGTTCGCGCCAGCCGGGTCGCTCGCCGTGCCGGCGAGCACAATCGAAGATCCCTCTACCACGCTGTACGGGCCGCCAGCATCGACACTCGGCGCAACGTTGCTCACCGTCACACTTGCTGTGTCGGTGGTGGTGTCAATCGTGTCGCTGACCTCGAGCGTCGCCGTCCCACTCCGGTCGTCAGTCCACGTATGCGTTGCCGTAGGGTCGTCAGACCACGCGGTATCCCACGATCCATTGCTGTCGAAGTCCCAGCGGTAGCTGAGGGTCGTACCGGGATCCGCGTCGGACGAACCAGACCCGTCGAACGTGATCCCTGTGCCCTCGCTTCCCGTGTACGGTCCGCCAGCGTCGGCCGTCGGCGGCGAACCCAACGAGATGTCCTGCTGGACGGCTGAGATGGGGAATGCATTGGCCACATTCCCATCGAGAGAGCAGCTGACCATTGCCCCAAGCACGTCCGTGCTCGCCGTCGTTGACGCTGGGAAGCCGAGCGCAGTCGTGAACTGGCCCGTGTTGCTGTGGATTCCTCCGTACCATGCGTCAATCGACTGCACAACAAAGGCGTACGTCACACCGCCTTCGACCGGATTCTCATCGACGTCAACACCGGCCGCATGGATGTAGGCCGGCCCGCCGCTCACCTCCCAGCGCACCGTCACTGGATCGAGGATGTACGGAAGCTCGGGAATCGTCACTCCACCGGTCGGGGCGACGAACGTCAGCGTCACCTCAACGACCCGCACCGGAAAGCTGCACGTCGATGATGCACCATCGTCATCGGTCGCAGTGATCGTGATTGTATGCGTGCCACCGGCCACGCCCGTCGTGTCAAGTGACCAACTCCACGTGCCAGCGCCCTGCGTGATTGTCCCCATCGACGCCGTGACCGTCACGATGTCCGGCCCCGGGTCGGCGAACGTCCCCGAGTTGCTGGCCATCGTTCCCTTCGGCACGGCGACGCCAGCTGGGAAGCTGACTGCGACCGACGGCGTCACGTTGGTTACCTCGACCGTCGTGCCATCGGTTGTTATCCCGCCGTCGCCGTCGTCGACACGTAGCGACAGCGTCCTCGTCGTTGGGCCGTCGATCGTTGCGGCATCGAAGCTCGGCGTCAGGCCCGTGGCGTTATCGAAGATCCCATCGATGTCGAAATCCCACGTGCACGTCAGTGGATCGTTCGCGCCGCCTGGGTCGCTCGCCACGCCGGCAAGCACAATCGAAGACCCTTCCGCCACGCTGTACGGGACACCGGCATCGACGCTCGGCGCGACATTGGCTACCGTCACACTGGCTGTGTCGGTGGTGGTGTCAATCGTGTCGCTGACCTCGATCGTTGCCGTGCCGCTCCAGTCATCGGGCCACGTATGCGTCGCGGTCGGATCGTCAGACCATGCCGTGTCCCACGTTCCATCTGTATCGAAGTCCCAGCGGTAGGTAAGCGTCGTTCCGGGATCCGGGTCGGACGAACCGGACCCGTCGAACGTGATCCCCGTGCCTTCCACTCCCGTGTACGGGCCGCCGGCGCTGGCTGTCGGCGGGGAGCCCCACAGGATGTCTATTTGCGGCGGCCCTACGTTGACCGCATTGGCCATGTTGCCGTCGAGGGAGTACGAGATGAAAGCTCCAAGCTTGTTTGTATTCGATGTGGTCGACAGGGGGAAACCGAGTGCGGTGGTGAACTCTCCCGTTTCGCCATCGCCGTACCATACGTCGATCGACTCGGTTACGTTGGCATAGATCACGCCGCCCTCAACCGGGTTCTCATCTACGTCCACGCTAGCAGCGTGAACGTAGACCGATCCGCCGGTCACGTTCCACTGAATCGTAACGGGATCGAGGATATAAGGGAGACCGGGAATCGCGAACGATGTCGACGGCACCACGAAGTGAACTGATACTTCAACTGCCTGAGCCACTGAGACCGCACAATTGAGGGCTCCAAGAATCACAACCACGGACCATGCAAGCAGCGAGCGACGCATTGGTAGCCTCCGCCAAGCTCTTGCGCCGCGAAGATCCATCCATAGATTGGCGGGCAATCCGTCTCCTTGGACACTCTGTCCGCAGGCCACATCCCACCAGTGAGGCAAGCTGCTTTAATCGGATCTCCCGACGCCTCGATTCTTACCCCAGCCCTTGCAGCCCGGCGAGCACAATTGGCTCCGTGGCTTTGCGTCCCTACCTCGCGGCAGGTTTGCCCTTTAGGACTCCCCTATAGCAAATCCATTGTGTCCCTGCCAGCACTTGGTATTAGTGCAGTTTTACCTATACTAGTGATAATAACTACGATCTACTAGGGGTGTTCCGTGAATGTACTGTGCATCACAGAATGAGGGGCATAAGATCATTCTTGCCCCCCCAGTGCATTTGGGATCGACGCCATGAGCACCAGAAAACACGTCAACCTGGATATGGATGTCCATCTCAAGCTCACCAAGCAGCGACGACGCAGCGGACTAACGATCAAGGCAATTGCAAACGCAATCCTGCGTTGCGCCCTGTCCAACGGGCAGCTGTTCCGAGAGACAATCGGTGACGTCCTCATCGAGAAAGGCTACATCACCAGCGAGGAATTCGCGGAAGTCACGGAACAAGCCCACCGAAGAGCCCGCACCAACGCTGAACCGGACTGTGATGCGTTTATGCAACGTTCCGATGGGGCCTATTCTGCGGGAAGCTGGATGATCAGGACAGTCCACGCGTGTCCAGACAATTCCTACCAGGTTCTCAAAGCCTCAGCCCGCGACGCAAGAAAACGTCCCACGCGCTTCCACGTCCATGAGGTCTCCGAAACCGTGCTGGTTCTCTCAGGCCACGTCGCTGTACATCTCGAGGATCGACTCGAGCTACTTGATCCTCTCGACTCCACCAGCATTCCGCAAGGAGTTGCCCATTCGTTGACACCTCTGACAGCCGACACGGTCTTGTCCGTCACGCTTGTACCTGGCAGCAAAGCCTTCCAACATACTGCTCCACAAACTGGCGCAACCAGATCGGACCCGTGTGAATGAACGAGGATGGAGAACGCTTAAGCTCATCGCAGCCGCGAAGTTCTGCGCGGCTGGTCTCATACATGAGAACATTCATCTCTCCAGACAACGCAGATGCCCGTCGCCCTGCGAGAGACACTCGTGATCTAGCAATCCCAGAGGGGAACCCCGTCGACGGCATGAGAAGTCACTGGTACAAGCTACACATGAAGAGGCGGTGAACTGCACCTTGAATGTGAAATCCACGTTGCTCATGTCATCTTTAGTATTATCCGCTATGCCTCGTGCAGTAGCACGAACGCCAAAGTAGTTGGGTTGAGACAGGGAATGCTTCAATCGAAAGCATCCTTGAACCCGCCAGTGCAATCTCCGCCCAGTCAGAGCCGTTCGTCGTATCAGACAAGTCGATGGACTTCTCAGTCGCCATCTGCGCGAGATTCGATGCGTCTCACTCAATCGACTGTGTCAATCCCTCTGTCCACATCTCGTCCCTGTCCGATAACGACAAACCGATGCTGGATGCAATAGCTAGATCCTGAACGGACTGAGATGCTCCATCGCAGCTCAGCTCCGGGTATTGTCGATCGTAGCGATATTGAAACACCCATCGCCATCGGAAGACACCGTGAATATGTCGCTGATCCAGCTACCCTGATTGACAGCAAACGACACCGAGCCAAGGACGGCAATCCGATCCTGTCCTTCACCGAATGACTTCGTTGCTCCATTCACGCGGATCGCAGCACTCGACACGCGGATCAAACCTCCCGACCAAGATATGCAGAGGATAGCGTAGCGGAACCTCAACGGCATGCACCAAGCTGCCGATTCTCAGAAGAGTCTACGACCCGCGTTTCGGTGGATGAAATCGAGGATGTCCTCGACGGTCGTCGTCAACCCGAAACCCACGTTCAGCCAGGCAGACGAACCGTATCCAACCGTGACATGCACACCATCGATCAACGTCACAACCAGACCGATCTCGCCATACCAGTCGTACGAAGCGGTAGTCTGGGGCCGCT
>Ga0272441_10008788_pt1 | contig 15859 bp, 15 predicted proteins | sample SSMProp6N_FD_193582 | JGI IMG/M metagenome (GOLD analysis project Ga0272441, IMG submission 193582) | Marine sediment archaeal communities from Little Sippewissett salt marsh, Falmouth, MA, United States - SSM-Prop-6N | ecosystem: Environmental > Aquatic > Marine > Wetlands > Sediment ... | reverse complement strand
CTTGGAGAAGGGCTTTGTCCCGGAAACCAACAATGTAATGGAACAACTGTTTTCATTGATTGACGACTTCTTCTACCAGGCAAGGTCGTTTAAGACAATATCAGGGTTGAAAAACTTCTTTTCCAATTTGGCTCACATGTTCAACCACAGAGCATTCAACACCGGGAAATGGAGAGGGTTGAATCCCATCGAACGTGCAATGGTTCGGTTAGGATAGCGACTCTCGTCTCATCCGTATTATTGATCAGCGATAGCTATCTTGTTTGATCACAATTATTAATATTCCACTGGGCCTATAATAGTGCCGTCACACTATTCTCAGAATCGAATTGAGAGGTTGAATTAGAACGGTGGCATTTTTCCCATTTATGCAATGGACCCGGAGAAATTAAAAAGACTCTTCGGACAGGTCCAGCTCCATTTTCTTGAATTGCAGAAACTCGGAGAAGTCCAGCGGCTCCACCTTGATCTTCATGTAACGACCGGTCATGGCCGAACTTCGATGTCTTATCACGAGACTGGATGACCCGGCCGCGACCATTTGAATACCGTCATCCATATCGTTAAGCGCTTTAAGCTCCCATTCGAAGCCTTCCCTGTTGTGCACTTCATCAAGATAGATGATGTGTCTTTCGCGGGTGCTGATCTTCATCATTCGCCTGAATATACCGACGAGGTCGATTATTGACATGGACCTGAGCTTCGGATGGTCCAGCAATGCGTAACATAACCTGTTTGCTCCAATCGTGGGGATCATCTTGTGAATGTGCTGTTTTATGATGGTGGACTTGCCGGTCCTTCTCAGTCCGTGAAGTATGGCGGTCTTCTGAAGTGACAGGGCCCTGTCGATATGATCGGTGTATCTGGCCCTTTCGATCCCGGGATGATCATATTCCCTGTTCCACCATGGATTCAATGCATTGAGGGTCTCTTCCACCATGAGTTGAACTATATGCGGTGTTGTTTATATAAGTTCCGTTTCAAGAACGGAGTTCTTAGGAAAATATCATTTCCCAAGGCGGAGAATATTTAAGCGGTTTGTCATGGAACCATTTTAATGCTGAGGATGCTAAGAACACCATCGATATCCAAGACAAGGGCATCGTCTACCTTCCGGTTTGGTGCGCCGAGGGATCCAAGGGCGTCATGCTGGTGGACGCCACCACCGGCAACGTGATTCGGGAAGACCCGTTCAAGAAGTGAACCCCAAAACTATGGGATGGTGTCAGTATCCCCCGGAAGTTGATCCTCCTGCAATTTGAGTTCAACAGCCAGTTGTTCAGCCACCTTCCTTATCTTATCGGTGTGGGTCCCCTCCCAGTAGACCTTTCCGCAGTCCGGGCACTCCAGAAGTTCAATTCCCCGATCCCGTACCCCATGGGGGATCTGGACGTTCCGGGGGTCGGCCGCCTTCAACAAACCGTTGCACAGGGAACACCTGGTAAACAGTCCTGATGTTGGGTCCAGGCCGAATTCCCCCACCACCTGCCGCAGTTGTTCCATCACATGATCGGATACAACGTACAACGAATCGGATGAACACCTTCTGGCCAGTTCCCGGTCCCGGGTGAGCATTACCCTGCCGCTGCCCTTCCATTGCTCCACCACCACACTGTCGTCCCCTTCCGGGGCGTTCACCACGTCATGGCCGAAAAACCGCAGCCACCGGCAAAGCCTGCCCAGCATGAGGTCCGCTATAAATCTCATCGGTCGGCCTCATACGTGAGGAGAATACCGTCGTCCATGTCCTGGTGATCGACCAATCTGAACCGGGAAATCTCCTCAAATGACGATGCCCCGTCCCCGCCGGCCAGGGTGGGCGATCTCTCCCCGCCGATCACCATGCTTCCCACAAAAACCGTCATACGGTCCACCAGATTCAGGGCAACCAGGGAGGCAATCACCCTGGACCCCCCTTCCACCATGAGGGTATCCATGCCTTCGTTGCCCAGGATGTCGAGGAGTTTGGGTATATCAATTCTGTCCGTGCCGCAGGGTACGATCCGAGCTGGCGGTCGCTCTCCAGAAACCCCTTCCCCCACCACGATCCAGGTGGGTGCTGGCCCCACAAGCACCTGGGCATCCGAGGGGGTTCTGAGGCCGGTATCCAAAACGACCCTGAGGGGATGGTTCACCATGTCCACGTACCTTTTCTTGACCAAAAGCTTCGGGTCATCGGAAAGCACAGTGCCTATTCCCACCAGTATCGCATCGTTCTCGTTGCGAAGCCGGTGCACCCGGGCAAGATCTTCGGGACCGGAGATGGACGTTTGCCGGCCGTCGGGAAGGGCCAGCTTGCCGTCCAGACTCATGGCGGCATTCACCCAAACGAAAGGTCGCATGGCCCGGTTAAGGTCCGGTGTTGGATTTCCCATTTTCGGTCCATCTTCCACCGGCTGAGTCGATCTGATCGGTCTGAATGGGGCCCCTGTGGGGCTCCACATGACCAGTAAAAGTGGCCAGTAGAGTTCAAATCTGGATCAATTATACATGTAATATTGGCCATCATCGGAGATAATATTATATTGTAAGATTTGATTGGAGGGAACGTTTCCCAGTGAATGTCTCGCTGATTGAAATGGGGTGACCAAATGTTCGTGGACACCGTTAAAGGTCTGGACAAGGTTTTTTTTACAGACATAACGCAGCCGAAGATCATACTTGTGACGGGACCGCCCGGTTCTATGAAATCGAGCTTCTGTCATAGCCTGCTCTCGAAATATTTGAGCAATCGGGACGAGTTCGGGCTCTTTGCGACCCTGGAGGAGACCGCCGAGTCCCACCTGGCCAACATGGAGTCCATCGGCATCGATCTTTGCCTGAACCTTCAGATATCCGATTACACCGATCTTCGGGACGATGACGAATCAAACATCGATTACGTCAAGTTCACCGAGAGGATGATAATGCATTTCAAGGAGACCAGGGGGGACAAGTTCACCTGTTTTGCCTTCGATTCCCTTGGCGCTCTGTATTCCCTGATGGATTCCAAGGGGATGCGCAAGAAGATGTACCATTTCTTCAAGATGCTTCGGGAGCATAACCTGATATCTTTCATAATCATGGAACGATCCCCGGAAGGAGATGCCCATCTGATGGGTAACGAGGGTTTCCTCTCGGACGGGATCATATTCCTCGGATTGAAAAGGAGACAGGGACGGCTCACCCGATATCTTCAGGTGGAGAAGATGAGGGCCACCAAACACTCCATGGAGATGCATGCTCTCGAGGTCAGGGACAATGACCTGATGGTTCTCGGTCCCATATTCGATCAGTGATAGAACGAGCGATGGATACGGGGATTTGGGTAGTATGAAGAATTGCGTTGCCTGCAACGAACCCCTGGATGACCAGGTGACCGTTTGCCCCAAATGCAGCGCGGCCCAGCCGGCTAATCCCTCGCCCCAGGCCCCGGCGCCACAGCCCGCCCCAGCCCCGTCATCCCCAGCCCAGCCAGCTCCCGCCGGAGATGGCGGTGGCGGGAAGCTTGAGCGTCTCATGGCCCTAAAGAAAAAGCTTCAGGCCTCGGGTGGCGGTGAATCGACACCACCCTCTCCATCACCATCCCAACCCGCCCCGGCTCCCCAGCCAGCAGCTCCCGTACCGGAGAAAAAGCTTGAGGTGAAGATGCCCACCACCCCATCCCCATCTCAACCGGATCCCGCGGCTGTCCAACCCGCGCCGGGGCCCGTAGCAGTCCAACCCGCGCCGGAGCCCGTAGCAGTCCAACCCGCGCCGGATCCCGCGGCTGTCCAACCCGCGCCGGATCCCGCGGCTGTCCAACCCGCGCCGGATCCCGCGGCTGTCCAACCCGCGCCGGATCCCGCGGCTGTCCAACCCGCGCCGGATCCCGCCCCTGAACCCGTATCTCAACCCGATGCCGCGCCAGCTCCCGATCCGCAGTCCCAGGCAGCCTACAAGCAGATGGACCCGGAGAAGAGGAAGGCCTGGATGGAGCAACAAAAAACTCTTCAAAATGAGCTTCTCAACATGAAACAGGACGAGGTGGCCCGCAAACATGAGGAACAGGAGGCCATCGACAAGGAACTGGATGCCCTCAAGGCTGCAGTGAAGGCCAAACGGGAGAGGATCCAGCGGGAAGATGACGTACCTGCAGCGGTCCAGCCGGCCCCGCAGCCCGTTCAGCCAGCACAACAACCCGAACCAGAAGAAGAGCTAAAGGCAATGAGCGTGGTGGATCAGGCCGCAGCAGAGAGGGCTCAGTCAACCCAGCCGGTCCAGACCGAAGCAGTGCCCGAACCGTCACCACAACCCGCTCCAGCCCTTGAACCTGCGCCCGATGTTACTCTAGAACCCACACCCGATGCGGCTGCAGAACCAGCAGCAGCAGCCCCGCCGGCCGATGAAAGCCCGGAGGCCAGACAGAAAAGGGAAGAGCTTCGCATAGAAATGGAAGATCTCAAGAAAGAGGGCTTCGTGGTGACCCGTCTGGAGAACGTGATCAACGGCGATCCGGATGAGGCGTGGAAGATATTCTCTGAGTTCATATCGGATACCGAAAAATTGACATCATACAAGACCAGGCTGGCCAATCTCGACACATCCGGGCTGGAACAGGAGACCCAGGCCCTTTCGGAGAAACTCAGAAACCCGGATCTTTTGGGCGAGATAGAGGCCGAGTTCAAGAACCTGGAAGATCAGATCCTTGAGATCAGACAGAGCAAGGAAGAGTTGAAGGGAGAGCTTGCCGATCTTCGTCAGGAAGGCTTCGTGGTGACCCGTGTCGAATCCATGATAGATACCGATCCAAAGGGTGCCTGGGACGCCCTGACCCAGTTGATAACCGACATTGAAGAACTCAATGCCATCAAGGGACAGCTTGAAGGCCTTGCCACCGAGGGTCACGAAAAATCTGTTGAGACGATCATGGGAATGATAAACGACCCGGACAAGCTCGATGACATACGGAGCGAAATCGAGGTTCTCAAGGCAAAGATCGAGACAGGGGGAGGGGAGGTCGATGATACGGTGGCGGAGGATGTATCCCCTGCAACATCTGATCAACCCATAGGAAAGGAGGAAATGAAATCCCTGCTTGCCCATGGAAAGGAATTATTTCAGGCCGGTAACATGGAAGAGGCCAACAAGGTGTACACCCAGATACTGGAGATCGATCCGGACCACAAGGAGGCCAAATTCTTTCACCGCAAGACATTGAAGAAAGGGGCTGCAGGTGGTGCCGAAGAACCTAAAAAGAAGGTGGAAAAACCCTCTGCAAAATCAGATGATGATGACGGTGAGCCCAAGAAGAAAAAGAAGATGATGAAGAAAAAGTCGGCCAAGCCCAAGCCGAAGGCGAAGCCAAAACCCAAAAAGGCCGAGGAAGCCCCCGTCGAGGAATCTCCCGAGGCGGCTGAGGCCCCGGCGGCCGATGGCGGCGGGGAGGGCCCCGAGGACCTGGAGGCAATGGGCAACGAGGCCTACATGGCCGGCAACCCGGAGGAGGCCATCAGCTATTACGAGATCGCCCTGGAGATAGATCCCGGCTACGAACCCGCCTGGAACAACATGGGCGTGGTCATGAGGAGCCTGGGCCAGACCGAGCAGGCGATAGAGTGTTATTCCAAGGCCATCGAGGCCAATCCCGAGTACAAGAATGCCTGGCATAACAAGGGATTCGCCTTAATGGACATGGGCGATCTGCAGGGAGCCATTGACTGTTACTACAATGCGCTCAAGATAGACCCGGATTACGAAGAATCGTCCTACTACATGAATGAGTGCATGGAACTGCTCAGGGAACAGGACAAGACTGCTTACGTGAAATGGAAGAAGAAGATAGATACTGGATAGTACAATTTCAGCTGGAACGTTGATAGATTCGTTCCATGACCAACGGGGGGACCATGGCAAAGGACGAAGAGAATGCAGAGGGGTATGAAACCCTACGCGATAAACTGGAAGGTCAGCAAAGCGACCTTTCCAAAATGGAGGAGGGTCTGGAAGAGACCCTGGCCGCCCTGGAAGGAACAGACCACAAACGCTTGAAGAAGATTTACGAGGAAGAGTTCAGGCGCAGGCTGGAGACCATGCGCCAGAAACTCATAAACGAGGCTGTCCAGTTCGTCCGAACCAAACAGCAGGATATACTCAATGTGGAGAGAGAAAAGTCAAAAAAAGAACTGGAAAAGGAAAAAAAGAATCTCCGAGAGGAGATAGAAAACGAGCTGTCTACTAAACTGAGGGGCGAGCTGGAGAAGGAGATACGCGACGAGGTGGAGAAGGAACTCAATTCTAAGTTCGAGGAAGAGAAATCCAGCCTGTCAGAAGAGCTCGACAAGAATTTCAGGGCGGTTGACGAGCTAACCGAAGAGATCGCCAAGGAGAGGAAGGACTGGGAAAGACAGCGTTCGGAGCTGGAAAAAGAGAACAAGGAATTGTCATCCGAGCTGGAGATGCAAAAAAAGAATCAAGAATCCATATCAGATCAGTCCGCCGAACTTCAGGAAAAGGAAGAAAAATGGTCAAGTGAAAGAGAAGACCTTCAGAAGAAACTTGATGGGCTTGAAAAGGAAAAGGACGATCTGGTATCCAATCTGGAATCCAGGCTGGAAAGCATCGAGAATGAACGTGATGAGCTTCAGGGCAAGCTTGATGGTATCGAGGAAGAGGACCTGGGATCGAAAGTGGAGTCCCTGGAAAAGGAGAAGGAAGAGTTGATGAATGAAAAAGATGAACTTGCCTCCCGCGTTGAAGTGCTGGAAAGAAAAAGAGACGAGTGGGAGAAGGAAAAGAAGTCCCTGGAAAAGTCTTCGGAAAAAAACAAAAAGGATGATAAGAAGGTCAAAACGTTGGAAAGGGACCGGGACGAACTTCAGAGTCGATTGGAAAAAATGGAGTCCGAACGTGACGATCTCAAGGAAGAATCAGAGCTATTGAAAAAGGACATGGAGAGCATCAAGGTCGAAATGGAACTCTTACGTGACGAGGCTGCCCAGGGAGAGAAAAAGGCCAAGAGGGGAAAGAAGGGCTCCAAGAAAGGCGATGACGGAGAGGAATTGGAGAAGAAGCTCGAAGAAGAACGTGCCAGGATGGAAGAGGAGTTCGAAGAACGCCTGGAGGAGATGAAGGAAAGGTTCAGCACCGAACAGGATGAACGTCAGGAAATGGCGATCCAGGCCCGTGTCGAGGAGGAAAGGAAGGCCCAGGAAGAGGAATTCGAGAAACGTATGACCAAGGAGAAGGCGCTGTGGCGGGAGGCCATTGATGATCTGCCAGACAAACGTGACAAAGGGTCCTCTCGGAAGAAAGGCTCATCGGATGATGGCGAAGATGACGATACAATATCCATGGAAGAACACAAACGGATCCTGGAAGAGGAGATAAAAAAGATCCGCAAATCCATGGAGAATGGGGATGGCTCAGGTGGTATTCGGGACCTGGCGGATGATGCGGTATCGGCGGTTCCGGATATCGATTTGAAAAAGATGTCCAAGGCAGTACGTACCGAGATCCGTGTCCTCTCCAGGAAAGGATACAACGTAACGAAGCTCGAGGCCACCCTGGCCAAGGACCCGGAAGCTGCCAAGGAAGAACTGAAGACCTACAAGAGCGGCGTGGAGAAGCTGAAGGTCCTAAAAGCGATGATCGAGGAGAAGGATTATTCCCGAACCGGCCGGAACATTGCACGGCTTCTCACCCTGTTCAACGATCCTGCCAATATCCCGAAAATTGAACAGGAGATCGCCCGATTGGAACTTGAGGTGGACCAGGCGTCCTGGGAAGGCCAGGAGATAGGCAAAGACCTGGCTATCCTCAAGAGCAGGGGTTATCGAACTGACAAACTTGAAAGGCTCCTCGAAGAGGATCCCACAAGGGCAATGGAAGAGTTCCCGGCGTTTTTAGAGGCCGTGGATCAGCTCCAAAAGATGCGGGAGGAACTGGAGGCGGTGGAGGAGGCCGAACTTAAAAAGACAGCTGAATCCATTGCAAAGAACACCTTTGACCCGTACAAACTGGATACGGTTATCGAAGAATATGACAGGCTTGCCGCTGCCAGGGAGAAGATCGTCCTGGAACGGGAACATGAGGGCAAGATGAAGAATATAATGGCCCTGGCAAAGCAGGCCATGGAGGGAAAGGATTACAAGAACGCCCAGGTGATCTTGGGCAAGTACCTCAACGAGTTCCCTGAGGACAAGGAAGCCCTGGAGCTTTTTGATAAGGCCGTGGAAGAGGATATCAGGATGGAGGAGGAGATGGCCAGACAGCAGGCCAAGGACAAGGCCAGGAATATATCCCGATCAAATAACGACAAGAAGGACAAGATCGAGGGAGATGCCAAGGATTTCGAGGCCCTGGGTGCCGAGGCTTTCAGGCGGAAGCAGATGAGGAAGGCCCTGGAATACTTCAACATGGCCCTGGACGCAAATCCGAAATACGCCCCGGCCTGGAACAATATCGGTGTAGTTTACCGCAGCATGCGCAAGGATGACGATGCCATAAAGGCGTACGAGAAGGCCGTAAAACTGGACCCACGTTACAAACAGGCGTGGTTCAACATGGGGTTTGCCTACCGGGAAAAAGGTCGCCTCGAGCGTTGTATCGAGTGCCTGAACAAGGCGGTGAGCATTGATCCCAAATACCGTGAGGCCTCCCGACTGCGCAATGCCTGTCTTGAGAAGCTCAAGAATAAAAATCCCCTGGCCTACGAGAGATTGAGAAGGACGGTAAAATGAACAGGATGGATTTTTCAACCGAACCATTTTCAACCGAACCATACACAAATGTTAAAACACCCTCATCAATTTCACAACCGGAAGTGGCACCATGAAGAAGGAACAGGTCAAGAGAAAGGTCTGTCTGCTGGGCGACGGCGCCGTGGGGAAGACCAGTCTCGTCAGGCGGTTCGTCCTCAACGAGTTCGATGACAAGTACATATCCACAATTGGGACCAAGGTGTCTAAAAAGGATATGACAATCGAGTTCCCGGAACATGAAACCGAAGTGAACCTTCTGCTCATGCTCTGGGATATCATGGGCCAGAATACCTTTGACATACCCCTTGAGCTGTATTTCAGGGATGCAACGGGTGCCATTTTTGTTTGCGATTCCACCAGATACGATACCCTCAAACACCTGGACGAGGAATGGATACCCCTCATGACCGAGATCACCGGCGATATCCCCTTCATAGTGGCAGCCAACAAGCACGATCTCACCGATCAGGTTCAGGTCGAGGACGCCGAGCTTAACATGCTCTGCGAAAAATACGGTTGCGGCTTTGTGTACACATCCGCCAAAACCGGTGACAGTGTTGAAGATGCCTTTCAATCCCTGGGCAGGCGGATCTGCCGCGAGATGGTGGAGAACCAGACGGATGATGAAGGGGAGACCGTTGAGCGAGGGTCAGACCAGGGGGAATCCTCCTCCGGTGGTTCCATGCCAGAAGGCAAGGTGCAGGAGCTCATCGAGAAGGGGAAGGCCGCTTACGCAGACGGTCGCTACCAGGACGCCATCGACCTGTTCGATCAGGTACTTGAGATGGATCCTCAAAACGAACGGGTTTCCTTTCTCAAGATGAGCGCATCGCTCAAGATCCGTTAGGTGATACCTTGGAGCGCTGTCCCAGGTGCAATGCCAAGGCCGAAAGAGGCAAACCTTACTGCAAGAGATGCGCCTACCGGTTCGTACCCATAAAGGAGGACAGCCTTTCCAAGGGAGATATTCAGCCCACCAGCCTGGGCCCCACAACGGTGGAGAGGGATCCCAACGAGGACCCCAAGGCCGCGTATTACCGGGAAAAGGCCGAGGTCAGCTTGCAGAAGTCGGCGGGTTGGAAGGCCTCCGGTAACCGGGAAAAGGCCAGGGAAGAAATGCAGCGGGCGTACCGGTTCATTGAGGACGGGCTGAAGGTACAGCCGGATAATATGGATCTCAAGAAGATGAAGGAACGGCTCATGTTCCAGATAGTCTGATGCGATCCGTTTACATTTTCGTGATACATTTTTAACCGTTGACCCCAATGGATGCACGGGTTGATACCATGAACGCAGTGACCAGATCGTCTGTCATTATACTGGTGGGATTGATGGCTCTTTCCCTGTTCCCTCTCTCCGCAGGTGAACCTTCCATAGAGAGTGTTTCCCTCTCGCCCGAGTTCCCCGTGGCCGGGGACAGCATATCCTGCGAGCGGATAAACCAGTCATCCGACACGGTAATGATATACTATATCTGGTACTCAAACACAACGGTGGTGCTGGAAGGGTGGGAGGAGTCCATATTGCCCGGTGCCAACGTGACAGCGGGAGCATCCATTCGTGTTGAGGCGGTCCCGTCCAACGGCACGGCCAACGGCACCATGGTCAGTTCGGATACGATCACCGTGGGAGAGGTCGACCCCCAGAGCACTGTTGACACCGATGGGGATGGCTGGACCGATGATGTGGATATTGACGATGATGACGATTATTTCTTTGACGAGGACGAGATCAACAAGTACGGCACCGATCCCCTGGACCCCCAGAGCCATCCTCCGGATAATGATGAGGACCGCATAGCAGATGACGAGGACACCGATGACGACAACGATGGTGTTATGGATGATGGGCTGGACGGGCAGAGCGGCACCTCGGACGACGATGCTTTTCCCACGGACCCCGCGGTTGCTCACGACACCGACGGTGACGGAAAACCCGATGATTGGTTGGATGGCAAGAGTGCCGCCGATTCCACCTCAGGTTTTAATGACTCGGATATTGACGAGGACGATGACGGAGACGGCATGCCGGACCAGTGGGAGTTGGCACACGGTCTCAATCCTCTCTACCCAGGTGACGCCACCCAGGACCTCGATTCCGACGGTGTGAGCAATATTGAAGAGTTCGAGCAGAACACGGACCCATCCTTTACAAACGATCTGGATATCGGGTCGGACGAGAACGGTATTGGCCCGTTCATCATCCCGATAATCCTGGTGGTGTTGGCTCTGGTTGTTGTCATAATGCTCATCGGCATGAAACGCAAAGGAGAGGATGACGAGATGGATGAAGGGGCCAGGCGGAACTGATCAGATAAGAACGATCACGCATACTCATGTAACTCCGCATGTAACTCCGCGTGGAACCCATAATGGAACCCATAATGGAACCCATAATGGAACCCATTATGGAACCCATAATGAAAACCATCATTTTAATCTTCAATACATCAAAACGATCAGTTGCTGAAGGGCACGGGGTAGGTCCACAGGTCTCTTGATACATGTGTGTTGGGGAATATCTCCCGGGCCTCGTCTAGAAGTTCGTCCCCCTGTGAATACCTGGAGCTTATGTGGAACAATATGAGGGTTTTCACACCGGCTTCCCGGGCCATCCTGGCCGCGTCCACCGAGGTGGAGTGGCCGAACCTGTGGGCCTTGTCTTCCATGTCCCCAGCCAGGGTGGAATCGTGGATCAAAACGTCAGCTCCCCAGGCAAATCGGATCAGGCTGTCCGTTGGGGCCGTGTCTCCGGAGTATACCACTTTCCTCCCGGGTCGGGCGGGTCCCATGACATCCTCCGGACGGACAGTTATTCCCCCCACCTCCACGTTCTGCCCCTTTTGAAGCCTTCCGAAAAGCCTGCCCTCGGGTACTCCCAGTTTGAGCGCCTTTGTCTTGTTGAACTTCCCCGGCCTGTTGCATTCGGTCACCGAATAGGCCAGGGTAGGAATGGTGTGGTCCACCTCAATGGAGCTGATGGTATGACCGTCCCGCTCCAGCTCGTCCCCGCTTTTCATCTCCAGAAACTCGATGGGGAATCCTGCCTTGAAATATCCCAGCCCCAGCAAGGTCTTTCCCATCTCTTCCATGCCCACGGGACCCACTATCTCCAGGGGATCCTTCCGGTCGTTGAGGGACATGGTTTGAAGTAGACCGGGTATTCCCAGGAAATGGTCTCCGTGAAAGTGTGTTATAAGAATGAGCCTGATCTTCATGAAGCTCATGTTCACATGCTGTATCTGGCGCTGGGTTCCTTCACCGCAGTCAAGAAGAATGATGTTGCTGCCCAGCCTGACGGCCACGCTGGGTAGATTCCGATCTCTGGTGGGCCAGGATGCGGCCGTGCCCAGAAATATAAGTTCCAAATCCGGGGGCCTCACCGAATGGGTATGTAGCTTCCCTCTTCCGTATCCATCTTCTGGCGATCCTCTGGCGACAGGTCAACCCTCTCCGGGAAGCTCTTCAGTATGACGATGTCACCAATTGCCTGTATCCATCGGAACGGGACCGTTATGGGAACCGCATTCTCCACAATGTTGGGATTGGTCTCGGCCAGGTAGATCTCTTCGATCTCGTATGTGTCCGTATTTACAACCACGTTGTCCACGTATCCCAGCCTGGCACCCCTGTGGGTGTAGACCTCCAAGTTCAAAATCTCGGTAACCTCTTCCAGCATGGAAACCGCCTTCTGTCCCATTACGTCCTGACAATATTTAACAATTTCTTAACGGTCTTGTACGGATCTTGTCGAATTCCATGGCGATATCGTCGAGTTGATGTGAATTCATTATTTGGAAAACCATATAGGTAAAATGCGCCTTTGGGGTCTTTGGGGTTATCAATATGACCGATCCATCCGAACAAAAACTCCAGCATTTCGAATACGATACCAAACCGGTGGAGAAGGGATACTCTGGCCGTACCCTTTATGTGAACCTGTCCGACGGCACTATCGCCTCCCGGGAGGTCACCGACCGGATGAAGGATACGTTCATAGGAGGAAAGGGTTTTGACCTCTGGTTGATGTGGAACGGGATGCCCAAGGACCGTCCTGTGAAGTGGGACGATCCAGAAAACGAGCTTTGCATCTCCTGCGGCCCGCTGGGGGGGACGACCCTCTATCCCGGATCTGGTAAATCCATTGTCGCCACCATATCACCTCTTACCGGATTGGTGATAGATTCCAACGTGGGCGGTTATTTTGGTCCCTATCTGAAGTTTGCCGGGTGGGACGCGTTGGAGCTTCAGGGCAAGGCCACCGAGGAAGTTATCGTTGTCATAGACGGTGATGAGGGTTCGGTAAGCATCCAGAAGGCAGGGGGCCTCCCCGAACTTGCCGATGATATCTGTAACACGCTGACCGAGCGGTTCTGCGGGGACAAGAAGAACAGTGTATCCGTGGTCTGCGCCGGACCCGGCTCGGACAACAGCTTCCTGGGATGCCTGAACTTCTCCTGGTTCGATAACGCCCGGAAGAGGGCCCGCATCAAGCAGGCGGGCAGGGGCGGCGCCGGAACGGTGTTCAGGGACAAGAAGATCAAGGCCCTGGTGGTGAAGTACTCCGGCCTGGGAATGGATTCCAACCACCCGGCCGACCTGGCCGCTCTTAAGGAGGTGGGGAAGAAACATTCCGGAGAGATAAGAAATCTCGATCCCAAACAGAACGAGATGGCCAGGGTGGGCACCGCTCATCTGGTCACCATAATGGACGATTACGATCTTCTCCCCACCAACAACTATCGGTACGGGTCCCATCCCGACGCGGCCAAGATGGGCCAGGAGGTATACCGGGCCAAGTTCGACAAGGGGTTCGACGGTTGCTGGGTGGGATGTTCCGTGGCCTGCGCTCACGGTGTCAAGGACTTCAGGCCCAAAACCGGGCCCATGGCGGGAAAGCCGGTGTTCGTGGACGGTCCCGAGTACGAGACCATTGCCGGCTGCGGGTCCAACTGCGGGATATTCGATCCAGATCATGTAATCGAGGCCAATTACTACTGTGACGTTTACGGATTGGACACCATTTCAGTTGGAACGGGCACCGCCTTTGCCATGGAATGTTTCGAGATGGGACTAATCGATGAAAGTGTCACCGGCATGGACCTTCATTTCGGAAACAAGGATTCTGCCCTGGAGATAATTCACCAGATTGCCCGGGGCGAGGGGTTCGGAGCCGTTCTGGGAAAGGGCATCAAGAACATGAAAAAGGAGTTCGCCGACAAACACGGGGCGGACCCCGAGATACTTCAAGATATCGGCATGGAGGCCAAGGGACTGGAATATTCCGAATACATGACCAAGGAATCCCTGGCCCAGCAGGGAGGGTACGGCCTGGCCCTCAAAGGCCCACAGCACGATGAGGCGTGGCTGATATTTTTGGACATGGTCCACGGCTTTTTGCCCACCTTCGAGAAGAAGGCCGAGGCCCTTCACTGGTTCCCCATGTGGCGAACATGGTTCTCCCTCAACGGTCTGTGCAAGCTTCCCTGGAACGACATAGTTCCAACGGATAACAAGGAAACCGACGAACCGGCCAAGGTGATGAAACACGTTCAGTGGTACAGCGAATATTTCACGGCGGTCACCGGCCGGAAGGCCAATCCGGATGATCTTATCTCCATGAGCGAGACGGTTTACAATTTCCAGAGGGTGTGGAACCTTCGTCAGGGTCAGGGTACCCGTGCGGGGGATGCCATACCGTATCGGTCCATGGGACCTGTCACCGCAGACGAGTACGAGTCCAGGGCGGAACGTTACGATGGCCAGCTGAAGGAATTGGTTGGAGTTGACCCGGAGGGCATGAGCGTTGAAGAGAAACTGGCCGCTGTTCGTGAGTACCGGGAGGAGCAGTACATCAAGCTCCAGGACGCTGTCTACAAACGCCGGGGATGGACCCCGGACGGTGTGCCCACGGTGGATAAACTGAAAGAGCTGGGACTCGATTTCCCGGACGTGTTGGAACTTGTATCATCCCATCAGTGAGATGATCATTTTAAACAAAGTGATACCTTGAAGCTCCGTTGGTGCCGGGAGGTCCAGGACAAGCTGTCCCGTTCATCCGTTGGGATAGCAGGCGTTGGCGGCCTCGGGTCCCACTGCGCACTGGCCCTGGCCCGTTCCAGGATAGGAAAACTTGTCCTGGCCGATGTGGATGTGGTGGAAGAGGGAAACCTCCTTCGCCAGAACTACTCGGTGGATCAGGTGGGACAGTCAAAGGTCGAGGCCACCCGGGACAACCTGCTGTTGGCAAACCCGGATGTTGATGTGGAGGTCCACAACCTTCGGGTGACCTCTCACAACTTCATGGCGCTGTTTGGGAAAGTGGACGTTCTGGTGGAGGCCTTTGACGATGCCGATCAGAAGGTGATGCTGGCGGAGTCCGCTGCCAGGTATCGTCCCGATCTCTGGGTCGTAATGGGATCGGGAGTGGCGGGGTTCGGATCCACAGAAGAAATAAGGGTGACGAAAGTGGGCCGGCTTGTGGTCATCGGCGACGGACACTCTTCTGTGGCTCCCGACAACTACTGCATCGCCCCCAGGGTCGGTATTGTGGCCTTCATGCAGGCGAACGTTGTTTTGGAGATACTCCTGACCGGGGACTATGGTGGTGGGGAATGATAACCGTAGATGAGATTGAGATGGAGTGGGAGGAGGGGATGACCGTATCATCCCTTCTGGAGATCGTGAAACCGGATTTCCCCATGTTCGTGGTCAAGATAAATGGAGTAATGATCTCGAAGAGGGATCACGAAACGACCCCGGTCCCCGACGGAGCCGAGGTGAGGATCGTTTACATGATAGCGGGCGGCTAACTACGATTTTTTACGTTTCGCCGCCCTTGCCTCGCCTCGTCTGCATCGCTGTTATTCATACGACGAGGCTCAACAGCGGGCGGCTGACTACGACCTGTTATGTTTCGCCGCCCTTGTCTCGCCTCGTCTGCATCGCTGTTATTCATACGACGAGGCTCAACCGCGGGCGGCTGACTACGACCTGTTATGTTTCGCCGCCCTTGTCTCGCCTCGTCTGCATCGCTGTATTCTTACGACGAGGCTCAACAGCGGGCGGCTGACTACGATTTTTTACGTTTCGCCGCCCTTGTCTCGCCTCGTCTGCATCGCTGTATTCTTACGACGAGGC
>Ga0272441_10008787_pt1 | contig 15860 bp, 14 predicted proteins | sample SSMProp6N_FD_193582 | JGI IMG/M metagenome (GOLD analysis project Ga0272441, IMG submission 193582) | Marine sediment archaeal communities from Little Sippewissett salt marsh, Falmouth, MA, United States - SSM-Prop-6N | ecosystem: Environmental > Aquatic > Marine > Wetlands > Sediment ... | reverse complement strand
TTCCTCGCTCCTTCTGCCATTTGCCTGATGTGGTCAGCGAAGGGAGCCCGCGTGCCTCTCTCTTGAACTGATCTCGCCATGATCGAAGACCGCGATCCCTCCGTCAAGTAGGCAAATTGTGACAGGAAAGAAGACGACTGAATATGGAGGAAATACGTTACAAACCGGCTCCCGGTTTTCCGGGGCATGCTGTAACGGAAATCCGTTACAGGGCGATGTGCCTGAGCGGTGTCACAACAAGGACGTTGGGCAGGAAGGGGAAGCTCCGAGTTGGCGCCAGTCGGAGGCGAGTCTGTAGAGTGTGGCTCGGTCGGCCACCCCGAGCTTCGCGATCAGTCGCCCGACATGGGAATCCACCGTTCCCGGTTTGATCTTGAGCTTCGTGGCGACCGCCTTCGGTCGGTGCCCTTCGCCGAGAAGATGCAGGATCTCCTGTTCTCGCCGACTGAGTAGATCGAAAACGACCGTGCCGTCGGCGCTTTGTTTGCCGCGGGCTTGAAACGCGCGGTCAACCACAGGTTTCTGGAACCAGAGTCCACCGCGGAGCACGGCTCGGATGGCCTTCACGAGAACATCGGGTCCTCGATCCTTCCTGACATATCCGCGCGCGCCCGCACGCAGGGCAGCCACGCCGTACTCGTCTTCGTCGTGCAGGGACAGAATCAACACAGGCAGTCGCGGGAAGTTGATCCGAATGTCTTTGGTGACCATCAAGCCGTTCGGCCCCGGAAGCGAGAGATCGACGACCGCGACATCGGCGGGACACCTTGCCAGCGACGTAAGCGCTTCCGGGCCGGTGGCTGCCTCCGCGGACACGCACATGCCGTCCACGCTCTGCAGGTGCGCGCAGACCCCTTTGCGAAGAAATGGATGGTCGTCGACGATCAATACCCGAGTCTCTTCCTGCTTTCTCTTCATAGCCTGAAGCTCCCCCTCGGCTCGGGGCCTGTGCGGGACACCGGACAGTAACCCCATGCCTGGCTGCAACAATCCACGCCGCACCAGTAAGTTTCTCATAGCGCGGGGGGCCGTCGAAATCGAGAGAAGTGCCTATATTCATGTAGGCAGGATTACCTAGAAGGAAGGGGAACCATCTGCCCACGAAGAAGCGGAACGCACACTCATTCTTATTGCCGGCCGATGACCTCGGCAACAGCATCGCGCAGTTCCTCGGGGCCCACGGGCTTCGGCAGGATCAGATCGACTCCGGCCGGGTAGTTCTTCTGCTCGATCATCGATTCGCCGAAGCCTGTGAGCATGATAACGGGCGTCTCCGGCGAGCTGCTCTTGGCGGCGATGGCGACCATGTCGCCGCTCACACCCGGCAGGGCGCGATCGGTTATCACGAGATCGAACGATTCGTTCTTGAGCCTGTTGACGGCGCCGGTTCCCGTGTCTTCGGTCTCAACCGTGTGATCGTCGTGGATCAGGTATCGTTTCAGCATTTGCTGAGATCCGACGTGATCGTCGACGACCAGCACACGCATGGGGGGAATCGGTTCCGTCTCTGGCGCTGTTTCCTTTTCGGGTGGCACGTATTCCCTGACGGGCAACCGGATTGTGAACGTCGATCCCTTGCCGAGCGCGGTCTGGACTTCAATCGTGCCGTCGTGTCGTTCGATGATCTCCCGGGTCGTGACCAGCCCCAGGCCGGTGCCCCCTTCGTCGCCCTTGGTCGTAAAGAACGCCTCGAAGCATCGGTCACACGCTTCCTGGCTCATGCCTGTGCCGGTGTCGCTGAACGTAATGGTGGTCCTTTCCTCGTCGCCCGAAGTGCGGATGGTGATTGTCCCACCCTCGGGCATGGCGTCCAGGGAGTTGATGATCAGATTCGTGAGCGCCGAGCGCAACTGCTGCTCGCTGCCGACAGACGGGCCGACCTCTTGCAGGTCCGTCTCGATTTCGACGGCTCGTCCCTCCGCGCGCGTTTCGGCCTGCCATTTCGGTTGTGTCACAAGAACTGTGCTCTGAACCACCTTGTTGACATCGACCGGGCCGTAGCGCGACTCTGCTTCGGGCTTGTAGAATTCCCTGAGGCGGCCCACCACGGCCCTGGCATCGGTGGCGCCATCGACCAGAGTCCTGAGCACGTCGAGCGTCTTTTCGCGGTCATCGAGAATGCCGGGATTCTTGAGCAGCATGCGGGTCAGCCCGACCACAGGCATCAGTGCATTGCCGAAGTCGTGGGCGATGCCACTGGCCATCTGGCCGACCGCCTTGACGCGTTCCTGGTGGATCATCTGCTGTTGGGCGCGCTTCAGCTTTTCGAGCGAATCCGCGAGCTGAACATTGGCAACCCTCAAATCCTGCTCGGACCTGGTGAGTTGGGTGTTCGACTCTATCAGCTCCTCCTCTGCCCTTTGCCGCCTGCGGTGCGCCCACCAGAAGGTGCAGTACAGCAGGCCAAAGGACAGCGGCATGAGCAGTCCACACACGACGATGAACCCGCCGACCAACCCGAGAAAGCCGACGCCCGCCTCTCGTGCCAAGACCTTCCTGCAACGGTGCACGCTCAGAAGCCATTTGCGCTGGGGTATACCGACGAGCGCGACAACTTCTTCGCCGCCTTTCTTCGATTTGCAGTGGCCGACCCCCAGGTATTCCGGCTGCTTTTCGATCAGGTTACGGAGCAGGAAAGCAGGGCGTTCGGCCGTCTCGACCACGAGATCCTCCGTGACACGACTGTCCAGCAGGTCCGGATCGGAGCTGTGGAAGATAATCTTGAAGTCCTTGTCTACGATACGAAGGTACTCATCCGCCGGTTTCACCCCGAAATCGGTCCACCGGCGATCGATGATCTGCAGCAGCTCATCGTCCGGAATATCGTCGCCCGTCTTTGCCGCCGCGGCAAGAATCCTGGCCTTCGTCAGATAGAGATCCTGATGATGCGCTTCGCTTACCGCCAGCGAACGCCGATAGGCAGTGACCCCGATGCCGAGCGCGCATGCAATCGACACGACGCCCAGAAGAATGGAGATGCGCGGAAGACTCCATCTTGTCGGGACGCGAATCTCATTTTCCTTCTGGCTCATCGTATTCGATGTCCCGTATTGCCGGTGGTATTCTCTGCTGCCGCCATGGCGCCGGCAGTGTGCTCTGCTTCGATTGCCGCAGATCCTGCGGCCAGGTGGCACAGATGCTTGCAGTAGGCGCGCAGTGCGTGGCCTTGGCTGGCGCGCGCGGCCGGATGCCGGGTCAACGCCGCATAGTGAGCGTACCGCAACGAAAGCTGCTTGGCCTCTGCGTTATTGCCCTCCGTGAGGAGCTGGCGCACGGCCACGGCGACCGCACCCGGCACGATCCGGCCTGCCGGCGGGCTTCCGTTTGGCTCGCCTTTGCCATCCAGAGTCGGCCACCTCAAAGGCTCATATTCCGCGAGGAGCTCGCGAATCTCAGTCGGTGCGCCCTGTTGCCCTTGCCTGGGTCGCCCGCGAGAATCAGCAACGGCCCGTTTGACCCAGTCGTCATCGCCGTGCAGCCATGCCAGGGATTCGTAGAACAGATGCGAGCCAGGCGTGGGCCGCTTTCGCTCGTAGGCGTCAAGAAGTATCCATAACTCACGGTCGTTGGGATGCGTTTCGAGGAAACCGGCGAGTCTTTCCCGATGCTCGAACCTGCCGGCGAGCAGATCGGACTGTGCCAGAAGGATCACCACCTCACGATTCCGCCAGTCGCGCGTGAACTGAAAGCGCAGAACACGCGCCGTGGCCTCGGCGTCCAAGGGCTCGCCATTGAGCAGCTTGAGGTAGCTTTCCAGCAAGCACCCACTTGTTTCTACGCCAGTCTCTGCTCCGTGATCGGCCAGGATCTGCTTTACCGTCTCCGGCTTGCCCGAGAGAGCAGCACAGATTCCCGCTTGGACGACCTGTTCTTCTCTGAACCGGCAAGGCTCTTGCCAGGCTTCAACCGCGAGTTCGCGGAATCTGAGCGATTCCCGATATCTACCCATGTTTCTGAGCGATTGGGCCAGCTTGCCACAATAGAGCGCGGCAGGTCCCTTGTCCTCGTGCCGAAACGCGGCTTCGACGATCGGGCGCAGTTGTTGCTCGGCAGCATGGTTGTGTCCAAGCTCCATCAGGGCCTGCGCCAAGTGGGCGCGCATATGATCTGTTGCGGCCGCGGATCCGGGCACGTACTTGCTGTTCAGGGCCGCGATCGAAATCTCGGCGGCCAGATCGCTGTCCGCCGGACCGTAGCGCTCATCTGTGAGGGTGTCCACCAGCGCGTGCAGTAATTCGTGACTGTTCGGGTATTTCGCGGCCAGCTCCAGTCCGTGATTCAGCACATCGGAAGTCAACCGTCCTGTCCGGCAAGCCTGCTTCAAGCGAAGGGCGGCGATGCTTGGAGAATCCGCTCCAACAAGCAGCTCGGCCCGGTCGAGCCACGCCGGGTATTCGGCGGCGAGCTTCTGGTCAGGACAACATTCGGGGCGGAAGTCTCCCAGCGCCGCTTCGACCAGGTAGCCTTGCAGCGCGATCCCCTTCTGCAGCTCATAGGCGGCTCTGTCCTTGTGTTTCCAATACGCTTGATTCGCGGCCCAGCAACGGACCTCTGCAAACCCGGGGTCCCGCTCGAGGATCAGCCGATATCGCCGAAACTCCTCGGGCGACCGTTCTTCCGCGAATGCCGCTCTGCCGAAATCGACCACGGATTCATAATGCACGCAGCGCTTTGCATGAAGGTGCGCAACCAGCTCAGGCGAGGGTTCATGGCCGAGAAAGCGCATCGCATCCACGCACATGTCGCCCAGCAGATCGAAGTAGTCCCGCGGCTCCTGGTATGAAGCCTCAAACACCTGTTGCCCGTCGCGGCCGAAGATCTTGAGTTCGCCGGAATATCCTTCGCGGCCGCGCCTGATGCGCCCTCCGATCGCATGTGTAGCACGCCATCGTTCGATGAGCGGCTGGATCAGGTCCCGGTCGTATCTTCTGGCCGCGCTGATCATCTCGGTCCTGGATCGCTTGAAGATGAAATAGGCGTGTCTGGCACAATAGCAGCCGGGCGTCCAATCCAACGCGTTTGACAACAGGAACGAGAAGGCCAGCCCCTCCCTCTGGTTCACTTGCCCGTTCTCGTTCTCGAAGTGGAACGGTAACGTGAGGTGGTTGAGTCCCGCAGATTCGAAAGGCGCGTGTCTGAAGACCGCTGAGCGATGGAGCAAGGCATCCGCACCCGTGCCCGAAGACCCGTGTGCCGCGGCAAGGCTGAGCGGAAGAACAAGCCGGGCATCCCCATCATCGGCAGGAACTCGCTCGGCAACGAAAAGCCGAGTGAGCAGTACGTCCTTCTCGCTCGGCGGCGCCGTTCGCTCGCTCCGCCAGAACATGTATGCGACAGACAAGACCCCGATCGAGACAAGCGCGGTCAATGCGGCCACGACAACAGCGCGCGCGACGAGAAGGGAGCGCACACCGATGTCGCCGCCCGACGCGAACCGATCCAGTTTGCCCCGCCGTTTCAATTGATAGCACCTTCAGAAGGTGACAATGGTGCCGGCATCCGATGCCAACCAAAGCGAAAACGCAAGACCCATGCACAGCCAATAACCCAAAGCCGCCGCGGCCGCAAGGGCAATGCACCTTCTGACGCGCAGGTCACGGATACCCAGCAGGCCAAACGTGATCAACAGTTGCCACACGAAGCCGACACTCCACCAGACGCCGGTCAGCGGCAGGGGCGGGATGTTCGTCACGTCGCCGAAGGTCTTGCGCATACCCAACTCGAAGACCTTCGCGGCGGCTGCCCCTACCCAACCTGCCCCCAGAAGAGTGAGAATGGAAAGAATCTCTCGCTTCACCCGCTATCGTCCTCCTCGCACGAGTCACGATACAATTGCGCCTGCTCTCGCGCTTCCTTCAGAAGGTTCTCTATGTACCTGAGTGCCGAGGATTGCCGGAGGATCTCGTATTCCGTCTTGATGATCTTCTTCTCCAGCTCGGAGGCGCCCCGTAAATACGCCGCCGTCAACTTGCGCTGACCGTAGAGAAACAGAAGCTTGGCTTCGGTTGTGTTCTCCCACTCGATGACAACCGCATGTTTGCCCCCTGTCTTTTGCCCTTGGACACCCAACACCTCTCTCTGGTTCTCAATCCTTCGCCAAGCATCGATATTGCCCGACTGCAGCGCCACCATCTGCGCAGCCCTTCCGATCAACCCCATGGTCACATCCGCAGCCGCCTGAATCAGCTCCTGCTCGGAATACAGTCCAAGGCAGTCGCGGAACATCACCGGGTTGTCCCGGCAGAACATGTACTGGTTGAGCCCGCCGGAGATCCCGATAGGATCTTTACTCAGCCACCGGCCCACGAGCGGATCATACCAGCGCGCTCTGAAGAAATACAGGCCCGAGCCGACCATCGTCTTGTGCAGCCGCCACGAATACCATCGGCCGTGGAACAGGTAAGGGTTCCCGATGGCGGACTCCTCCAGCGGCGCCAGCTCGGCGTCGTAGACCCCGAGCACTCTGCCCCAGGCGTCGTAACGATAGAGTTCGACAATCGTCCCCGCTTCGTTGACCGCAGCGTGCACGGTGCCCAGGTGGTCCGTCAGGAAATAATAGGTCACGGGATTCGTGCCGGTATGATCCGTCATTGCCAACAGATTGTCGACGCCCGGCCCCCACGTGTAGGAACGCTGCAACGTGCCGGTCGGGCAGACCTCGGCAACCACGTGAATGCGGTCGTGAACGAAGTAGTTCGTGGCCGCGCCGTCCGAGACGAATACCCGCCGCCCGAGCGCGTCATAGCCGTATCGCTCGACGAGCGTGCCGTCGACGGAAACGTCGGTCAGCTCATACCGTTCGTTCCAGCCCAACGCGACGACCTTGCCGTAGTCGGCCGCGGTGTACGTCGCGTTGGTCAAACACCCGCCGGCGCTGTACTGGTAGGCGGCGTTCGTGATTACGGCGAGCAGGAACGTGTTCGTCACGTAGCTGACGTTGCCGGCCGTATCGCCCACCGCCGCGACAACCTGTTGGCTGCCGAACTCGAATATCATGTCCCAGTACCAGAGATTGGTGCCGTCGACCTCCGGCGTCACCGCGTAGGTGTTGCTGAGCCAGAGCTGGCCCAGGAACCGGTTTGTGCCGATCGCTTCATCGGCAGCCACATACAGGTCGGCCAGGGCGGCCAGATTCGTGTCGGTGAGCGCCCAGTTCACGAGCCGGTCGCCGTTGGTGCAGGTGTATTCGAGACTCAGGCCTTGATGATGCCTCTGTTCGGGGTTCCCGACCACGTCATAGTCGTTGGAGAGGCTCCACTTGACCACGCCATAGGCATCTCGATGCAGTTCGCCGGTAAGCCGGTCCAGCTCGTCGTAGCTGTAGGAGATCTTCTCTCCCGTCTCACGGCTGACGTTGGTGATCATGCCTGCAGGACTGTAATGGTAACCGAAGCTCATCAGGGCGTTTGAGTTCGCTTGGTCCATCCACACGATCCCGGTGATCCTGTCAAGATCATCGTGACAGAACCATGCCCTAAGGCCGGTGTTCGTGCATGTCATGTCGTAGATCGTGCCGGCGTTGGTGTAGTAGCCGAACTGGAATGTGCTGTTCGGCGCGGCCAGCAGCGAAAGGCGCTCGGCAGGATCGAAGAGATAGGTGGTTGTCCCGGCGACGCTCACCATATTCGAGACCTGGCCGGCCGGGTGATGCGTGTAGCTGACGCCGTTCGCGGCCGGAACCGCGTTCGTGACGGCGGCAAGACGGTTGTATTGGTCGTATGTCCAGGTAATGGTGCCGGCTGGATTGGCCGCTGTCTTCACGAGATTGTTTTTGTAGTGGGTAAGCGAGACTGTTTCGTCCTCGTACTTCACGCTGCTGAGACGTCCGTCGCTGTCGTAGGTGTTGGTGATGGATGTCCCGTCAAAACGCCGGATCGATTTGACATACTCGCCCACATAATACTCAAGGCTCATGCCTTGCCCTTCGAGATTCGTTACGGCGACCGTTCGGTCGTCCAGATCAAGGGTGTAGGACTCAACCGTCCTGCCCTTGGCATCGTAGAGCTCCAGCAAATTGAAGGCGGTGTCGTAGTGGCAACTGTTCGTAATCGTTTGCCCATCAAGCTCGCGATAGACGGCGCTGCAGTGGCTGGCGGGCAAGTACTCAAAGACATTGGTACGCCCCGCCCTGTCCACATATTGGGTCATGTTCCCAACGGCATCATAGGAGAAGGATTCGCCAAGATCGTCGGCATACGTGACCGCCCGCACACGGCCGAGCTCATCGGTGTCGAAGGTGGTGAGCCTGGCGATGTACGCCGGCGGATCGTTGGTGTCCTGCTCATCGGAGAGCACATGGATGCTCTTGAGATGCCCGAACACCGTGTTGGAGAAGTTGACGGTCACGCCCTCCTCTCGCGCGAGCTTGGTCATAAACCCGGAACTGTCGTACTCGTAGCTCACCCCATGTCCGTTCGCGTTCGTGACGGCGGCCAGCAGGCCGTTCGTAGTGTAGAAGAACTCTGTCACGTGCGGCGACGACGCGCCAAGTCGGACCTCCGCCGTCAGAGCGTTGGTGTAGACGTACTCGATCTCATGATCCTCGGGATCAGTGATCTTTGTGACAAGCCCTCTGTAACCGGCGTCCCACGTGTACGCCCAGAGATCGGACGGCGCGGCGTTGAAGCCAATGCCTTCGGACGTCACTTGATGATAGGCGTCAAAGGTCCGCTTGACGATCAGTTGGCTGGCTCCCTCGGAGAGAGTCTGGTTGGTCAGGTTCCCGTTGCCGTCGAAGGTATTGTGCCGCACCACCCCGGCGGACTCGTTGGTCACGGCAGCCACTTCTCGATATTGCGGCTCATGGGGATAGACTCGCGACATTTCTCTGACCGGGCTGCCACAGGCCATACAGCAAATCGTGCTGCGCAGTTCGTCCTCGAGCTCCGAGAAGTCGACGCTGACCTGGTAGTAATTGGTTCCCACGACCGAGTTTGTGGCGCGATCTTCGGCGTCGTACCACCAGTTGAACGTGTCGCCCACGGCGTTGACCCGTTGCGTCAGATTGCCGCTCGCGTCGTAGGCGTAGGTCGTCACGTTCGTGCCGGCCTCTGAGCAGCAGCGCGTCGCGCTTGTCAGGTTCCCGTCGTTGTCATACGAGAACGCAAGGCTGAAGTCGGACGACGACGTATCGATCTGTGAGAGCCAGTTGCTCGAGTTGTAGGCAAAGACCATGGACTGGCCGATGCTGTGCGTGAGGTTGGTCAACAGATGATTGGGATAGGCGTTGGAGTAGGTCAGCGTCAGCGCGTTTCCCCAGAGGTCGTTCATGCTTGTCAAAACGCCATTGGTGTCGAACTGGTGCCAGATGCCGCGGGGCAACGTCAGCCTGTAGCCGCCACTGTTGGTCTGCAGTTCCCAGTTCTTCTCCGGGGGCCGTGTCCAAACCGTGTTGTTCGTGCTCTGAAACGAGTAGAGACGCCCGGCGCCGGTCTGCAGGATCTGCCAGTAGTTCGTGAGACCGGCTCCCGTAACAGTGGTGGTGGGGGCGAGCAGCCAGTTGAGCGAGTGCGTCCAGCGGGAGCCCAACGGGCCGGCGTAGTCGGACTGGCTCTGGTAACCACGCGAGAAGACCAGCGGCAGGCCCGGACAGGACAGCATGAAGTCAAGCGTGTCGTGGGAGACGTTGCCGGTGATCGTGTTTATCGGGTCTCCCACTTCGGTGTCCGTGGACTCGCCCGGATTGGGGTCCTCCTTCGTGCACTTGTCCCCCTCAATGTACACAAAGGGCAGACCCGCGCCGTATGGCGATGATGCGGTGTAATCGCCCGTGGGATCGTTCGCCGTGTTCGGCCCAGCGGCGTGGTAGTAGTTGTTCTCTGTCTTGATCACGAAAGGACCGACGCCCCAATCCCACACGATTCTATGGTTCGAGTTCCCGATTTGGTCCCAGCGACCGACACCGCCAACGCATTGGTATCGGCCCGTGAAGGTTATTGAGTTTCCAGTAAAGCCCTCAACCACAAGGATATCATTGGTGGCCGGCGGTCGGGCTTGTGCGAAGTGAGAGGAGAGCAAGCCTGTGGCGACGACGACCGCAGCCAACGGAACGAGCTGCCTCGAGGGCTGATCGTCTATAGCTCGACGGGATGTGATCATGGCAGCCATACGTGCTTGAATCCATTGGTGGGGAACACGAACCAGACGGTGGGCTTGTTCGTGTCGGGGTTGTTCGGGTCGGTGCAGTCGGTAATCACTTCCTGGTAATCGGAAATGGTGTCGCCGTCGCTGTCGTTCGTCTCGACGTCCGTCTCGTACCAGGTGATCTCCCGCGCATCCAACAGGCCGTCGCCATCGGTATCGGTCTCTGCGTCTCCCAGGCTGTACATCCGGTGGTGCGGCAGGTTACTCGCGTTCTCCAGGATCCACGTGAGGTAGTTGGTTCCCTCGGTGCTGAGATTGGTGACGACAGACCACTGGTCTTCGCACAGGTTCGTGCAGACATAGATCTCGATGTCGTTCGAGAAGTTCGTGGGATACGCGATCGCGAACTCGATCAGGTTCGAGTCGGCGATGTAGACGATGTCGGCGAAGACCAGGTTGCTCTCGCTCCCCTCACCCATACTCAGCGGCACGACACCGCCCGGCGGAAGCGCGGATTGGGTCTTCAGATACGTCAACAGGTCCTTCGGCTCGACCAGCAGGCAGTGCAGTTCCATCCTGCAGGGGTCGAACAACGCCATAAGGTCTTCGAGCAGTTGCGCTTCGCCCGGCCCGTCCGGCTGGAACAGCTCGGGATACTCTTGCCGGACATACCAGTAGCGGTCATGCCCCTCGGCAGCCGGAACAACGGCGATCTGTTCGCGGTCCGCGTTCAGGAATACAGCCGCTCCGGTGTCGGGATCCTCGAGAACCGAGATCGGATACACGGGCACGCCGTCAAGATCCGCGGCCACCAGTCCGTCAAGGAACTCGGCAGGGAAGTCCCTGGGCTCAAACGGCTGCAGTACAGGCGCGAAAGGCTGCAGGCATGAGGTGAGCTCCGGAGGAATCACCGGAAGGAATTGGGAGACCTGCGCCTCGTAGCGGTCGACCAGCTCCTGCAGGTCGGTCACCAGGTACGCCATGTGCGCGTCGTAGGCCGCCTTCCATGCCGGACCCGAAAGCGCGGCGACCAGCACAACAGCGATCAACGAAACCACCGCCATTGTCACGCTGACCAGGATCCGTTTCGAACGACGCGCGCCCTTCATCGAGTGTCTCCATGACGACATGTTCTTGCCTGCGAACACGTTCGCACGGAGCCGCGACACGGCGATATCGAGAGAGGTGCCTATATTTTCCTAGGCACGGTTACCTATACGGGAGAGAGATCGCGCGGGTGGGTGGCGGCGGGATTGTCGAAGGAGATCGGCGAAGAGGCACACGCTCAGGAATGCCACAGGGCACTCAGGGGGCGGGCAAAGATACAGACGCACGAGCAGGACGTCTGGCGACGGGAAATCACTTCGCGTCACATCTCAGACGCCGCCCGGTTCATTGCCGTGAAGTGCCACTAATTCAACACGAAAGTCCGGGCCAGCAGAACGAGGCCGGCCAACACCAGATAGAAACCCCATACCGAAAAAGATCGCAATGCCTTCCACTGGAGGGCCGTCGGATTCCCTATAGGTTGAACAGAAAATAGATCACCAGGACACAAAGTTCTATCGTGTATGCGTTTGACGAAGGTCTTGTAGGAGTCGCGAAAGCCCTTCTCCATCGCGAGGTAGTACGAATCGAGGGCAATAAAGAGCAGTGTGGGAATGAGAGCAAGAAGAGCATAGTCCGGTTTGTTCTTGTCAGCCACGACCACGAGAATGGCGGAGACAATGGTAATGCACCAAGCCTTGGTCGACGCACTGTTGCTGGCCATTCGTTCGATTACCCCTTGTAGGATTCCCAGATGCGTCTGTACGGATGGGGACGCTTCCGAAAGCGTGCATGCGGATTCGTCACACATGCTCACCTCCTCTGATCCAGCCCAAGGCGTCGTCAATCTGTGAGTTTCGTGATTTCGTAGTCGCCCGCCTTTTCGTTGATGCTGACAGCCTTGTCGATCCACTTGTTCACATCGGCGATGAAGTCCGACCATTTTACGGACTCGATATAGGACGAATCGCCGAGGAACACGGTGTTCTTCGAGTGGTTCCTGCAGTCTGCGAAAGTCGGGCCCTTTACATTGAACATGTTGAGCCGCAGGATGCCGAACAGAAAAGCGGTCTTGAGTAGCCGACAGTGACAAAAAGGGCAACTGTCCTGAACAAGATAGTAATCGTAAACCCCGAACTTGTCCGGAATCACCACGGCCAGAACAGCATTCATCCGGCTGATCTGATCGGCTCGCCTGACTTCCTTCAAGGAGTAGGAGACCTCCCAGGGGATCCATTGATTCTTCTCGTCGGTCCCGTCGTCCATCTGCTTCGAAATGAAGACAATCGTGACGCTGCTATCGTAGATCTTGTCGCGCAGCTTTGACTCTATGGTTTCGTCCTTGAAGCCAGCCAGCGATTCGTTATCGTTTTCGCCTTTGTTGATGTGATGCGTCCCTCTGACGAGATCCTGGTAGACGTCGACATAGTCCCGTGCAGTGGTCCCCGGGTAACCAGGAAGTGCTTGCACGCTTCGATCACCGTATTTGTATGACACGAATATCTTCTTGCCCAACACGTGACCTCCTGCCAATCCCGAAGCATTGGCGTTGCGCCAACTCCCCCGTGACCAGCGTCAACTACTCTTCGGGAAGACGCAGTTCTATTTGACGCTCATCATCCACGACTTCTCGGCCGCACCGCAGCGAGGCTCAGGACGTGTGACATTCGGGACAACAGTAATAGCAGCCGTTGGAACGAGGATAGAGCTGCTTCGCCTTCCGCACTGCGCCATGACAAGTAGCGAAGTCGCCTAGGTAGACCCTATTCTCGGCGCTGGGCATGTAAGAACATCCGGACTTATGGACCTCGTGATCGCCGTTAGCTTGGGCATTGCTGTTCACGTAGTACGTTGCCATGGGCATCTCCCTTTCCTGTATGCTGGAACCCCATTACTTCTGGTCCCACCCAACGACCTCATCGTCTTCCAGAATGATGCGGGTCGAGTAGCGGTTTCCTCCTTTATGTCCGTACTTCCAGACTTCTTTCTTCTTCGTCTTCAAGACCTTCTGATTGACATCCGCCGGGCGACCGAGAGAATCGAGGACCATCTCGCTCGTCATGCCTTGGGTGACCCGCTTACTCATGATCTGCGCGACGAGATCGGGATCGCCGTACTTGGCGAGCAACTGTTTGAACCGGAGGTGATGCGATAGCCACATCAATCCGGCGACTACAACCACGACTACGACAATCCAAACCACAGACTCTCTCTCCCAGGAGGTCGGGACCTCACCCTCGCGCGCGTCCCGACGGTCCGCCCTAAGACAGCTCCCAATGCCACGACAACTGCCGACCCCAGAACAAGCCCTTCACCACTCTGTCAACAACGCTCAGGATGCCACGTCAGGCCGGAAACGAGCCATAGAGAGAAATGCCTATTCTGAGCTACGCACGATTACCTAGAACCGAACGCAGCCCGGAGACAGGAAGTACAGAAAGAGGTTGCTCGCCGCGGGATAAAGGCTGGCTGTCTCTACTGCGCCGACCGGACGCTTACACCCCGACGACATGCGCGCGTTCATCTTCACTCAGCTCGATCGCGTCCAGCTCCCGCACAACGTCTTCAGTGAAGACACCGTCAGCCTGATCGTGCGCTGCTCCGAAGGCATCCTGCGGCGCACACGCAACCTCTGCATCTTCCATGCTCGAAACCGTCCGCGATCGAAAGCAGGTCGTCGGCATCGATCAAGTCAACCGCGTGCTCATGCAGCCGCACTGGAGGAAAGACCATGACATGGAAGCGCTCTGAAATCCGACAGGCCCGGCGAAGGCCGCTCGAGCCGCTGCTCGCACACCTCGGCTACCGCCTCAGCCCCATCGCAGACGGAAACTTCCGCCTGCACGCTCCACGCTGCGCCAGAGAGATCATCGTCAAGGAGCACTACTGGCACTGTCTCGACGACGGCCAAGCCGGCAACGCCATAGACTTCCTCGTCAAGATACACGGCTGCTCTTTCACACAGGCCATGCAGATCCTCTGCGAACAAGCCGACGTCCCAAAGCCGTCATAGCCCCCCGTCATGAGCTACGACCACAGCGAGAATCCGACGCCACAAAAACATGCCGTCTTCCCGCACACGTCGTATGCGCAGATCCCGGACAGCACGAGCAAGAACAAAATCAGACGCTCAGAATCGCCATACGCACCCTCGACGGCTATCACAAAGGCGGGAACAACCTATGAGCATACCCCCGAGAATCCGACCCCATTTATACGCTCACACTTCCGGAATCGCATACGACGTCAATTTGATCGGTAACAACTTCTCAACGGTGCCCGCACCCCACCAGCCATTCTCTATGAACCCTCGGCCATCCCTGCAGGGGACTCATCATGACGGGCCCCGCAATCCGCTAAACTGTTACGAAACGGATAGGCCGACACACATCTACAAAAAGCAACAGGAACTCAAGGAACAAGGTGATGCATGATTTCTGAGACGGAACCGGCGGTCTGAACCGACGCCTTCAACTGCTCATAGTCATCCCGGCTCTCCCAACCATGCCATTTCCGAAAATCGCGAATAACCAACCGACGAACCTCGTCGACCCCCAGCTGCTTCCCCGTTTCGACGAGAGTGATGTCAATTCGTACGGTTCGATTCAAGAATATATTGAAACCCCAGAACGGGCCTATACCATGGAGCTTGCGTACCGTTTCGACCACATATTCCGTACCAGTGGAGTCGACGACCCGAAGCCCATTGAAGAGGCCGCCACGCAACGCTGCGGAAGTAGTTCGGGTCAATGTGTCGCTAGACGAAGCAGCAAATAATGTAGACTTGTAGAAACACAGTACCGGAAACGTCAAATCACGGACAGCCATCGGCATCCCCATCCCCTCCTCCGTTGCGGGACGCGTTCGCGGCTCTGCCAGCCCCGAACAACTCCGCAAAGCGGAGCCAATCTGGGGTACCGTGCCACCAACGCTCGAGAATGTTCAAACCGGGCAACCTGCCCTCTATCATTTTGTGCCAAGCGTCCATCGTCACTCCAGGCGGAGGGTCGAGAGCCCTTAGGTTCCACGGCTGCTTGAAGATCTTTTTCCACCAAGTGCCTCTGAAGAATCTCCGCGGCACAATCCCGTGGTGGACGTGTTGCCCGAGGCGGGCGTAACCGCGTTTACCCAACCATTTTCGCGTCGCCCCCCAAGTTGCGGAGCCCGCCTTCCAGGCTCCCCTTCCCCGCCATGGTGGCCAGTGACTTGATCAGGAAGACATCAGACACCGCCAGAGCGGTGTTGACAGTGCCCCAGACATAGTGACCGCCGGAGAAGTCATTCACTGCCTGCCTCCCGGAACCCCAAACAGGGATCAGGCTCTCCCCTGTTCCCACAGGTTTTCCGGAGCCCCACTGGCCCCATATCAGGCCGTCCGGATCGACGAAGTTCACAGGATTGTCGCCGAACGCGACGTACTGGTTGAGCCCACCCGAGATCCCAATCGGGTCCTTGCTCAACCAGCGCCCAACAACCGGATCGTACCACCGAGCCCGGAAGAAATACAGCCCCGACCCGCCCATGGCCTTATGCAGCGCCCAGGAATACCACCGGCCCTGGAACAGGTACGGATTGCCAATCGCCGACTCGGCCAGCGGGGTGCCATCGGTGTCATAAACACCATATACCCGGCCCCAGGCATCGTACTTGTACTCCTCGACAATGTCGCCAGAGGAGTCGGTTACGGCATGGATAGTACCCAGGTGATCCTTGATGAAATAGCACTAGTG
>Ga0272441_10008784_pt1 | contig 15868 bp, 15 predicted proteins | sample SSMProp6N_FD_193582 | JGI IMG/M metagenome (GOLD analysis project Ga0272441, IMG submission 193582) | Marine sediment archaeal communities from Little Sippewissett salt marsh, Falmouth, MA, United States - SSM-Prop-6N | ecosystem: Environmental > Aquatic > Marine > Wetlands > Sediment ... | reverse complement strand
GAAGAGACACGGGGGACGGCCTGGGCTATTGCCCCGACGCGCCGGGTGCTTCCGCCGCGGGTTGCTCATCCGGGGTGGCGGGCGCCGGGGCTTGCCGCACGACGTATTGCAGTACGAACACGCCCGGGCCGCGCATCACGATCGTCTGCTCCAACTGCGCAGGGCGCACGGAACCCTTCCACTGGCGCTCGAGATCAGTGACGTATCGGTCGCGGACCTCCTGCAACTGCGGGGCGTTCCGAGGTCGGACCCTGAACTCCAGCGGGTCCATGCCGGCGTAGCAGATCACAACGTTGTGGGACGAACGGGTCTTGAAGGTCGCGGCGACGGCATAGTCGTCCACCAGGGCGACGTGCTGCAGTACCGATCCGCGGGGCGCGTAGTGTTTCAGCAGCCAGGCGCTCCAGTAGGGGGCCTGCGGCGCGTCTGTGATGTACACGGCGCCCCAGCCTCCGGGGCGGAGTTGGTAGTGCAGCATCTTGTCAACATATGGTGCCGCGCTGAGCACAGCCGCCCCTATCCATGCGGCGCCGAATGCAGTGCCCGCCCGCTCATCGCGGCAGTCCCCGGCCTCATCTCGGGCCGAGTTGAGTGCGAACTCTGTGACGAAAACTTGTACCGGCTTGCGGCGCAACTGCTTAGTCAAACGTCGCACGCCCTGCATGGATATCTGGTTGGGCAAGTCGCGCGTCTTGGTCCTGTAGGCGGCTTCGAACAGGGCCTCGCTATCGGTTGTGACATTATGCGTGCCGTAGAAGTGCAGGCTCAGGAAGTCCAGCCGCTTGGCGTTCTTGAGAAATGTCGACAGGTGTTCGTCCCAGGCCGAGGAAAGCCCCGGACCGCCGACAGTCGCCTTCGGGTCAGCGGCGACCACCAGATCAGTGATGCTGTTGTAGGCCGCGCAGACGTGCTCCATATCCCGGAACGCCCCGCACAGCAGGGGCTCGTCGAACACCTCGTAGTAGGCAGGCAGGCCACCTGCCGCACAGCGCTGTGCGATGGTGCGGATCGTCTTGAGGAACAGCGCAAACAGCATTTGCTTGGCGTCATCACTGTCTTGGGGCACCGAGGGAACGTTCAGGCAGATCATGGGCTTGCAGCCTGAGTGCTTGACCCACGCGAGGTGCTCATCCAACGCGTCCAGGTCGTACTGACGCTCCCGGGCATCGAAATAGTCGTTGAGCTGCAGGCGGACCACGCATGGGCTCAGATCGGACACCATCGCGTAGGCCCAGGAGGACATCTCCTCGTCCGCTGTATCGATAATGGTGGGCAGCGGGCCCAGGTTGACACCGATCTGGGCCAGTGCGTGCGGCGCCGCCCTCGCCATATCCGGCTCGATCACAATACAGCGCCCTGTGGTTCCCTCGTCAGGCTTGGGGATGGGCAAGTGCGCGGGGTCGCCCTCGACCGCGATCTCATCCACGCGGAAGCGGAATGTGCCCCAGCCACCATTCTTGGCGAACTGCAGAAGCTTAATATGTTGGATGTCCGAAGCGGCCAGTTGATTGCCCGAAGTGTCCTTGAAGCCAAAGGACCGAAGGCTGTACCGCTCCCAGTCCGTGCCGTCGACGCGGATGACCTGGGAGTAGGCGGTGTCACGCTTGGGTTGATCCGTCTGCACACGCAGGACGATTCGCAGCGGCTCGCCCGAGCCGTCGCCCCGCAGCCAGAACGCGAGGGTTGATGCGTCCTGCTGGGCCCACAGATACCCGTCCACAGGCAGAGTAACGCTGGCCCAGCCCTGGCGGGAGTTGTAGAACTCGACGCGGCCTGAGTGGGCGCCGGGCGTGTCCGGTGCGCCCCCGGCCACGGCATATATGGCGCACTTGCCCGCGGGGCCCGTACCCGCCACCACGTCGTCGTTGGTGTGCCAGTTGCCGATGCCTTGCTCGAAGTTCTCGACCGCCACTCGGGTCGGGGGCGGCGTAGTCGCGTCCTGGGCCAACGATAGAGCAGTTGCCAGTACACACAACACCACGAGATAGGCGCGCATTCAGACCACCTGTGAGCGGACTTGCTTAGCACTATGCCGGTGCGGGGCGAGCGTCAGCGCCCGGCGATCTGACGGCAGAGCATCGCCGAGAAGTACCCCGCACCAAAGCCGTTGTCGATGTTGACGACGACTACGCCACTGGCACAAGTGTTCAGCATGGACAGCAGCGCCGCGAGGCCGCCGAAACTTGCCCCGTAGCCCACACTCGTCGGCACCGCGATGACGGGTTGTGACACGAGGCCGCCCACCACGCTGGCCAGGGCTCCCTCCATGCCGGCCACGACGATGATCACCTTCGCAGTGGCAAGTCGACTATGGTGCTGCAGCAACCGGTGCAGGCCGGCCACGCCGACATCGTACAGCCGGTCGGCGACGCACCCGGTCGCCTCCACCACCAACGCTGCCTCCTCGGCCACGGCAATGTCCGACGTTCCCGCCGACACGATGAGGCAGGGCCCGACGCCTTCATCGACGGTTGGGGTGCCCACCTGGATGATTCGGCCCGCCTGATGATAGACCGCCTCAGGCAGCCGGGCGTTCACCGCTTCGAATCGGCTCGCATCCGCGCGAGTGCCCAGCACAACCTCGGCGCTCTTGCTGAGGGCCTCGAAGATGCCCGCCACCTGCTCGGGCGTCTTGCTGTCGCACAGCACGACTTCGGGGAATCCGGTCCTCAGGGCACGGTGGTGGTCCACCTTGGCGTAACCGAGGTCCTCGAAGGGCATCGCACGCAGGTGCCGGACCACCTCGTCCACCTGGGCGCGGCCCTCGGACAGATCGGTCAACAGGTTCCTGAGACGCTGTTCATCCATGTTGGTTGCCTCGGCGCCGGCCCCCTGCGCTGGGCCGCGCGTAACATCCGTGCAGACCACGCTGCGTGCCACCGACGAGAGCGACACACAGCACGGTGAGTTGAGCTACAGCGGCAGATGGACGATCCGGCCCTCCTGGGCCGAAAGGTGGGCGGCCTGCGCGATCTCGACGTTGGCCATGCCTTCCTCGCCGGGTATCGGTGGGGCTGTGTCCCCTAGGCAGGCTTCGACCCACTCGCGCACCTCGCGGCGGACACCGTTCTCGTAGCCGGGTACCTCACTGTATGGCAACCGACGGGCCTCTTGGCCCTTCGCCATATAGAGCAACTCACCATTGGTCGAGTCGAAATACAGCGTGCCGCCGGTAGCGTAGATCTTGCCGTCGTAGCATCCCAGGACGGCGGAGTGACCGCCCAGCAGGCACCCCTTGCCGCCGCTCTGGAAATCCATCAGCACATAGGCGAAATCCTCGTAGTCGAACTCATCTTGGCTGACGAAGTTGTCCATCATGGCGACGACAGAGGAGACCTCACCCATGATGCGCCGGATGAAGTCGATCTCGTGCTGGTTGATCTCGTATAGCGGCCCGCCGCAGGTCTCTCTCTTCATGCGCCAGGGGGCCGCATACACGCCGGACGCCCAGCCGCCGCCGATGCGCGTGATTTGGATGCCGAAGGGCTCTCCGAGCTCGCCGGAGCGCAGCAGTTCGTCGATCCACACGTATGGAGAGACGTAGCGAAGCACCTGGCCCACCATGAGCTTGACGCCGGCGGCCCGCGCTGCATCGATCATCGCCTGGCAGTCCGCTTTGCACAGGGCCATGGGCTTCTCACAAAAGATGTGCTTGCCTGCCCCGGCGGCGGCCACCGCAATCTGCTTGTGCAGGAAGTTGGGGGCGGCGATGATCACGCCGTCGACGTCCTGTCGCGCAAAGAGTTGGTCGGTGCTGGTGCACAGATCGGCTCCCAGCTTGTCGGCCGCCGCGCGGGCCTTGTCTTCGTCGATGTCGCAGCAGACCGCCAACTCGGCGTCATCCACGGTGGCGGCTTGCTCGGCCAGGGCCATGCCCATGTTGCCACAACTGATAAGACCGATTCGGAGCTTGCTCACAGGTTGGGTGTCTCCTTTTGGCCTGTGGCCGTGCTGACTGCGCCGGGCAACATGGTTGCTGTAGGCGGACGACCAGGCGCCCGGAGGCGTCCCGTCAGGTCGTCGCGCGCCGGGTGCCCGGGTCGTGGTTGTACGGCGGCTGCTTGGCTGAATGCGGCTGGTTCGGCTCGCCGTATTGTGCGTCGTCCCACGGGTACTAGAACGGCTATTGAGATGGCCTCCGAGCCGGCTGTGCCGGTGCCTGGGGCCGCTGCTGCTGCGGCGCTTGTGCGGGTGCGGCCTGCCTGGCGGCCGGTTGCTGGGCCTGAGCCGTCTTCTGCGGCTGCTGAGCCGCCTGCCCCGTGGGACGCCGCAGCATCACGTTGACGTGCTCCTCCCCGCACATCGAGATGACATCCCAGCCGTCCTCGATGATTGACGCCAGTCTCTCATTGAACTGCGCCAGGCGCGTGCCCTTTGCCATCTGCAACAACTGGTACTCATACTGCGCCATTTGACTGCCCCCTACAGGTATGTTCTGTGGGCCGGCCTGCGGGGCCCCGCCGCCGGGCTTCCGAGCCCTTGACGAGGCACCCGCAACAGTGCTAACGGCGGCCGACCTAGAGCTTCAAGATCTCATCCATGGATTTGCTCGTGGCCTCGATGAGACGGTTCGGGAAGTGCTGGTACGGAGGCATCATCTCGGCGGTCACCGGGCCGTCGTAGCCGATGGCCTTGAAGGCGGCCATTACTCGGTCCCACGGAACGTCGCCTTCCAGCAGATCGATGAAGCCCTCAATGGTACCAATGGAACACTTGAAGTCCTTCAGATGCACGGCCTTGATCCGCTCGCCGAGAATGCGGATCCACTGATCCGGATAGGCGGAGATCAGCACATTGCCCACATCGAAGTACGCTCCCACAAAGGGCTTGTTGATCTCGTCAAGCAGATTCCTGAACTCGAGCGGGCTGAGAAGGAACTTGTTCCACACGTTCTCGATGCCAATGTTGACGCCGCGCTGAGCCGCCTCCTCGGCGATCGGGCCCGAGAAGATCTCCAGAGCACGGTCATAGGCCATGTCATACGGAAACTCCGGCGTAACGGTGCACGGTACCACCAGGATCGTTGCGGCGCCCAATACCTGTGCGAACTCCAACTGCTTGCGCACGATTGCCATGCCCTTCTCGCCGGCTGCGTCGTCGGGGCCCACGACGGGGTCAGACCAGTAAAGGCCTGAAGCGACCGTAGGCGTCTGCAGCCCAATCTCGTTTGCCATCTGCTTGAACCGCTTGATGTCGTCTGCGGGCGTCTCCGGACAGATTTCACCTTCTGCCTCAAGCGTCAGCTCGATGGCCTCGTAGCCGGACGCTTTGGCAAGTCGCATGCGGTCTTCCACGCTCATTCCGTCGGCGAACGACCAGTAGCTGATAGACTTGATCATACCCTAGCCCTCCTTGATTGATCGAGGCTGTGCTTTATGTCGTCTCTGCCGTGGCCGGGCAGTACCCGCAGAAGGCGGGTCGGAGCTTTGCTGCTGGTCGCCGGTCGGCAGGAACGTGCTCAACTGGTGGGATGGTGGCAGTGTCAAAGACGCCGCGTTGGCTCGGCCGATGACGCACCCGTTGGCGTCCTGCAGGTGGCACATCAGCACGATCAACAGCCCGATGGCGATGATCAGGATCAGTGCGCGAAGCTCGGAGGCGCGCATGAGGCCGGGGCGCCTGGGTTTGTTGTATCTGTGGGGTCTGCGCTTGGTACGGCTCGGGGCCGGGCGACGCACACGTGCCGGGCCGTTGCCCGGAAGCCACGGTGAGGTCGGTAAGCGGGAGATCGCCTTGCCCAGTGGGGGGCGGCGTGATGGCACGCGGCCGCCGCGAGTCGGTTCTCCGGCCGCCTCTTGGGCCGCCTCTTGGGCGGCCTCATCGTCGTCCTGTCGTGACCCGCGAAGAGATGCGGTCAGGGCCGATACAGCGTCCCCCTCAGGTGTTGGCGCCGGGCGACCAGATCGGTGCGAGGAGCGGCCATTGTAGTCATGTGCCCCACACTCAGCACACGCATCAAGGGATGCGGGCACTTCCTTACCGCACTGGTTGCATCTGACGAGCCGGTCCGCCACGGGCGGTCGCGCCTCCATACGCTGTCATGGCAGAGATGATGCCAGCACCCCCTAAGATTGCACGATTAGGCACGACACGTCAATACTTCAGGTCCCCGGCGTGGCACTGCGGGGCCCGGCCCTCCGGTCGCTCCCGGTAGCATGGCTTCAAAACGGGGCCGGGAAGACTGCGTCCGCCCGGCTCTCTTCCCAGGCCGGCCCGAGCGACATCCTCGGCTCCCGCAGGCGTGGACCTCGCCCCCGCAAGGGCTTTCCGGCCGCCGCTTGAGACTGTGCGGCTCCCGACACCCTTTGGGGGCCTGCACGTCAAACAGTGTGGTAACGGGTGAGCAAACAGTGGATCAGCTTGCTCAATGGCCCTGAACGGGCGGCCGATGGGTAGGTGAACAGGATGACGCCGCTGGGCAGAACACCACGCCATCGAGAGGTGCTCCCGCATGTTTGAGCCTTGCCCGTCGCCGGCAGTCCGTGCCGATGTACCCCTATTTGATTGGCAATCATTGCACACGGCGTTGGCCCGGGCTGAGCGCGTGCTTGACGTGCTGGAGATATGCGAGGCCGCAACCGAAGACCATGGCGGAGGGCTATGGACGTCTGCGTGCGGCAGGCCCAACCCCCGTTGCTATGTGTTCGGGTCGCGCCCCGTCATCGACCCGGTGCTCCAGTCCATGGTAGCGGCGATCGAGTTGGAACTTGGCGAATCCTGCCCCGAAGATGCCCAGGAGTTCGTCAAGAGTGTGATTGCACGCTGGCGCTTCCCTGAGCGCGACAGCATCGACGACCTACCCGGGGAGTACGTTCAGGTGAACCTCTCGGCGGCCGGCCAGTTCTATGGCGTGATGCGGATTACTCGGACACCGTCCCACAGTCCCGAGTCGTACAACTGGGGCATCGTCGAGCAGGTCGCCAACATTGCCATGCCATACGTGTGCCTGGCCGTGCAGAAAGAGGCGGAGGCGACCCGCATCGACCCCCTGACCGGCCTGTGGACCCAGGCCGAGTTGCGACAGCGCGTGGACCTTGAGGTCGAGCGAGCCCGCAATTACCCCGTCGAGTTCTCTCTTGTCGTGATGAGCCTTCGGATGGGGTCTGCGCGGAGCAATAACGTCCTCAACGAGCGAGAGCTCAAAGCCGTGGGCCAAGTGCTGATAGACACGCTGAGATCTTCGGATTGGGCCGGGCGGTTGGAGGATGGGCGCGTCGCGGTACTTCTGCCGATGACCAATCAGCGAAACTCACTGATTGCCCTGTCACGGGTCATGGACCGGCTGCGCGCTCACCCCGACTTACCCAGCGATTTGGAGTGTCAGACGGGCATGAGTGGCTGGACGTTCGAGGGCTCCAGCGGGCCGGAGTTGTTCCAGCAGGCAACCTCCGCGCTGGAGAGCGCTCAGTCCGCGGGTGCGCGCGGAGCATTCGTGTTCCTGTAATGATGTCGGGGGCAGGAAGGGCGGCATGGGCCGGTCGGCGTATCGACGCCGACCGGCCCGCCGATTCTGCGTGGCACGCTGCGTCGCCTCGGGCTGTCACCCCTGCTCTGTGGTTTCCGGACCCAGGGCGCCGGGCCGCCCCTTGAGCTCGTCTACTTTCGCGAAGGCCCACCGGACGTACCTGGCTCGCTTGAGTACCGCCTCGCCCAACCTGTGCTCCCCCAGTTCGCCGTTGGCCTGCGAGGGGACACCCCAGGCGCCCGTGCTTGTTGTCTTGTCGTACCCCACGTAGTCGTTGAATTCCTGTCCCACGATGCCTTCGCAGTCCCGAGCCCGGTCGATCTTGACCAGGTCCGGGCGCAGGGCCAGCATTGCGGAGGTCTCGCCCTCACCGGCGTGGGTCTCACGGGGCACTGCGTCACCCTCATCGGGGACTGGGCCGCCCGCCCAGACGATGGTCAAGTCCTCATGCTTGTAGTTCAACTCCCGCATCGTGGGCTTGAGCACCCAGTTGCCGCCATGGGTGCTCAGCAGCACGATCTTGCGGAACCCGTGCTGGTAAAGCGACTCAACAACATCATCAAGCACCGAGGCCAGGGTTGACGGTCTGAGCGATACCGTGCCGGGGAAGGCCATGTGCTCCCTTGAGCAGCCGAAGGGCATGGCAGGCAGCACGTAGGCGCCGAGCTCCTCGCCCAGACGACGGGCCATGGCGTCGGCTATCATCCAGTCGACGCCCAGGGGCAAATGATGTCCGTGCTGCTCCACCGAGCCGAAGGACACGATGGCGGTATCGACCTGCGCGTCGCGTACCTCTTCCCAAGTGTTCTCGACCGAGTACATGACGTGGCCCCCTGTAGTGAGTGCTGCTGGCTCCGGGCGCGCGTGCTACTTGAGAGCCTCGCGGATGTCGCTTGAGTATTCGCGCACGGCGCGGCCGATGATCCCGATGTCAGGCAGGACGGCCACGAAATCAAATCCCTGATCAACGCGCTTGCGGATGTCCGTGGGGTCGACGGCCAGGATCCCGGCGTGGCGCCCGGCGGCGTGTGCGGCCGCCAAGGACCGCTCAATCGCCGCACAGACCTCGGGCTCGTCCAGTTGCCCCAGCTTGCCGTAGCTTGCGGATAGGTCCATCGGCCCGACGAACAGAAGATCCCAACCGTCCAACTCCGCGATCTGCTCGACACATTGCACGGCATCGTCATGCTCTATCTGCAGGATGATGCAGAGCTCCTCGTTGGCTCTCGTGACGTAGGTGTCGGCGTCGGCTCCCCATCGGGTGGCGGCCACATCGGGGAAGTACCCGCGGTGTCCCGCGGGGGGGTACCGGCATGCGGAGATCGCGAACTGCGCCTCCTGTGGGCTGTTCACAAAGGGGAACACGATCCCCCGCACGCCCTGATCCAGCACCCACTTCACCGCCCAGTCCTCAACGCAGGGCACGCGCACGATGGGGCATACCCCGCTGCCCAGACAGATGCTGGTGGCCGCGGAGATGTCATGGATCGTCTGGGGCCCATGCTCCATGTCCATCCAGACGAAGTCGAACCCGGCCGCGGCAAGCTGCTCGACTATGAGTGTGTTGGGGATCAGGTTGATGGGGCCGATCACCGGGCCCTGTGACATCTGTTCAGACAACGGAGAGGGAATCTCGGGCGGCATGGTTATCCCGCTTTCGCTTGGTTTGGTGGTGGGTGCAGGACATGGTCGGCACGGACATGTGTGGCCGGTGCTCGCCCCGGCTTGCGGCCGCGTTTTTCAGCCGCCATGCGGGTCGTCATCAGGCCGGGGCGCCCAAGGACTCGAAGGCCGCCAGGATGCTGTCGTACTCCTCATCGGACAGCGCTATGTCGGCCGCTGCCGCGTTCTCTTGTGCCTGGAGAGGGTTGCGGGCGCCCACCAGAGCGCTGGTGATGCCGGGGGCCGAGAGGGTCCAGGCTATCGCGGTTTGCGCCAGAGTTGCACCATGGGCGTCGGCGATGGGCTGGATGTCCCGCTGCAGCACCTCAAGGGCACGCCTGCGGTTCTCGAGTTTGAACCACGGCTGGTTCACCCGCTTGTCTCCCTGGGCGAAGGTGCGGTCCACGGTGACCTTGCCGGTAAGCATGCCCTGCTCCAGCGTACTATACACCACGGTGCCGATGTTCTTGTGACGGGTATAGTCGATGACACCGCCAAGGTGCTGGCGGTCCAGGAGGCTGAATTTGGGTTGGTGAGAGTGCACGGGGCCGTAGCTGAGGCATTCCTCGATGGCCTCGGCGGTGAAGTTGCTCATCCCGATGGCCCTGATCTTGCCCGCTTCGTACAGCTCGACCAGAGCTTCCATGGTCTCGGACAGGGGTGTGGTGTCGTCCATCCAGTGGCACTGATAGATGTCTATGACGTCCACACCCAGGCGCCGCAGGCTCATGTCGCACTCGCGCAGGATGTTATCCTTCTTCAGGCAGCGGTACACCGTGTGCTGACCGGGGGATTCCTCGGTGTCGAAGAAGCGCTGGCCGTCTGTGCGGTCCCACACCAGTCCGCACTTGGTGGCGATGGTGAACTCGTCCCGGCGGCCCTTGATGGCCTTGCCGACGACCTCTTCGCTGTGGCCGAAGCCGTACATCGGGGCCGTGTCTATGCAGTTGACGCCGAGCTCGGCGGCTCTGTTGATGGCTTGGATGGCCTGTTCGTCATCAGAGCCACCCCACCACCAGCCACCAATGGCCCACGCGCCGAACACCACAACAGGGACCTCGACGTCACTATCGCCCAACTGCCGGTAGATCATGTGTGTCCTCCCATACAGGTTCGGATATGTCTGCGGCCTGCTCGACCACAGAGGATAGCACACCCGCGGGACTCATGGTACAGTCATGCGTGCGGCGGCCCGGTCCAGAAGCCACAGGGGCGTGCCCGCCGCAGGCTGGACGCGTCCGGCGGGTGGGCGCCGGCCCACCGGGACGCCCGGCGGCGCCATGGCCCGAGCCACCATCTCAGCCTTGTCGTGGCCCGCGACCAGAAACACAATCGCGCGCGCGGCGTTCAGCGCCGGGTAAGTCAGCGTGATACGCCAACTGCTCAGTCGCGCGACGTAGTTCGCCACCACCAGACGCTTCATCTCATCGAGGGCCGCCGTATCGGGGAATAGGGATGCGGTGTGCCCATCCGGCCCCATCCCCAGAAGCACGAGGTCCACCGCGCCATCCTTCCCGACGACGCCTACAAGCTCGCGTTCGTACTCTTGGGCGGCGCGGGTCGCGTCGAGTTCGCCACGCATGCGGTGGATGTTGCCGCGGGCCACGGGGACGTGGTCTAGCAGCAAGCGCTTTGCCATGAGAAAGTTGCTGTCGGGATGCTCGGGGGGCACGCACCGCTCATCGCTCCAGAAGACGTGGGTCGCGTGCCACGGGACGCGGGCGTGCCGGTCGGGCCTGGCGAGGAGGCTGAAGAGGCGCTTCGGCGTGGAGCCGCCCGATAGCGCGACGGTGAAGCGGCCCCGTCGGCGCATCGCATCCGACGCGCTGGTCGCGAGATAGTCGGCCGCGGCCTGGGCCAGAGAATTGGTGTCGTCGAACACCTCTACGCCTGCCGGCATCTTCGGCTCCGTGGCGCCTCGGGGTTGGGTGGAAGGCATGAATCACACGCTTTGCGGGCATGGGCCGGCATCGACCAGAGGCATTTGCCACGCGTCATTGACTTCAGCCGGCAATCGGTCCGCCTCGGCAGGCCCCCAGGACCCCGCGGCGTACGTGACCGGGGGCGACACCCCATCCTCCCAGGCCTGCAGGATGGGGCTCACCACGCCCCACGATTGCTCGATGCTGTCGGCCCGGGCGAAAAGGGCGCTGTCACCCATCAGAGCGTCGAGAATCAGGCGCTCATAGGCCTCGGGAGGCTCGTTCTTGAAGGCGCCGGCGAAGTGGAAGTCCATGGGCACACGCTGGATGTGAAGGCCCGGCCCCGGCTCCTTGGCAGAGAAGCACAGGTGCACGCCTTCATTGGGTTGAATGCGCAGGATGAGCGTGTTCGGCTCGATGCCCTGTTTCTGGCCCTGGAAAACGATGTGCGGCGCCTGTCTGAACCGTACGGCGATCTCCGTGACGCGTTGGGCCAGGCGTTTGCCGGCCCGCAGGTAGAAAGGCACGCCGGCCCAGCGCCAATTGTCGATGGCCAGGCGCACCGCGGCGTAGGTCTCCGTAGGCGAGCCCTCACTGACCCCCGGCTCGGCCCTGTAGGCCGGCACGTGATCGGAGCCCATCGTCCCCTCAGTGTATTGCCCACGCACGGTCCTGTCCCTCACCTGCTCAGGGGTCATGGCGTTTATGCAGCGCAGTGCTTTCGTCTTCTCGTCCCGTAGCGCTTCCGGGTCCATGCTGCTGGGAGGCTCCATGGCCACCAGCGCCAGCAACTCCAGCAGGTGGTTCTGCACCACGTCCCTGAGCATCCCGCTGCGGTCGAAGTACTGCCCGCGGCCCTCCAGGCCAACGGTCTCGGCCATAGTGATCTGTATGTTGGAGATGTAGTTCTGGTTCCACAGGGGCTCGAAGATGGCGTTGGCGAAGCGCAGGACCAGTAGGTTCTGCACCGTCTCCTTGCCCAGGTAGTGGTCCATGCGGAAGACCTGGCTCTCCTGGAAGCTGGCACTGAGCCGGGAGTTCAGGTCCTTGGCGGACTCAAGGTCGCGGCCGAAGGGCTTTTCGATGACGATTCGCGGCCATCCCTGCCGTCCGTGTGACTGCTTGGCCAGGCCGCCGGCCTGCAGATTGTCGATCACATCCTCGAAGAAGTGAGGCGGGATGGCCAGGTAGAAGAGCCTGTTGGTGGGGGCGGGCATCTGAGCATCGAGGCCGCTCAGGACCTGGTCCACCTGTTTGTAGGTCGCCGGGTCGCTCAACTCGCCACGCACGTAGTGGATATTTGTCGCCATGGTCTGCCACACGGCCTCGTCCAGCGGTCTGTTGCGGGCGTGGTCGGCGGCGCCCTGCTTCAACTCGGCCAGCAGCTCGTCTCGGCTTTCGGCCCTTCTGCCGATGCTCACGATGGGCAGACCGCAGGGCAGCAGTCCGTCGGCGGTGAGAGAGTAGATGGCCGGGATGAGTTTGCGCCGCGTCAGGTCGCCCGTGGCGCCAAACAGGACAAGCGAGGATATCTCGGCATGGCGGGGGCACGCCGCCCCGGGCGTCCACGGCACCGTCTCAGGCTGGGGCGACGGGGAGACGTTTGACGGTCTGTCCAGGGCGTCCGAGGGGGTCATCTGTCCTTCGCCTCTACAATCGCGTGGCCGCCGAACTCCTTGCGCAGCATCGCCAACATGCGGTTGGAGAATGAGTTGTCCTGTCGCGAGGAGAATCGGGCAAACAGTGAGGAGGCCAGCACCGTGGCCGGGACCCCCAGTTTCACCGCCTCCAGGATGGTCCAGCGGCCCTCGCCGGAGTCCTCCACGTACGCCTCGACGCCCTCCAGGGACGGGTCCTTCTTCAGGGCGTCTTCACCCAGCTCAAGCAGCCAACTGCGGATCACGCTGCCCTGGTTCCACAGGTGGGCCACCTTAGTCAGGTCCAGGTCGAACTGACTGGCGTCCAATAGTTCGAACCCCTCGGCGTAGGCCTGCATCATGCCGTACTCGATGCCGTTGTGCACCATCTTCACGAAATGGCCTGCGCCGCTGGGGCCGCAGTACAGGTGCCCGTCGGGCGGGGCGAGCACATCCAGGATCGGCCTCAGGCGGTCGTAGGCGCCTTCGTCTCCCCCCACCATGGTGCAGTACCCGATCTGCAGTCCCCAGATGCCCCCGCTGACGCCTGCGTCCAGGAAATGCACGCCCTGCTCAGAGACAGCCCGGGCACGCCTCTGTGTATCGGTGTACAGGCAGTTGCCGCCGTCCACGAGGATGTCATCATTAGCCAGCAAGGGAAGCACCTGGTCGATAAGGCCGTCCACGGCCGCCGCCGGCACCATCAGCCATACGACTCGCGGCGGGGCCAGTGCAGTCACGAGCTCCTCGAGGGTCTCGGCCCACGCGGCTCCCGTCTGCAACAGCGTGCCCTTCTTCGTCTTGGTCCGATTCCAGGCGATGACTTCATGGCCCCCTCTTTGGATGCGCGCAGCCATGTTCATGCCCATACGCCCCAGACCACACAGCCCTATCCGCATGCTTGCATCCTCCCGGTGCGCCATCGCGCTGATACGACGGGTCTCTGCGGCACCACTAGTTTCGCCGCGATGCGGCCATGTCCTGCCCGGAGCCATATGGGCCGTGGGTACCGTTGACGGGGTGGTAGGACTCCCGCGCCCGGCGTAGAATAGGCCCCATATTCAAAGAGTTCCACAATCGCCGGAGACACCCAGGGAGGATCAGCATGTCAGTGCGCATGGGCTTCATCGGAACGGGAGGAATCGCGCAGGGCCACATGGACAGGCTCTCGCAGATTGAGGGCGTCCAGATGGTCGGGTTCTGTGACGTGCAGCTTGACCGGGCGCAGGCCGCCGCCGACAAGTTTGACGGGACGGCCTACGACAAGTTCGGCGCGATGCTCGACAACGAGGACCTCACAGCGGTCTTCATCGGTACACCGCCTTTCGCCCACGGTGACATCGAGCTGGCGTGCTGCGAAAAGGGTCTGCACATGCTCATCGAGAAGCCATTGGCCCTGGATTGCGACATGGCTCGCCCAATCCTGAGAGCCGTGCAGGACAGCGGCATCGTCACCGTGTGCGCCTACAAATACCGCTGGGACGACCATGTGGTGAAGGCCAAACAGATGCTGCAGGATCGTCGCGTCGGCCTGGTGTTCGGCAATTTCTGGGGCAGCATGCCCGGCGTGCCGTGGTGGCGCGTGCAGGAGCAATCCGGCGGTCAGATGGTCGAGCAGACGACCCACATCGTGGATATGGCGCGCTACCTCGCCGGGGATATCGTTCAGGTACAGGCCTTTGATTCGCGGCAGATCATGCATAGTAAGGTGGAGAGCTTCAATATCGCCGATGCAGCCAGCGCCAACCTGGTGTTCGACAGTGGTGCTGTGGGCAACATCAGCAACACCTGCATCCTCGAAGGTTGGGGGCAGAGCTCGTGTCGTGTGATGGCCGAGGGCTTCACCCTCGAGGTCGCGGGTTCCACGCTGACGTGGAACTCACCGGATGACAGCGGCGAGTATGCCTGCCAGGCCGACGGATACGCCGGCGAGGACAAGGCTTTCATCCACGCCATCGAGACCGGAGACCGCAGTGTCGTGCACTCCGACTACGGCGACGCCTACAAGTCGCTGGCCGTGACTGTGGCCGTCAACAAATCGGCGGAAGCCGGCGGGCAGGTCGTGACGGTCGAGGACTTGATGTAGCCCGGCACGCCAATAGCCCGCTGCCCATTGGATAGCGCACGGGACAGGACTATCGGGCCCCGTCCCGTGCGCTACGACCGACGGCGGCGGACCGACACATCCCCTGAACCCGAGGTGCAAAACATGTCGCTCGTCCCTGAAGGCGCCCGGTGCTGTGTGGCGCTGGGGATCAGTCTCATCGGCCAAGCAGAGCAGGCCCTGCAGTATGCATCAGCTCTCTCGGCGTGGGCGCAACAGGCCGAGATTGTGTTGCAGTTCTTCGTCGATGTGCAGGTCATCGATGCCGCGCCCCGGCAAGTGCAGCAGCTTGCGTGGCAGGGCCATGGGGTGGACCTTTGCGTGCCGGCCACCGGGGGGCTGGCAGATGCCGACCCGGCCCAGACTTGTGGCCTGCTGACACGGACCAACGCGTTGCTGCAGGACCTAGGGGGCCAGCCGCTGGGGGTACGGCCCGCGACGATGAACCGAATCGGCATCCAGAAGTACCCCGAAATGCAGCAGGCCATCCTCGACGCCGGTCTGGGGTTCGTCAGCTCGGATTACTCGACGAAGCCGCCCGCCAACCCAGGCGATCCGGGTTTCGCCGACAAGAACGCGGCCATGCTGATGAAGCACTCGCAGCCCCGACGCTACAGTGGCGGGCTGCTTGAGATTCCCGCGGCGGGCTATTCCGACGCCGACCTGCTGGACGTGCAGGGCCGCCCGCTAACGCAGTGGATCGACCACGTGAAGGACTGTGTGGACTTCGCTCATGATATGGGGGGGCTGATCTATGCCCCCGATCTACACGCCGAGGTGCTGGCGCGGCACGATCCACAGTTGGCCACCGTCGAGGAGCTTACCGCGCACGCCCGGGGCAAGCGGGCAGGGCTGGTTGAGTTCTGCACCCTCAGAGACGTGCTGGTCAGAGCACAGGGCTGATGCCCAGCAGGGAGGCTACTCGGGCACCGGCACGCGGATCACGGCGACGTCAAGGGCATCAACCTTCAAACTGACGGTTGCCCCCTGGGTGGCGAGGGAATCGCCCTCGGGCAGGCGCCTTGCGCCGGGGAGCCCCGGCAGGCCCAGGGCCTTAAGGTCCGCGTCAACCCTCGCC
>Ga0272441_10008783_pt1 | contig 15869 bp, 11 predicted proteins | sample SSMProp6N_FD_193582 | JGI IMG/M metagenome (GOLD analysis project Ga0272441, IMG submission 193582) | Marine sediment archaeal communities from Little Sippewissett salt marsh, Falmouth, MA, United States - SSM-Prop-6N | ecosystem: Environmental > Aquatic > Marine > Wetlands > Sediment ... | reverse complement strand
CCTCGACCGAAATCTCCGGGTCCACCAGACCGGTTGGGCGAATGACCTGCTCAACCACCTTCTGATCACACTTTTCCAATTCATAAGGTCCTGGTGTCGCTGACACAAAAGTCACCTGGTCCCATATATCGACAAACTCCTCAAACCGCAGCGGGCGATTGTCCAGGGCGCTGGGCAGTCGAAAACCATGATCCACCAACACCGTCTTGCGGCTGAAATCCCCGGCATGCATCGCCCGTAATTGCGGCAGCGTCACATGCGACTCATCGATAAACAACAGAAAATCTTCCGGGAAATAATCTATCAACGTAAAAGGTCGGGCGCCTTTCCCCAGTCCCGAAAGATGGCGGGCGTAATTTTCGATCCCACCGCAATAACCCACTTCTTTAATCATCTCCATATCGTAGCGGGTCCGCGCGCTGAGCCGCTGGGCTTCCAACAGTTTGCCGTCCCCGCGGAGCTGCATCAAGCGCTGCTCCAGTTCCTCGGAGATACTCTCCAGCGCCGTTTCGATCCTGTCTTCCGGCATCACATAATGCTTCGCCGGATAGATAAACATCTGTTTTTCCGGCGACAATTCCTCACCGCTCACCGGCCGGATTAGCGTCAGCTTTTCGATCTCGTCGCCGAACATCTCCACCCGCACGGCAAATTCTTCGTACGCCGGCCAAATCTCCACCACGTCGCCCCGCACCCGAAACTTTCCCCGCTCAAACGCAATATCATTACGCTCATATAAAATATCCGTCAGACTTCGCAGCATTTCGTCACGGTCCACTTCCAGTCCCACCCGCAGCGGCACCATCGCCCGTTTGTATTCGTCCGGCGAACCCAGCCCGAATATGCAGGATACCGACGCCACCACGATAACATCCTTCCGTGACATTAAAGACGTCGTCGTGCTCAAACGCAGCCGATCCAGGTCGTCGTTTTTCGAGGCGTCCTTTTCGATATAAATATCCCGCTGGGGGATATAAGCCTCCGGCTGATAATAATCGTAATAACTGACAAAATATTCGATGGCGTTATGGGGAAACAATTCGCAAAACTCTTCGTAAAGTTGAGCCGCCAGCGTCTTGTTATGACTGATCACCAGGGTCGGCCTTTGCATCCGGGCGACAACTTGCGCCATCGTGAATGTCTTACCCGAACCGGTCACCCCCATCAGCGTTTGGAACTTTTTTCCCCCGGTTAGCCCGGCGCACAATTGGTCTGTCGCCTGGGGCTGATCCCCGGCCGGCTCATAATCACTGACTATCTGAAAATCCGGCATCCTGAATCTTTCCGTTGAACCAATTGTGTGTTGGCCAAACGCCTATCGCGGCGGACATTACCTACTTACAATATTCTACTCTTGAACGCAACAAATTCCCATCAAATAAATGGGGGGCGCCGCCAAGCGGAACTTGGGAGTGTTTCCTCGATAACCATTTCTCAAACACTGCGAACTCTTGCTTAATTTTTAAGTTGCCCATCTTCTGGTACTCCTCTATAATTTTCGGGAGAATCTTAAATACATATTTCACGGATATTGGGTAAAATCATGAATTACCTTAAAACGCTCCGTATTTTTTTTGTGATATATGGCCTGGCGATGTCCACCGCGATTATTTTTGTGTTCATCCCCAACGCCGCGATGATTCGCATCGGCGACTATTTCGATCTGCCGAACTTTGAAATAAGCCCCGTATTCGAATATTTGGCGCGCGGCATGTCTTCGCTTTGTTTTATAATTGGGGCGCTGTTGATATATTTAGGATTCAACCTGCAAAAATATGCGTCGCTGGTGCGATTTTTAGGCTGGCTGACCCTGGTGTCGATACCCATGATCGTTTTTATTCATGTCAAAATTGACACCCCCTTTTGGTGGAAAGCCGGAGATATTTTCGGCGTGAGTTTATTGTGTTTGTTGTGCTTTCTCACACCCCGATCCAAAAAATTCATGTAGAATAGGTTCTCAACCCCTAAGGCTTGGCCGCCTATTATCATATAAGGAATTTGGTTTCGGTCTAAACGGCCGGCAATTTTTTTAAGTAGTTCTTCAAGTAAGAAAATTCTCTTCCTGGATAATTTTATGATAAAATCAATTTAATATTTGACGATTTTTTATCATTTCAAATTCAATGCCGGAAAGTTTATTTTATAACTTTTTCTTCAGCTTTTTTATCGACGGTTTTATCGTCTTTTATGATCACCGACTGCTCAACAATGTTAGTGACCCGTAAAATTCGAATCCGGGTCACCGTATCGTACTGGGCCTGACCCAACATGGATACTTTTTTACCGACGTATTGGCTCAGGTCCAATCCCGTAAGCGCCGAAACCGCGTAATAGGCGATCCGGTTGTCGTCGTCCAACACCAAAAAACGTTGGTTTTTGTTTTCGGCGGTGAAGACGGCCGATTTTTCCAGCATACCCTTGACGACAATCCCATCCGGATTTGTTGCCCCCGGGGGATTCGCCCCCACCAGCAACTCGACATCCTGTTTATCTTTGGTGATTTTCGCCAGGGTATCCTGTAATTGCTGATCTTGTTGGTGCGATAATTTCCACAGACTCAAACCCGTCTCACAGCGAGTCAATTGCTGGGAAAATATCTCACAGGTTTTTTTGGTGGAAACAGATTGCGCTGTCTCGGCTAATTTGTCCAGCCGTTCTCTGATCGACTGAAAATCCCGCTCACCCATCGGTTTAGCCAATTCGGTGGTCAGCATATCCGCCAGCGCCTGATATTCTTCACGATCCTTACTCACCTGATCCAATTGCTGCTGGGCCTGGATCTGTTCTTCGGCGGCTTTTTGTTCTTGTTGCTCTATGGTATCGATGACCGGCTTAGTCGCCGGCTGCACCATCTCAACAAAACCCAGGGCGACCCAGAAAAAGCAACCTTCGGGACATTCAACTTTATAAAAATTGTCGCGGGCGCCAATAATCCGCACTTCGTCACCGAAGTTTAATCTCATCTGAACTTCCGAAGCATTCGCCGGCGGCACAACATTGATGCTGCCAGCCCGTACCCGCACCCGATTCCCGGTCACCTGACCTTCCAGAGTTTGCAAGCCCACCAAAGCCGTCAATTCTGCCTCGGTCATCTCCGCCTGCTGCTGATCGGTTTGGACGCCTTCTTTGGGCGCCACGCCCACCAGTTTGATAAAATTCTTGTCGATATAGCTGAAACATTGCGGCGTCGGTTCGATCCGGGCCCAGTTCTCAAATTTCTCCTCGACCACCACGATCATCTGTTCTATTTCCAGACGCCCCACCGGATAGTAAACCTCCGCCGGTCCGGAACGAATATTAACCAGACTGCCGGTGATTCTGCCGATATAGGGAAAACGCGAAGGTGACTGACGTTCGGCCCCTTGATTAGTCTGGTCCGGGGGGAACTGATTGCCCGTTTGCGCCATTAATGGTGTGCCCAAAAGCACCGTCAAGAATACAACCATTGATATCCTGTTAAAACCAGTCATGATATGCCTCCTGCATAATATAACTTCCTGTAACCAATATGAACCGAACTCACAGAGATTAGCAGATACTATAATAGGTGTCAACGCAAAACGACAATATGCCACAAAGAACCTTGCAACCAAGGCCATAATTGCTACAATGCTCGTTGTTTCAAATAGTTAGGAACTAAATTATATGATCATTCCCATAGGCACCGACAACCCGCTCAGAAAAACTCCCCTGATGAATTACGCCCTGGTTGCTGTCAATGTGGTAATTTTCCTGATAACTCATGATCCTCATCGCACCGGCCTGGGACCGACCGATTATGAAGTTTTACGCGATCAGGCCGTCCGCTTTATGCTCAATCCGGAATCCCCACGTCTCTACCAGTTTATCAGCTATGCCTTTCTCCACGCCGATTGGATGCACCTGTTGGGTAATATGCTCTTTTTGTACATTTTCGGCAATAACGTCAATGACAAACTGGGCCACCTGGGATACCTCCTGTTTTATCTGGGCGGAGGGATCTGCAGTGGACTGGGACACGCCTTGCTCCATCCCTCTAACGTCCTCGGTGCTTCAGGAGCGGTCGCCGCCGTCACCGGGGCGTATATGGTCCTTTTTCCAAAAACTTATGTACGAATAATTTACATCATTTTCTTCATCGGAACCGCCGAGTTCCCCGCTTTTTACTTCATCCTGCTGAAACTGGTAATCTGGGATAATGTCGCCCAGGTAGCCATGAACACCTCCAGCAATATCGCCTATAGCGCTCATTTGGTGGGCTATGCCTTTGGCATCGGGATCCCGATGGCCCTGTTGGCCCTTAAGTTATTGCCCCACAGTCACTTCGATCTATGGGCCGTGGCCCAACGCTGGCGCCGCCGCGAAAAATATCGCCGTGTGGTCGAAAAAGGCTATGATCCCTATTCCGTAACCGGATCGGTTCGAAAAACCGTCAACTCCAAAGTTGTCAATCCCGAACCTCTATCCCCACAGCAGCAGCAAATCCTAAAACTCCGTGCCGATATTTCCCAGGCTGTCAGCACCTCCAACATGAATGACGCCATCGAAGCCTATATTCAATTGCTGGAAATGGAACCGGAACATGTCCTGCCTCAACAACCACAACTGGATATCGCCAATAAACTCGCTCATTTGGGACGTCATAACGACGCGGCCCAGGCTTATGAACTGTTCATCAAAAGCTACCCCCGTTACCCATTTATGGAGCAGGTCCAATTAATGCTGGGCTTGATCTACAGCCGATATCTGAAAAACAAAGAAAAAGCCCGCCAACACCTACAAGCCGCCCTGGAAAAAATCTCCAGTCCCACCCAACGCCAGATGTGCCAGGATGAACTGGACCAACTCTGATTTCACAAAAAAATCGGGATCAGCAAGAAATTTAAACCAGGTTTTGCTTCTCGTGTTCTACGATATGTTGATAAAACTCATCCGCCGAAGTCGCCTTCCAGAGTTGCCGCCGAAGATTCTGGTCCGTCATTATCCGCGAAATCCGCGCAATGGCCTGAATATGCGGGCCTGTCTTATCGATGGGTGACACCAGTAATACAATCATCGTCACCGGCTGCCCGTCAATACTGTTAAAATCGATCGGCTGTTCCACCTTGCCTATCGCCATTACCACTTTCTCAACGGCCGATGTTTTCCCATGCGGAATGGCAAATCCTTGACCAACTCCGGTGCTCCGAATCTCCTCACGATCTAATACCGCCCGCAATGCCGTGTGATAATCATCCAGTTTGCCATTTTGAGCCAAAAGATCCACAAGCTCGGTGATAGACTGATATTTTTCCGTCGCTTGCAGCGGTATTTTTATACAGCTAAGTTCAAGAATATCAATCAGTTGCATTAAATCATCTCCGTAATGCCCTACCATCCCTAAATTTATATCGAATCTTTTATACTAACCAAACCGATAATTTTTGCAAATGAAATATAACCGATTTAATAAAAAAGGATGTACTGCTCCTGAGTTTTAGCCTCAATATAAAAAAATTCGCCAAAGTTATCTGTCCAGTTAATTCGCGAAACTGTTTGACACCGACCAGCACTTCGGTCTATGATGGATGCCTGGAGGATGATTATGCAGTGTATCCTCTGCCAGGGCAAAAACCGAACGGATGGTATTACGGAAAGGAAGTCAAAATATGGAACCGTTAAATGAAACCACAACGATTGGTGACATGGAATTACAACAGGATGCCTGGGGGGCCTATAAATCCTTTCGAGGGATTCGATTTCTATTTTTCCTGTTAACTTTCATTGGCTTAATAGCCCTGCAAGGTGCTTTTTGGGCGGTGGATCGAGGTTTTACCGATGCTCCCCAAAATCCCAATCAATTTGTCATAATTTCCGGAACGCCAAATCAGTATGCCCCTTCTTTTGAATTCCTCCAGGATCAGCCCCAAGAAAGTGCTCCCGATCAATCCAATATTGACATAATCGCCATGACCCTGGATATCACAAATTACGTAATACCTTTCTGTGTCATCGTTTACTGCTTGTCGTTGCTTTTCGGATTAAAATTGGCCCTGGTAGGCCGACTCGGCGGACTCACACCATCAAGCAAGGCATTTTTCCTGTCCCTAATTCTGTTAGTCCTGATTATGCCCTGGCTTAAAATTATTGATGTCGCCATTCCCACCGCCATGTTTGGAACCTCGGAATTAGCGGAAAAATTCTCCCGTTTCCAGGAAAACAAACCTGATACTGATATGCTCGGCTATGCCGCTTATTACGGACGATTTTGCGGACTGTGGCTCCTGGCATTCCTGCTGCTGCTCATGGCGCAACTTCGCGGTTTTCAGGCGACAAAAAAAATCAGACTCCGCCTCATCAAAGGACAACAAGGCCAACCCGCCTCTATCGTTGCCGCCGCCGCCGAAGTCCGTCAAAACAACATTATCGAGTCGCTAGAGGATAACCAACTTTAAGGAGCCGGGTTCCGTACTTAATTACAGAACTTTTGCAAAACTTCAGTTAATTAAACTCGTTACGCAGGTCTATTAAACTTTGCGGCCAGGTTGCCGGATCGGCGCCCAGCCATTTTATCGTCCCATTGGCTTCTCGATAGACCAGGTCCATCGTCACCACCTTATTGATCCTGCTGCCGGAACCCGAATAATGCACGCGATCCGGGATAATATCAAGCAAAGTGGCCCCGGTGCGATAATCAATGGTAATCGGATCTTCATCCGGCGAGCCAGCCGGCTCTGTCACCATCTCTCCAATTGCCGAACCCGGCCCGACTGTAAATATCCGCTTATTCACCTTTCCGTTTTGCCATTTACGGACTTCAACCTTGGCGGTTTTTTGACTGGTGTTGGTCCCGGTTCGCTGCGGAAAAAACGCCACCCGCAGTGGAATATGAACAAAGTCTTCTTCGACGGAATCGCCGCTTTGACCAAATTTCCCCGGCGTCGCCCAAGCAGACCACAGTAAAATTTCATTCTTTAAATCTTGCTGATCTTCCACAAACCAGTCTTTACCCGCTATCGGATTAAATATTCCGATCCGCATCCGAAACCGATAATACTCATTCGGACGCACCATACTGTCATGGGCCCAAATTCGAACCTCATCCTGGGTCAGCCAATCTTCCGGTTCATCCGGCAACACACCAGGCAAACCCTGCTGCGTTGTGGCGCCGAGAGTCGTAGCTGGTTGCGTCGTTGGCGCTGTCGTCTGCGTCCGTCCACCTCGACTCCCACGACGCGAACTGCCACCTCTAGACGCACCGGCGGCCTCCGCACTTTGTTGCCGACTCTCCTTAGGAGGCTGCCATGTGTCGGTGGTTAATTGATACGCCGGAGGCCTCAACACCTGCGCCTGCACCTCTTTAATCATACGATCCTGAAGCATGACCTGGTATTGGGCGTCTCTCAGTTTCGTCATATTAGACGACATAATCTCTTGCGTTCTCAAATTAATATTCCGCAGACCGACGCCGCTTTCCCAATCTCCCCAACTGCCGTCCAGCAGCAAGCGCGAATGTTGCAAATCCACCACCCCCACCACCGGATCGGGATCGACCGGATTCGGTAACGTCTGCAGATCGCCAAACGATCCTCTAAATGAATCCCGCAGTTGTGCTATCGGAAAAACCGCTTCCATCGTCACAAAATCAACATCTTCCGTTGTGACACTGGGATTGCCGATATTAACCGGCACATCCGCCTGGGCATGGGTTAAATTAACAATAACCTCTTGTAATGCAGGGATCGGCGGTATCCGCATCGGTCCTAAATTCGGACCCACTTCCTGCCCTTCTACACCTGGAGAATCCCATGGAACTCTATCCACTATTCGCAGAGGTAACGGATCCACTTCAATAACATTGGCCGGCGGAGGCGCCGGGGGGGGAGCTTTATCGCCGGTTTGGTTCATTTGGTCAGCCAAACGATCCGTCTGCTGCGCCGCGTCCGCAAGGGCCTCAGAGGCGGGCTTGCCGTTAATAACCCCCGATCCCATGATAAAACGCAGCAGAATCACCGCCAGGCAGACCGCTACCGCCGCGCCCAGCGCAATCTTCTCCAGGTGTGCTTCAACGATACTGAGTGTTTGCTTCTTTGCCATGTTCAAGATCCTGTCTAATTGCCGCCGGGCGACACCGCACCAAAAATACTTTTAATCGAAGCCGGCATATATTCTTCATATCCCATTTGGAAAAACACATATTCACATACCAGCGTCACCCTTTTCACCGATGCGCTGCCGTAATAATAACCCTCGCCATTTTCCACCGCAATATCAATCGGCTCCACATCCACCTGCAACACTGTAATCTGATTACGCTCATAACTTGCCGTGCTGTCCGCAGACAGCAGCGAAGAGGTGAGTTTCGTTGTTTGCAGGGCATTAATAAATTGATATATCTTACTCGAATCAATCATCACCGATATGGAAAAATGAACCACATTGGTCAAATTATCGCTCACATGTAACGGCGCCGCGCCAATCATGCCCCCTTTCGCCGGAGCCGCCGCCGGAGCCGCCATCGCCGGAACCGTCGCCGGCATCGCATAGCCGCCGACCGCCGGCGCCACTACCCCTGTCGGTGGCGGATCGGCGCCCAACGCCGGAGGATCAGCGCCCAACGCCGGAGGATCGGCGCCCAACGCCGGTGGATCAGCGCCTACACCCGCGTAGGCGCCGGTTACGGACATCCCTGTTGTCGTCGGAACATCCGCCACTACATATTGGGGCAATGATTTGGCGCCTTCGCCGGACCTCGACCCGGCTATTAAAGCACCCGACGTGCCGCCACTGGATTGACCTTCACCGCTCGAGGGAGCAGATCCGTTAAAACCCACTCCGACGATTCGTTTAACCGGAGAATTATATACCGACTTTGCCGAGACGTCTCCCGTTTTATACGCCTCGTTAAATTGCTTGACGATGCTAACCACATCTTCCTGAATCCAGGCGGCGACCTGCGTGTACCAGATATCGTTTAACATAGCGCTGTGATCCGTGTTGCTGGGTTGGGTCAACCAGTGATTATAACAGCAAAAAATCGCAGGATTGGCGTATATCGATATCGACTGGGCGCGGGTCTTGCGCTCGTCAACAATCAACGTTTCAATTTTACTCTGTTCGGTATCTCGCCCGGTCGTCGTTCCGCTTATCTGACTGTCCTGCCGGGCTTGACGTATCGCATCTTCATCGGCCTCGGAAAGCTTGTCCTTAGCGTCCAACTGGATTAATAAATCTTCCACAAAACGACAATAGTTATTGGCAAAACGACGATACCAGGAGTAATTACCGCCGATGTCCTCTTGAAATACCTCCACAGGTTCCAACACCGGACGCGCCGAGGTTTGCCTGATAAGCGCCTTGGCTTCTTCTTTGGTTTGCTCCCAGGCATCCGCCCCTGCGGCCCATTCTCGGATCTCATTCTCATGAACCAGGCGCGCCTCAAGACTGCCGGTGCTTTGCACTACCGACTCAATGTCCTGCATGCCTTTTTGATTACCCGACGACACCAAATATCCCATCACAAATATACCAATCCCCAGCGCCACTACCGCTATACACAGTATCATGAATAACTTTGCTCTTAAAAAGTTCATGGAACGATTCCTTCTTTATACTAACTGCTGGCTACTTACTATTTCATCCGTATTTTGAACTTAACCCGAAACCAAAAATCGTTAGTCCGCGTTCCGGCTCGGTCCCGACTTTGATTGCCTTGCGAATCTAAAACTGTAATCTCACCTATTGGCTCCTGGGTAAATCGATCCAGATAGACCTCCAAATTACTCTGGCCTGGGGTGCTTGTTGCTCCTGATGTTACACTGCCGGCGGCAGCACCGGTAAACGCCGCCCCCTCTTCAGACTGGACAATACCAATAGTGGAAATTGCCGGCTGAGTGTCCCTGTAGGAAAGACCGGTAGCCGAAGAAAGCCAACCAGACTCAAAGGCATCAAAATATAATCTGTCGCTCAGCGATTGCGGCTCCACATAAGTCTCAAACGGTAAATCCGACGGTGAAATATGACCCGGATAATCTTGATGTTCCTCGACGACGGAACTAGGCTCTGATCCCGCCATAGGATCAACCACTGCGCCGGCCGCCGGATAACCGGCCGCCGGAGGAGTAACGCCCGCCGCCGGATAACTCCCCGCCGGAGGAGTAACGCCAACCGCTGGAGGATCTACACCAACTGCCGGCGGATCTGTTCCGATCCCCGCATAACCGCCCGGATAGCCTGCTCCCACCGCACCCACCGCACCCGCCGCACCCGCCGCCGGCTGATTTTGTTGCGCCGTGCGGTACTCTCGTCGCGCCTTCGCCTCAGACTCAATCTTCACATCGGTCTTGCCCAGGTAACGTAATTTCTGAATAAATCCCCATCCTTCTCGCTCCGCACCGGGGACCTGGAGAAATTCAAATCCATCTTTATGTGGCGTGGTGCCTTCTACTATTACGATATATCCCGGACCGCCGGTCGCCGGCGCCGGCGCGCCCGTCGCTCCCGCCGCTCCCAGCATCGTCGTCGCCCCCAAACCGGCCATGCCGCTGGGAGCTAATCCCGGACCCGTCGAAGACAGCGCCGAAGCTCTGGAATCAAACGATTCGCTTAAATCATCTACCGGGGTCACTTTGATCGTATGTATAAATACCTGTTCACGCTCATTGCGGGGCACAGATATTAACGCCTCAAGATCACCTTCGGCAAATGCCTTATGAACGGCTTGCTGCCGGGGATCCGTCGTGTTATTCTCATTAGGCACACAGTCACGGATCGCTTGTAATATCTGGGGTATCGTATCGCGACGCTGATAATATTTCTGCAAACTCACCAACTCCGTCCGGGCCGCCTCTATTCTGCTTTCCTGACTGGACATCTCCGACGATTTCGTCTCTATGGCACCCTTATTACGGGTGATCTGCGCGCGGGACTGTTCGGTAGTGTTGGAATTAATATCACTGCGCACCGAAAATGCCTGAAATAAAAATATCAACGACGACACCAAAAACACCGCCGCCGCCGCCACAAACCACGGACGCTTACGCTGCCACTGCGTCTGACGGGCCAAATCCCGAGGCAACAGATTGCTCTCAATAGCACCCTTTTCCAATCCTTGCACCGCCAACCCGTAGGCCACCGTGAATGAAGGCAAATTATCGGAAAATTGCGCCGCCGATATCTCCGGTGAAAGATTTAACGTCTCAAAACTGCTCAATCGCTTCACCGGCAAGGATAACGACTGCTGTAAAAATTTCACCAGACCGGGCAGCTTCATCGTATTACCCAAGGCTAAAACCTGACGAAATTGCACGTTACGATTACTGCTGCTGTAAAAACCTAAAGATCGTTGCACCTCCGCCGCTAAATCCGCAAAAACCGAACGCATCGCCTGAAAAATCTGACGGGCATATTTGCTGGTGCTGGCGCTGCGCTTGATAGTCTCGGCCTTGGCAAATCCCAGCTTAAACGCCTTTTGCACCGACGCGGTAAACTGATTTCCCCCTATCGGGATACTGCGCTGCCACACGCGAATCCCTTCGGCAATCACCAAATCGGTGTTCTCGGCGCCGATATCCAGCAAAATAACCGCTTCTTGCGACGAGGCGTCTCGTAAACGGGGCTGATCCTGGTACAAAAAATTATACAACGCCATCGGCGCCATCTGCACGATATGAACCGGACAACTCGTATTCATAAATGGCTGCAAAACTCGACCCACCAACTCCTTCTTAATTGCAAATATGCCCACCTCAACTTCGGTGCTCTCCGGTGCCTGAAAAGACTGCCAGTCCCATTCCACATGATTAATTTCAAACGGAATCTGCTGCGTCGCCTCAAATTTGACAATCTCCGGAATCCGCTTGTTCTCTACCGGCGGCAGCTTGATAAAACGGGCAAAACTGCTCTGACCCGGAACGCTCGCGACCACCGTCGAACCGCTCACCTCATGTTCGTCCATAAACTTGGCCAACGCCTTGCGTATCATTTCCGTACGTTCCTGGGGATCCAGATCAGGCTGTGAAAGTATCTTTTCATGTTCGATAACTGCAAAATCGACCACTTCCACTTCATCGCCCGAGCCGCTCAGCTTGATGGCCTTTAAGGTGCAGTTGCCTACGTCAATGCCCCAGGCGGTTTTTGTGCTTTTTGCCATTGGGTTACGTCCTTATTTCTTTATTGCTACGGTTCTGCCAGGCATAATTCCATTTATCAGAATCTTATCGACTCTGGTTCATCTTGGCTCTGATTGTTTGCCTTTCATTTCTTCTCATCATATCCCATCCCCAACAAGGTCCTGTAGGCCGCAAGGAGTGATTACCATTCTACCCTTCTACCTAATATATCAAAACCCGAAAAACAATCCCAGTCAAGTAAAATCATTGTAAAACCCATCTAAACGAGCAAATTTCCCGTTATTTATAAAAACGCGCCAAGCTGCTTCTGGCGGTTTGCTTTGTCTCTCTAACTCATTATGTTTATCAACTTACTGTCGCCGGTGTTTGTTTCCCAATAAACAAACATTTTCTGCCTTCATGGTAGTAAACTCTAGGATAGCTGAGATGGGTGCAGATTGCAATTATTGATTCGGCGATTTTATCTTCAGGACTTGGATTGCGCCAACGCCTTGCAAATAGTGGTTAACATTTGATCGGCTTTGAAGGGCTTATAAAGCACCGCCGAAAGACCTTCCCGATTCGCCCGGACTATCGAATGATTCGGATCGTACCCAAAACCCGTCATCAACACCACCTGACTGCCCACAGTATGTGCCGCAGCAAAAACCTCATAACCGCTTGCAAAAGGAAGCTTTATATCAGATAACACCAAATCGTAACGGCGATGATTAAGCAACGCAATCGCTTCGCGACCATCCTGGGCCGTATCCACCGAACAACCGCATTTCTGCAAAACATCACCTATCGTCTGACGTATGAACTGCTCGTCATCCACGACCAGCACCAACTTGCCCAAAAGTTCCGGCGAAGTCATCGTGGCGTCTTTGCGACGAGTGCCAATGATCCCCCGCGGACCGGCCTGCGCCTCCTTCAACGTCTGCTTGATCGTTGTGATATTATCAATCACACCCTGCAAACGGTGGCGAATATCGTCATGACCAATATAGTCTTCCATGATCAAAGATGCCTGGATCATGATCTGATCCAAGGGCTCACTTAACTCATTACTCAAATTATCTGTAGCTTGCCCGGTGGTCTGAAAACGCTCCACCACCAGTAAATCAAGAATATTCAAGGCGATAGCGATATAACGACCAAAAATCTCCGCCACCTGGCGATCATCTTCGTTAAACGCCGCTTCCTTATCACTTTCGACATTTAATGTGCCAATCACCTTGTCATGCAGTCGCAAAGGAACCGTTAAACTGCAGCGGGCACTGTCCAGACCGTCCTTATAGCGCGGATCACTTTCCGGATTATTGCATATATAACTGCGACCGGTCGCCGCCACATAACCTGTAATCCCATTGTTTTCCGAATTGGCAAACAGCTCCATGTCCATATCTTGTGGTAATGCCACCCCAAAAAGCACTTCCAGTTGATTTGACTGGCGATTAAGCAGGCGCACGACAAAATGATCGAAATGCAGCAAACGCTTGGCGTAACGGATGATTTTGTCCTGGACCAGGCTGATTCGCTGTTCTACGGTCATGGAGGTGATGGATTCGGCTTCGAGGCGTACCAGTTCACGCCCGGCTTTGTCAATGGCGTCGATACGCTGCTGGAGGCGGCGGCTGGAGGTTGCTTCCCAAATGACTGTTGCTACGTGAGTTATGTGATTTTTCGCATCCAACATAGGCGTGGTGATCATTTCGAAATAACGATTGGTGTTTTCGTCGGTGAAGGAATATTTTCGGGACCGAAGATCGCTAAGTTCTTTTTTCTCATCGGTTTGGAGGCGATTTTGAAAAAAATGATAGGCTTGCTGGGAATGATGGGAGATGTTTTTTCGTATAGGTTCGTCCAGGGACTGCATTTGCTGGTTTTCCCAGAGCAGCGTACCATCGACATCAACGATGCAAACCCCTTCTCCTATGGTATTTAGGATCGCCGTGGCCTGTTGAAAAGCCGATTCTCTTTCGAGGGGGAGGAAGTCGGCGGTTTGGGAGAAAACGGCGTCAAAGTGTTGTGCTTTAAGGAGTTCGAGCGCTTGTTCGACGTTGGGTACGGTGGTGATTTGGAAGATTTTTTCGAGTGGTTCGAGGAGGCTGGGTTGTTGCGTTTTAAGTCCGTGCAGGACAAGGACTTTGCGTTGATTTACTTTTTGGTTCATATCCGATGAGGAAGTCATAAATTGTGTCTCAATCTGAAAAAAACACCAAAAATAGTTAGGTTGGTATCACCATCCAAGCTCTATATTAGTTTTAGAACGGCAAAAATTGTTAAAAAAAATTAATTATTTTTAAAATTTTTTATCGGATGTGCCAAAAAAAACCAGGTACTGCCGGGGAAAGGATAATTTTTACTCGAATGCTTATGTAATTTACGCTTTTTTAAGATCGAGACCGACGATGGTGACGTCGTCTTTGGGGTGGAGTGAACCTTCTTCGCGGTTGATGATTTCGACGAGTTTATCGCACATGGTCTGCACGTCATATTCGGAGAGGTTGCCGAATTCCTGTCGGAATCTGAGTGGTTGTTCGGGTCCTTCGTTGACGAAGGCGACTTCGACGCCGTCACTGAACATGAGGAGCTTGTCGTCGGGATTCAACTGGACGGTGGTGGTATCGTACTGCTGGTCGGGAAAGACGCCCAGCAGGGAGCCGGAGACATCCAACTCTTTGCTGTCACCATGTTTATCGATGAGAATGGGAGGGGGATGGCCGCCACTGGCGATTCTCATTTGGAGGGTTTCGACATTGAGTAAGGCGTAGGCGCAGGTGGCGAACTGGAAATTGGTGAGGTCCTGTCCGACCATATCGTCGTTTAGTCGCGAGAGGGCCAGTCCGGGCTCGATGAGGGTGTAATTTTTTCCTTCGATGACTTTGGTGACGAGTGCTCTTTTGATGAACATGGTCAGGAGGGCGGCGGGAACGCCGTGTCCGACGGCGTCGGCGATGTAGAAGCCGACGTGTTTTTCATCGAGGCGCATGACGTCATAGACGTCGCCGCTGACCCAGGAGGCGGGTCGGAAGACGGTGGCGAATTTCATATTAGGGAACTGGGGCAGCGTGCGGGGAAGGAAGTCCTGCTGGAGTCGGGCGGCGAGGCGCATTTCTTCATCGACCTGGGTGAAATACTGGTTGAGGGGCTGCTGGACCATTTCCAGGCGATTTAATTCCTGGAAGGAGCTGCACATCTCGATGAGGGTGCTCAGGCGGCCCTGAAGCATCTGAGAGGATTCTGAGGCGTGGGCGAAGACCATGTGGGTGGTGTCGTGGGATTGTTGAAATTGATCGATTTGTTCGGGGTTGTCTGGGGTCAGGACCAAAATTCCGATTGAGAGCAGTTGGATTTGCTCGGTGAGGAGTTTGATATTTTCGTTATTGACGTCGGTTAAATGATTTAGCGTGAAAATGGCGATGTCGGCATTAATGGAATTGATGTTTTCGGAATCGGTGGTCTGATAACTTTGCAGACCGAGTTGGTCCAGGGCGGTGGTGAGGTTATCGGATAATTGATTTAAGGTGCTAATGAGCAGGGTTTTAGGCTTTTTTAGCGTGTTGGTCCGATTATATTTAGATTCTGTCTGTGTTTGCATGTAATCTCATTCGACTTGAATTGGGAGGGGCTTTAAATGAATCAGAGAAGTGACTAGTGGTTTGGGATTAGTGGTTAGGGAATTTTGGATGTTGAATCCCGACGTGAAGCAGGGACTAAGAAGTTTTGGATTTTAGATAACAATATAATACGATCTCCTTTGGTGGCAAATCGCATATAATCACTAAATCCGCCTTC
>Ga0272441_10008782_pt1 | contig 15870 bp, 10 predicted proteins | sample SSMProp6N_FD_193582 | JGI IMG/M metagenome (GOLD analysis project Ga0272441, IMG submission 193582) | Marine sediment archaeal communities from Little Sippewissett salt marsh, Falmouth, MA, United States - SSM-Prop-6N | ecosystem: Environmental > Aquatic > Marine > Wetlands > Sediment ... | reverse complement strand
TTTTCCCATGTAAAATCTGGATCTTCTCTACCAAAATGACCATAGGATGCAGTTTTATAAAAAATTGGTCTTCTAAGATTAAGAGCTGTTAGAATTTCACTAGGTTTTAAAGGGAAAAACTCTCTAACAAGTTTTTCGATTTTATCTATAGTTATTTTGTTTGTTCCAAAACAATCGATATTAACTGATACTGGTTCTGCTACACCTATTGCATAAGCAAGCTGTATTTCACATTTTTCAGCAATACCTGCTGCTACAATATTTTTTGCAATATAGCGTGCAGCATATGCAGCACTTCTATCTACCTTTGTTGGATCTTTACCAGAAAATGCTCCTCCACCATGACGACCTATTCCGCCATATGTATCAACAATTATTTTTCGACCTGTAAGTCCAGCATCAGCATAAGGTCCTCCACGAACAAATGCTCCAGTTGGATTTACATGAAAAACTGTGTTTTTATCAATCCATTTTTTGCATATGGGTTTTATAATTTTTTCAATCATATCTTTTTTAATACGACTGTGTGCAACACCTGCATCATGTTGAGTACTTACCACTATAGTATCTGCACGGATTGGTTTTCCTTTTTCATCATATTCAATTGAAACTTGTGATTTTCCATCTGGTCTTACATAGGTAATTTCACCCTTTTTTCTTACCTCTGCTAATTTTTTAGTAAGTTTATGGGCAAGAGAAATTGGAAGAGGCATAAGTTCTTTTGTTTCATTGCAAGCATAACCATACATCATACCCTGGTCACCTGCTCCTTGTTCTTTATGAAGTCCCTTTCCATCAGTTACCCCCTGAGATATATCAGGGCTTTGTTCAGTTATTTGGACCCAAACAGAACATGTTTCCCATTCAATTCCATATTCAGCTTGTGTGTAGCCTATATCTTTTATTGTATCTCTTGCAATCTTTGGTATATCAATATAGCCTGCAGTAGTCATTTCACCAAAAACCATAACTCCGCCGTTTTTAGTACCAGTTTCAACTGCTACTCTTGAGTTTTTATCTTGTTTTAAAGCCTCATCAAGAACAGCATCTGAAATTAAATCGCACATTTTATCTGGATGGCCTTCAGTTACTGACTCTGAGCTAATAAGTATCTTTCTTTTTACCATAGTTTTCACCTATAAATTTAATTTTTGCCTCCAACTTTTGAGAAAGATAGAAACTATAAGTTAGTTAAATAATTTTTTAAAAAAGTTATTAAAAGAAAAAAATAAAAAAAGGGCTTATTCGTTTATTTTTCTACTAGTAGTCCAAATATCATCTTCTAAAGCATCATAAATTGCTTCATCAGAGATATCTTCAATTGTTTGTTTATCTGACAGAACACTGCGGGTTCTTTTATTTTCATCTTGGGCAAATCTAAGAATTATATCTTTTCTAATAACCCAATAATGAGTTCTCCATTCTCTACCATCATATAATGTTGTTTCTTCTCTTTCTGTTGTAAGCATGCCTTCTTCTTCGAGAATGTAAAATAATTGTCTATCCTCAGGATCTAAAACATTATCAATTACTCTATCTTGGAATCCAAAGATATCCATGACGAACCCTGCGTCTCTACGAGCTTCGTCTAAACCAATTCCAACTCTATTTGCTATTGCTTTTGATAAATCATCGAGTGTTATAATATTCATTTAAATAACCCCTTCTTGCGGTTTTACCTTTCAATCTTAACGTATATTAGTGTGTTGCTTCTAGTATTTATAATTTTCTATTAATTTCTTTGGATATATGTGAAAAAATTGGTTAAAACAGGGTAAAATTGCCCAAAACAGCAAAAATTTTATATAGTGTTAACAGGTAAGAGTTAATTGATGAAGAAAGAAGAGGTCTCTAGAAAATTCCAAGGAGAATGGCTTTTGCTATTCAACGATGAAATAGTAGATCATAGTGCAAATGTTGAAGATGTTCTAAAAGTAGCAGAAAAAAAATTTCCATCAGATAAATTTCCAAATGATGAAATAAAGATTTCAAAAGTGCTTGAAGGAAAACCTGATTTTAGATAATCTAAATATTTAAATTACTTATTTTGTTTTAATCAAAAGTATTATGTGTAGATATTTAATTACATTGAATCTCATGCTAGATCCTACATATATATTTGATTATTTCCGTTACCCCGTAGTACCAGTAAAATTTTATTATAAAGACAGAGAGACTCCAATTATTGATGCTTTACTAGATTCCGGCGGGGATTTTATTGTAATACCTATGCCTATTGCAAAATATCTAGGTTTAAAATTGAAAAAGGCAGGATCTGTTGATACAGCAGGTGGGGCAACATCTTTATTTAAAGCAACATTAAGTATGATGATAAGTCATAAAGGTAAAAATACAACTTACAATAATATTCAAATCCATGTTTCAGGTAGAAATGACATACCTGTTCTAATCGGCAGGCACCCAATTTTTGAAGATTATATTATTACATTTAATAAACATAATAATCAACTAATTTTTAAGAAAATTTAATCCATAAAATATATATATAGGAAGTAGTATAGCGGGTAGGCTGTTTCACTGTTAATGTTGATTAGAGTGAGATATATAAAAATAAATATGTAAAAAAAGCTTGAGTCCCGGCCTATTGTTTTGGGCCTGTAGCTCAGCTAGGTAGAGCATCTGGCTTTTAACCAGGTGGCCAAGGGTTCGAATCCCTTCAGGCCCGTTTACAATTGAGATACTAGGAGGAATCCTGCACTGTGGTAAAAAAAACAATCGAAAAACAACAGTTTAATATTATGGACCATAATTTGGTCCCTCTCCACGAAATAATTTCTGAACAGGAGAAAAACGAACTTTTTAAAAAATATAATATAACACAAGACCAACTTCCAAAGATTTTAAACACAGATCCTGTGTCGATTTTTATAGGGGCTCAACCGGGACAAATAGTAAAAATAACTAGAAAAAGTCATACTGCAAAAGAAGCAGTAGCGTTTAGACTTGTAGTAGAAAGTAGTAAGTAATTTATTTAGATTAAATAGGGTGTATAGTTATGAGAGAGCTTGTTGATTCTTTTTATAAAGAGCGCAGTATAGTTAACCATCAGATAGCATCATATGATGATTTTTTAGATCGCCGTCTGCAAAGTATTGTAGATAGTACAATAATCGGTCAAGAAGAAGAAATGGAACGAGGATATATTTATCCAGAAATTGAAAACTATAGAATTAAGTTTGGAAAAATATCTGTAGGTAAACCAGAAGTAAAAGAAGCCGATGGTACTATTAGACAACTTACTCCAATGGAAGCAAGACTAAGAGATTTAACTTATGAAGCACCAATAACACTTGAATTTATCCCAGTAAAAGACGATGTTGAATATGACCCAGAGGAAGTTAGAATTGGTGAACTTCCAATCATGCTCAAATCAAAAGCATGTAATCTTGCAAAACATACAATAGAAGAAAAAAAGGGCCATGAACTATCTTGGGAAGAATACAAAAAAGAACTCCAAGATATACAAGAAGATCCATTAGATCCTGGTGGATATTTTATTAGTAATGGAACAGAACGTGTTCTTATAACTGTTGAAGATTTAGCACCAAACCGTGTTCTTGTAGAAACAAGTAATCGTTATGGTAGGGAAATTGAAGTTGCAAAGGTGTTTTCACAAAAAGAAGGTTACCGTGCTCTTACTGTAGTTGAAAAGAAAAAAGATGGTATGTTAATGGTATCACTTCCAACAACATATGGTCAGATACCATTGATGATCCTTTTACGTGCACTTGGTATGGAAAACGATGAAGAAATCGTTGATGTAATTAGTGTTGACCCAAAAATGGAACCATACATTCTTGCAAATATCGAAGAATGCGCAAATGAGTATGGAATTACAACTAAAGAAGAAGCAGTTGCGTATTTAGGTAAAAAGTTTGCAGGTGGCCAGGCAAAAGAGTACCGTGTTAAACGTGTTGAAACACTTATGGATAAAAACTTATTACCTCATCTTGGCAATGAATCAACTGATAGGTTAACAAAAGCAATTTTTATGGCTCGAATGGGAATGGCTGTTTTAGAGCTTGCTCTTGACAAACGTGAACCTGATGATAAGGATCATTATGCAAATAAAAGATTGAAACTAGCAGGGGACTTAATGGAGGATCTTTTCCGTGTTGCATTTACTGCTCTTTGTAAAGATCTCAAGTATCAAATAGAAAGAATCCATGCAAAGGGAAAAGAAATTAAAATTAGCAGTTCACTACGTTCTGATGTATTATCTCAACGTATCCATCATGCTCTTGCGACAGGTAACTGGGTTGGCGGTAGAGCAGGAATCTCACAACTTCTTGATAGAACAAGCAATCTTGCAGTTTTAAGTCATCTTAGAAGAGTTACATCTCCTTTAACTCGTTCACAGCCTCATTTTGAAGCACGTGATTTACATTCAACACAGTGGGGTCGTCTTTGCCCTAATGAAACACCAGAAGGGCCAAATTGTGGTCTAGTTAAAAATTTAGCTTTAGCTGTAGAAATATCAGAGGGTTTTCCTGAAAAAGAAGTTGAAAACATCCTAAAAGATCTAGGCATAAGAGAAATTACAAAAAAATCGACAGGTACTCGAGTTTATTTAAATGGTGATTTAATAGGAATGCATCCTAATGGAAAAGAAATCGTTCAAAAACTCAGAGAAAGACGTAGAAAAGGCCTTCTTAATAATGAAGTAAATGTCGCTTATTATGAAGAAGCAAATGATGTTATTGTCAACTGTGATTGTGGGAGACTAAGACGTCCACTTGTAATAGTTGAAAACGGCAAATTATTACTTACAAGGAAATATGTAGATGATCTCCAAACTGGCAGAAAGAAATGGATTGATCTTATAAATGAAGGAATTGTTGAATATATTGATGCTGAAGAAGAAGAAAATACGTTAATTGCATTAAATGATAGTGATATCACTCCTGATCATACACATATGGAAATGGATCCAATGTGTATTCTTGGTATTGGTTCATCTCTTGTTCCATATCCTGAGCATAATAGTAGTCCTCGTATTACCATGGGTGCAGGAATGGGTAAACAATCTCTTGGTTTTGGGGCTTCTAACTATAGAATTCGACCTGATACACGTGGTCACCTAATGCATTATCCGCAAGCACCAATCGTTCAAACCCATCCAGTTAAATATCTTAAGTTTGCAGAACGACCAGCGGGTCAGAATTTTATTGTTGCAGTTGCATCTTACAAAGGTTACAACATGGAAGATGCGCTAGTTATGAGTAAAGCTAGTATTGAAAGAGGTATGGCTCGTAGTAGTTTCTTTAGAACCTATAGTAGCGAAGAAAAAAGATACCCTGGCGGTCAAGAAGACCACTTTGAAGTACCAGATCCTGATTGCAGAGGCGTTAGAAGTGAAGAAATGTATGTTAATCTTACTGAAGATGGTTTGATTTCTCCAGAATGTGATGTTAATGGAGCTGATGTTTTAATTGGAAAAACTTCACCTCCTCGTTTTCTTGAAGAACCAACTGATTTTTTAACTCCACAGAAAAGACGTGAAACCTCAGTAACAGTTCAACATGGAGAAGGTGGAACCGTTGATAAGGTAATGCTATCTGAATCAGTTAATGGTTCACGAATGGTAAAAATAAAAGTTAGAGAAGAGCGAATTCCAGAATATGGTGACAAATTTGCAAGTAAACATGGTCAAAAAGGTGTAATAGGTCTTTTAGTCCCTCAAGAAGAAATGCCTTTTAATGAAGATGGTATGACACCTGATCTAATCATTAATCCACATGCAATTCCTAGTCGTATGACCGTAGGTCACGTTCTTGAGATGATAGGAGGAAAAGTTGGCTCTTTAGAAGGCCATACAGTTGATGGAACAGCATTTTCTGGCGATAATGAGGAAAACCTTAGAAAAGCACTTGTTGATAATGGATTTAAACATAATGGAAAAGAAATACTATATAATGGGGAAACAGGCAAACCACTAGAATGCGATATTTTTGTCGGATGTATTTATTATCAGAAGCTGCATCATATGGTTGCAGGTAAAATTCATGCTAGATCTCGTGGACCAGTGCAAATCCTTACAAGACAACCAACAGAAGGACGTGCTCGTGAAGGAGGTCTTAGGTTTGGTGAAATGGAAAGAGATTGCCTAATTGGTCACGGCGCCTCCATGGTTATAAAAGATCGTTTACTTGATGAGTCTGATTTAACTGTTAAATATATTTGTAATACCTGTGGTCATGTAGCAATAATAGATAGACATGGTGGTCTACGTTGTCCTGTATGTGGTGATAAAGCAGATATTTATCCAATTGAGATGAGTTATGCTTTCAAACTTTTGATTGACGAATTGAAATCTTTGGTTATAGCCCCAAGGATTAAATTGGAGTCTTTGGTGTGAGGTGATAAAAAATGGAAAGAACTCGTAGTATAACAAAAAAAATCGGAAGCATAGGTTTTTCACTTCTTTCACCAAATGAAATCAGAAAGATGAGCGCGACAAAGGTAATTACTGCAGACACATATGATGATGATGGTTTTCCAATAGCTATGGGACTAATGGACCCGCGTCTTGGAGTTATCGAACCAGGTCTGCGTTGTAAAACCTGTGGTCTGCGTGTCGGTAAAGATAAATGCCCAGGGCACTTTGGCCATATTGATCTAGCTATGCCAGTTATTCATGTAGGCCTTGTAAAAAGTATTCGCAATTGTCTACGTTCAACCTGTAGAGAATGTGGAGAAATGCTTCTTACACAAAAACGAAAAGATGATTACTTTGCTGAAATAAAAAAATATGAGATGGAAGGGCGTGATCCAACTTATCTTTTAAAACAAATTGTAAAAGAATGTGTTAAATCTGATAAGTGTCCTTATTGTAGTCGAGAAGTAGGAAAAATAGAGTTAGACAAGCCAACTTCTCTTAGAGAAAATGGTAAAAAATTGACTCCATCAGAGGTTCGTGAGTGGCTTGAAAAAATCAAGGATGAGGATTTACCCTTACTTGAAATAAATAATAAATCAGCAAGACCTGAATGGATGATTTTAACTGTTTTACCTGTTCCACCTGTAACTGTTCGTCCATCTGTTACTCTTGAGTCAGGTGAACGCTCTGAGGATGATCTTACACACAAACTTGTTGATGTAATTCGTATTAATCAACGTTTACAAGAAAACAGAGATGCCGGTGCACCTCAACTTATTGTTGAGGATTTATGGGAGCTCTTACAGTACCATATTACAACATATCTAGATAATCAAACTTCAGGTATACCTCCTGCTAGACATCGTTCAGGAAGACCGCTTAAAACCCTTGCTCAAAGACTTAAAGGAAAAGAAGGGCGTTTCCGCAGTAATCTATCTGGTAAACGTGTTAACTTTTCTGCAAGAACTGTTATTTCACCAGATCCAAATCTTAGTATAAATGAAATTGGTGTGCCAATAAGAATAGCAAGGGAATTAACAGTGCCTGTTAAAGTTACATCACATAACATTGACTGGTGTAAAAAAATGATCAAACAAAAAACAGATGACACACAAGAAACAGATGAATATGCTCCTAGTGTTAACTATGTTATTCGTGATAATGAAGGAATGAAACAAAGAATAAAAGTAACAGAGAGAAATGCCGCTGATGTAGCAGATAAACTTAATATTGGAGCAATAATAGAACGTCAGCTAATGAATGGTGACCTAACATTGTTTAATCGTCAACCTTCACTTCATCGTATGAGTATGATGGCTCATCGTGTAAAAGTAGTTCCTTATAAAACTTTTAGATTTAACCTAAGTGTTTGTCCACCATATAACGCTGATTTTGATGGTGATGAAATGAATCTTCACTTATTACAGGGTGAAGAAGCTCAAGCTGAAGCAGAAATTTTAATGAAAGTCCAAGAAAACATTCTTTCACCTCGTTTTGGAGGAGCAATTATAGGTGGGATTCATGATCATATATCAGGTTGTTTTCTTCTAACTCAAAAAAAGAGGAAAATAACTGCAGAAGATGCATCTCACATTCTTGCTGCAGTAAAATACGAAGGAAAAATACCTGAAACAACAGTTGAAAATGGTAAAAAATATGTAACTGGAAAAGATATCTTTAGTGTTTTATTACCTGATGATTTAAACCTTGAATATAAAGCAAAAACTTGTTTTAACTGTGAAGTATGTGAAGCACCAAACTGTCCACATAATTCATATGTAATTGTAAAAAATGGAGTGTTAAAACAAGGAACAATAGATGAAAATAGCATTGGTGCATTCAAAGGCCAAATTCTTGATAGAATAATAAGAGATCATGGAATGGATGCAGGTAGAGAATTTATTGATAATGTTACCCGAATGGGGATTGCATCAATCACAATATTTGGTTTTACAACAAGTATAGAAGATGAAGATATACCTAATGAAGCAAAACGACAGATTGAAGAAGGTTTGAAGAAAGCCATGAAAAAAATAAGTGGACTTGTTAAAGCCTATGAAAACGATGAACTAGAAAGCTTGCCTGGCAGATCCCTTGAAGAAACCCTTGAAATGGAGATAATGAGAGTAACTGGTAAAGCAAGAGACATGGCTGGTGAAATTGCAGGTCGACATCTCGGTCTTAATAACAGTGCAGTTATTATGGCTAAATCAGGTGCCCGTGGTAGTATGCTTAACCTTTCACAGATGAGTGGTTGTGTAGGCCAACAGGCAGTTCGAGGAGAAAGAATTCACCGTGGCTATCAATATAGAACTCTTCCACATTTCAAAAAAGGAGATCTTGGTGCCAGTGCAAAAGGATTTGTTGCAAGTAGTTATAAAACAGGTCTTACACCAACTGAATATTTCTTCCATTCAATGGGAGGAAGAGAAGGTCTTGTAGATACAGCAGTTAGAACAAGCAGATCAGGTTATATGCAACGTCGTTTAATTAATGCATTAGAAGATGTAAAGGTAGAAAACGATGGAACAGTACGTCATTCAGGCGGTCAAATAATCCAATTTAAATATGGAGAAGATGGAGTTGATCCAACACGTAGTCTGAATGGCAACGCTGTTGATGTTGATCGAATTATTGCTGATGTGAAGGAGGGGATTTAGATATGGCAGCTAAAAAGAAAGCCCCTGCAAAAAAAACTGATAAAACAAAAGAGAAAAAAACAACTAAAAAAGTAGAAAAATTAGTTAAAAAATCACCTGTTAAAAAAACTACAGATACAAAAAAACAAATTAAAAAAGAAAAAACAAAAACAACTAAAACAAGTAAAAAACCAGAAAAAAAATCCGTTAAAAAGAAAACAACAAAAGAAAAACCAGAAAAAATAACAAAAAAAGCAAAAAAGAAAAAACCAACTAAAAAAGTTGAAGAAGTTATTATAACAAAAATTGTTCCACCTCCAGAAAAAAAGGAGGACCCAGAGGATATTAAAAAACTCAGAAAAGAAATTATTAAAATCTTAAAAGAGCGGTTTCTTCCAGCTTCAATTGTTGACCAAATTATTTACAAAATAAGAGGCAAGAAAAATCTCGAATCAAAACTTAAAGATATAGTTGAAAGAGCTCTTGTTCAGTATGAGAAAAACTTTATTGACCCATCTGAAGCATGTGGCATCGTTGGTGCTCAGAGTATCGGAGAACCTGGAACCCAGATGACAATGAGGACTTTCCACTACGCAGGAGTTGCAGAAATTAATGTTACACTTGGTCTGCCTAGACTTATTGAAATAGTTGATGCAAGGAGTATACCTAGTACGCCTATGATGAATATCTATCTTCGCGATGAATACAAGCTAAACTCTGATCTTGCAAAAGAAGTTGCAAACCAAATCGAAATAACCAGATTAAACACTATAGCTGATATAGAAGCAGATTTAACAAATCTTATAATAAAAATTAAACCCAATATGAAGACAATTAAAGACAAGAATATTTCAATTGAAGAATTAGAACAAGATATTAAAAAGATAAGAGGAATTGATGCAAAAATTGAAAAAGATATAATAAATGTTTCATTAGATGAACCAAGTTATAAAAAACTTCTTGATGTAAATGAAACATTAAAGGATTTAAAAGTAAAGGGTATTGATGGTATAAGACGTATAATCATTAGAAAAGAACCAACTGAGGGTTATGTTATCTATAGTGAAGGTAGTAACCTGGAAAAAGTTTTAGAAATTGAAGGTGTTGATCCATATAGGACAACTACTAATGACATCCAAGCAGTTGGCAGAGTTTTAGGTATAGAAGCAGCCCGTAATATGATAATTCAGGAAGCATATAACACTCTATCAGAACAAGGTTTAAACGTTGATTTAAGACATATAATGATGGTTGCAGATGTAATGACTACTGACGGTAGTATTCGAGCTATAGGTAGGCATGGAGTAAGTGCTGAGAAAGAATCAGTTCTATCAAGAGCCGCATTTGAAATCACAGTTGCACATCTGTTACAGGCGGCTAGACGTGGTGAAGTAGATAAACTAGGCGGAGTTGCTGAAAATATTATCGTTGGTCAACCTGTTAATCTTGGAACTGGTGCAGTACAACTAGTGATGAAAAGAGGGAAAAAATAAAAGGAGGAACAAATAAATGGTTGATGTAGACAAGGTTTTAAAGACAACTGTTAAAAAAGGAACAGTAAAAATTGGTACAAAGCAAACAAAACAAGTTTTATCAGACGGTTCTGCAAAGCTTGTAGTAATATCAAAAAATTGTCCACAAGATTCAGAGATTAAAACTCTAGCTAAAAAGAAAAAAATTCCAATTTATAAATATGAATCAAATTCGATCAATCTAGGATACACATGTGGAAAAGCTTTTGCCGTATCCGTATTTGCAGTTATGGACGATGGCGGCAGCAATATTCTCAATATTATAAAAAAAGGGTAATTATTCATGACAGATATAATGCTATCAAATGAAAACATGCAATATATCAATATGGCCAGTAAAATCACAAAAACATATATACAAGATTGTATGATAACAGATGACAAACTTATTTTTATAGTAAAAAAAGGACAACTAGGTGCTGCAATTGGTGTAAAAGCCAAAAATTTGGAAAAACTTCGTAATATGTTCAAAAAAACAATCAAATTCGTAGAATTTGATGAAGACAAAGAAAGATTCATAATAAATTTATGTAAGCCATACAAAATCAATAACATTTCTTTAGAAGGCGAAGGGGATAATATTGTTGCAAAAATCGATGTTGATATTTCTGATAAATCAAAGATAATAGGTAAAGGTGGTAGAAATATTGACATAATTCGACAACTTGCAGGTAGGCATCATAATATCAAAGATGTGCAAATAAAATAAATAAAAAAATTTAACCTAATAATTTTTAAACAACATCTATATTCTGCAGTGGGGAGTACTTCTGAAAACAAATGAAAAATTTAATGCAGAAAAATTAATCGGTGGAAAAACAGGCGTTTTAAAAGTAGATAAAAAAGATTACAAAGTTGAAGTAAGGGGAATTCCAAAATGCACAGATGCATGCCCTGCAGGGATAAATGTTAAAGCATATGTCAATCTTATTGCTAATAGAAAATTTGAAGAAGCAATTGATGTAATAAGAGAGGCAAACCCTTTTCCAGCTGTTTGCGGACGTGTCTGTACTCGTCCATGTGAAGAAACCTGTGAATTAGCAACTTATGGTGACGCAATTTCCATTCGTGCTTTGAAAAGATATGCTTCTGATTATGAACTTGCTAGAAGACCACTTGTTGCTGAAAAATGTAAGATTATTTACTCTGAACAAATTGCAATAATTGGAGCAGGACCTGCCGGTCTATCTGCAGCAGTCGATCTCATAAGAATGGGTTACTCGGTCTCTGTTTTTGAAAAAGAAAAAAAAGCAGGTGGTATGTTACGTTATGCAATACCTCCTTATAGATTACCAGATAGGATTTTAAAAAGAGAAATAGATTGGATTAAAAACCTCGGCATTAAAATCAAAACAGAGGTAAAAATAAAAGACCCAACCTCTCTGTTCAAAGAAGGTTTTTCCGCAGTTTTAATAGCAGGAGGTGCACCAAAATCATTTCCACTTGGAATATCAGGAGAAAAAGCAGAAGGCGTATTAAACGCTTTAGAGTTTTTAAAAGAAATAAATGAGAAAAAACCACGAAAAATCAAAGGAAATATAGTTGTAATAGGTGGAGGTTCAACAGCTTTTGATGCAGCAAGATCAGCAGTTAGACTAGGAGCAACAAAAGTAATTCTTGCTTATCGCCGTGGAACTGAAGAAATGCCTGCTGACAAAGAAGAAATTGAATCAGCAGTTAATGAAGGTGTGGAATTACTTACTCTAGCAATTCCAAAAAAAATTATTGTTACAAATAAGAAAGTGACTGGTATTGAATTTATTAAGGCAAAGCTTGGAGCTCCTGATGAATCGGGTCGTAGAAGACCTGAACCTGTTAAAAACAGTGAGTTTATTAAAAAAGCAGATTTTATTATACCTGCAGTTGGAGCAATGCCAGATATAGGCCCTATTGGTGGTGTAAAAGTTACAACACCAAAAGGAGTAGTTGATATTGTTAGCTATGGAAAAACCATTGTAGATGGGGTTTTTGCTGCTGGTGATGTCGAGATGGGGCCTTCATCTGTTGTTGAAGCAATTGGCAGAGGTCATCAAGCAGCTGAAGGAATAAATGCATATTTAAGAGGGACTAGTGTTTCAAAACCTGAAAAAATTTTTGACACTGTTCAAATATATTTAGGATCACATCTAAGAAGTAAGGGTTTGCATTTTCCAAAAAAACTAGTAAAAGGTAAAACAGAAACATTTGACGAAGTTGAAGAAAGTTATACTGATTTTGAAGCTGTAGAAGAAGCATCAAGATGTTTTTCATGTGGACCATGTTTTGCATGTCCTACATGTCTTCCAAATTGTAAGAACAAACAACTTGTTGCAACAATTGAAGAAAAAAGCTTTCTTATAAAAGCACCATTAGATCTTTCATCTGATATTACAAAAAAAGGACCAGCTTCTTTTAAAATAAAAACAGATTTTCATACAAAATCAATAAAATTACAGAGCCTTACTGCAAATGTTGATAAAGATCTATGTATAGGTTGTGGTCGATGCGAAGAAGTATGTGCATATAGAGCTATAAAAAATGTAATAAACAAGGATCAAAGAACATATGCAGAAGTGGGACACTCATCTTGTGCATCTTGTAGTGCATGCGTATCAGAATGCCCTGCAGGGGCAATATCACAAGGATATATGTCAGATAACCAAATATTAGACAGAATTGAAAAGAAAAACACAAAATATAATGGTGTATGTGCCCTGATGAGCTTTTGGAGCACTCCATCACCTGTTTTTGGAGATTATGAAGGAATAGTTGAACTAATGTCATCAAGAAAACCTTCACCAATGTTTTATATAAGAGCCCTTTCACGTGCAGGGAGAGGAATATTAGTAATAAAGCCTGATAAAGCAACCGGCTCACATTATTTACCCTGGGAAGAGCATCCCGATGAAATAATTCAAAGAACCTGGGATTTATTAGAGTTCATTGGAATTTCAAAAGAAAGAATTCAATATAAAGAACTACCAAAATTTAAAGATCCAAATGTTCTCTTAAAAGAATTTACAGATTCACTTGATAAAAAAAATCTTAAAAAATTAAACATACCAATCCCGGATAAAAATAAAAGTCCAATAGGCGAAACATTAGATATTTTAAAAATAATGTCTGCAAAACCTGATAGTAAACCTTTTGAAAAAATCAGATCTTTACCATCTGTTAAAAAACAAGGTATTGCTTTTTTTGAGGGCTGTATACCATTGCTTCATAGGATAGGCAAAGCACATAAATTATATGATTTAAGTAAAATGAGGATATCAATTTTTAATCTCTTTGAAACCCTGAATATAAAAGCTGGTTTAATCAACCAATTATCCTGCCCATCAAAAGGTCTTCTAAAGATAAAAAAAGAAGGAATAAAAGATATTGTATCAAAAATTTCATCTGATAATAACAAAATTCTTAAGACAATTAAACCAAAAAAACTCGTATTAGCAACACCAGAATCATATACTTCGTTTTCAAATGAAAAAGAAATAAAAAATATTACTTGTCTACCTGAAGAAATTTACAACGCGGTTAAAAATAAAAAATTAAAAAGAGTAAACAAAACTATTGCTATTCATAGATCATGTAAAATGGAATATGATCCATTTTATGAATCAACAAAAAAACTTTTAACACTTATACCGGGTGTTAAAATAGTTGAACTAAAAAACGAGTGTGGACATCAAAACTTTGATATTTTAAACGGAGAATCAAAACAATCAGCTCTTAACCTAATGAACGAAGCAATTAAGAAAAATGCTGATTGTATTATTTGCACCTCACCTTATTGTGAGGCTCATCTTTTACTTTGTCAAAGAGAAGGCTCCTGGCGTCTTACAGATATAACTATTAGTGACATCTATCAAATCCTTGACCAATCATTAGGTGGTGTTTTTTAATGACTGAATCAAGAATTAAAAAACATCCTATTTTATCTATTGATGAAACACCCGAGCTTATAACTTTTAAGTTCAATGGAGAAAAATTGACAGCAAAACAGGGTGAAATGATTTCTTCGGCTTTATTTGCCAATGATATACATATTTTTGGCCGTCATCATAAAGACAAGTCACCTCAAGGTATGTTTTGTGCAAATGGTCAGTGTTCACAGTGTTTAGTAATTGCTGATGGAATTCCTGTTAAATCATGTATAACCCCTGTAAGAAAAGGAATGGAGGTTAAATCCCTAGATGGTCTTCCTGAGCTTCTTAAAGACGATGAAGTTGTAAAAAAAGGAGGGAAAATCCCTGTTGTTAAAATTCCTGTTTTAATCATTGGTGGCGGACCTGCTGGTATGTCAGCATCCCTTGATCTTGGTAGAATGAATATTAAGTGTATTATATGTGATGATAAACAGGTTCTTGGAGGAAAACTAAGTCTTCAAACACATAATTTCTTTGGTTCAATTAGAGATTGTTATGCTGGTTCTCGTGGTATGGATATTGGTAATAATCTTTCATCTATGATTGAAGAAGAAAAAAACATAGACATATGGGTTAATTCACCTGTTGTAGGTGTTTTTTCTGATGGGCTAGTTGGAGTTGTAAAAAACGGTAAATATACACTGGTAAAACCTGAAAGACTATTAATTACTACAGGTGCTAGAGAAAAAAATCTTGCTTTTCCAGGTTGTGATCTACCAGGTGTTTACGGAGCTGGTGCCTTTCAAACTCTTGTAAACCGTGATTTAATTAAACCAACTGATAAACTGTTTATTGTGGGCGGGGGAAATGTTGGCTTAATTGGTGCATATCATGCTCTACAGGCAGGAATTGACGTGATAGGTATAGTCGAAGCATTACCTGAATGTGGGGGCTATAAGGTTCATCTTGATAAAATAAAAAGACTTGGAGTGCCGGTTTATACCTCTCATACAGTGTTGCGAGCTGAAGGAAAAGATCATCTTGAACGCGTTTTAATTTGTAAAATTGATGAAAAATTCAGACCTATTAAGGGAGCAGAAATTGAATTTAAAGCTGATACTCTATTAATCGCTGTAGGACTAACACCTGTTGATGAACTTAAAAATCAAGCTGAAAAATTTGGTATTAAAACATATGCTGCAGGTGATGCTGATCTTATCGCAGAGGCATCTGCTGCAATGATATCAGGACGGATTGCTGCTAGAGATATTCTTAAAGATATGGGTTTTGATGTTGAAATTCCTCCTGAATGGAATGAAATGCTTAATATACTTCGTAGTAAACCAGGACCTGTAAAAGGTTACTATCCTCCTCCTAAAGACAAAGATGTTTATCCCATTATTCGTTGTGCCCAAGAAATACCATGTAATCCTTGTACTGAAGTATGCGTTCTT
>Ga0272441_10008780_pt1 | contig 15872 bp, 10 predicted proteins | sample SSMProp6N_FD_193582 | JGI IMG/M metagenome (GOLD analysis project Ga0272441, IMG submission 193582) | Marine sediment archaeal communities from Little Sippewissett salt marsh, Falmouth, MA, United States - SSM-Prop-6N | ecosystem: Environmental > Aquatic > Marine > Wetlands > Sediment ... | reverse complement strand
TTCTGTTTTTATATTTTCTGTCTGATACTGAAATCCAAAGAACAGATCGGTTTTGGAGCTGATTTGCATATGCGTGCCTATTTTTACATGATGACGCCAGCCCTTGCGATCTCCCGAACCGGTTCGTATGTCGGACAGGCTTGACACATAGAGATCATGATTAAAATACCACTCATCTGCATAATAATAATGACTGTAGGAAGAATCCGCGATATTGGAATTCAGTGTGATAGCCACATCTTCACGCATTACCTGATAGGACAAAAGCAGGTCATTCTTTGGTGACATACGCATCCTGAACTGAATACCACCATACAGATTGTGCCCGTCATGATCCCAGAGCTGATCCTGATCTCCCCATTGATAATACCGGCTCCACTCGGCGCTTTCATTCTCCGTTCCGTAGGTGTATAAAGAATTCTGTTTCATGATCTGCTTCTGATCTGCCCGGCCTTTTAATAATCCCCCCGTGAATCCGACCTGCATGGAGGGCTGAATCGTCATCCGGACACCGCCGGATATATCCCAGTGTCTATAGGACTGGGACCGTTCCAGCAGGTAGGATTCATTCGAATAATAATCCGAATACCATACGTCGGTCCATACATTATCATTGGCCAGTACACCCTGCCTGTCGAATGTCACCCTGCTCAGCCGGAGTCCGGCCTCTATACGCGATGTGACTTTCAGACCAGAAAATAAATTAAAAAACTGTCCCTCCTCATGCATTTCATCCCGTCCCGCATAACGATCGACCATAGACAGCATGGCACCCTCGGCAATATACTGTCCGCTGTAATCATAACCGACATTGGCCCGGTATATATCCTGCGGCACCTGATAAAAGGGATCATCCCGGGAGACGAGTTGATAGGTCACACCGATGGTCCATTTTGCCGGATTCTGAAAGGGCCGGAAAAACCAGGCGCCGGAAAAAACCGGTTCCACCACAGCCCTGGTTTTTGAATAGTAATAAGGATAACTGATATAATTCGTTTCAGGATAGGCCGCACCGTAATACAATGGGTAATACAGCGTGTTGTCTTCTGCTTTCTGACTGTTTCGGAAATCCACATACATGAATTGATGCCTGAATGTATCTGCGACAACGCAGGCTGGGTTGAGCTGTAAATTCAGCAGGGTCTCATCCAGCAATCCAACGGCCACATTTCCGAAATGATCTATACCATAAGGGTTGAGATAGCTCGGCTGAAAGAAAATTTTGGTTTTTTCAAATGATTTCTCCAGAACCTGTTCATTCTGGTACTGCGCATGGAGTGAAGGGAACCGTAATAATTGCATGAGAATAAAAATAATCGTTATTTTTCTCATATGCTTTCTCCCTGATAAACCGGATGAAATATGTCTGTTTCAGATGTCATTTTCAATCGGGTGATTAATCAATAGGACCATCAAGGAGTGTGCCAGACTTTTCAGGCACAAAACAAGAGCATTCAGACAGAAAAACCCTCAGTTTTCTGAGGGTTCATCAAAAAACTGAGGATCGCTTTTATTCAAAATACATGGGAAAAACCGAAAGAAATAACCTGTTTTTCATAATAAAGATCCCTGAAGGGAGATTCATTCCGATACCAGCCCCATCGTAGCTGTATGGTGTTCTTTTGGGTAATTGCCTTGTCGAGCGTTAAAAGCAGGTAATTGTTTTCTTCAGTTTCTGTTTCCGGCTGTAATTGCAGAAATGGAATTAATGAATCCCTGTATTGTTTCCACTGCTGCATATAATAAAGTCCGAGCGTGAATGCACCGGGGAGACTCTTTACAATCAGCAAATGAATTCTGGGCCTGGTAAAACTGTATCCATAATTGTTGGACGCGTTGACCTGATAGCCGACATCCAGCTTATAAAGTGCCCAATAATAAAGTTCAGCATAAAGCAGCCACTCATACAACCTGTCCAGCTGCTGTTCCCCCTTATTGATCCATTCAAACAATGTTTCATTGATATAGGAATAAGCAACGGCTTCGCGGTTATAGGACAATAAACCGGTGGCCCATCGAAGTCGCAATGTAACCCGCGAGCTGACAACCGCCTGCAAAGAGGCTCCCCATCCATTATACGTGTGATCGAAAAGCCCGCCCTGAATATAATTAAAATCAGATAATGTATAAAAAATCCTGCCTGTCCAAATTCGATTCGGAGAGAAGTGTATTGACGGCTGAGCGTGTAAATACCGATATCCCCTGTCCGCCCTGAAAAATGACTTGTCCCTGCCCCGAATTTCAAGATCGAACGCCAGACCCTTTATCGGAACCGCCCGCAGACTGCCATGAACCTGATGCATCATTCGGCTGTCAATTCCATTTTGTATATATCCTTCAACAGCCCCCTGATACTGAACACCAGCAGAAATCCGTCGGGTAACCGTACCCCTGCTCGAAAGGGTTAAATATAACCGGGCAGCCTGATCCCGAACCGAATTATCAACAGACTCAAAGACATTGCTGTCGTACAACATTGAAATTCCGGCTCTTGAGGACAAACGCCACGATTCGGCCCTCACATGAGAAGAGACAGAAAACAGCACCGTGATAATCAGACATTGAATAACCGGTTGTCTCAAAAATTAATTCCTGTTTTTATTCGGCACGTTTGTAAAACCAGTGGGCCCTTGACTGCAGACTGTCAGATTGTATTCTTAATATGCCGGCACGCCGTTTGAGCTGTTGAATGATTTCCTCAATGGATTTACTGTTCAGGGCGCCGGAAGGACCGCTTTCCACATCAAGAAATGACAGATCATCCCGAATAGGATTCCACGGCTCTGCCTGATAGCCGCTCTCTGTTTCCTGCGGGGCAAACGTTTCTGCATCCCATTCGCCATCCCCCAGTACATTCCTTGAATCTTCATAATTTGACTGAGCATCTGCAGTGATGGATACCTCTCCCCAATCATAGAAATCCAGCTCCTCTGATATTTCCTCAGCTTTCTTTCTGGCCGTATATTCCTGGGCCAGAGAGGCAATTTTACGCTCAATTTGCGATGCCTCATTCTGGAGAACCTCGGAACGGTCCATCAGCATATCGCCTTTTAACTTCATGTCATCCGATGTGTCCCAGGGCTGTGATTCGACAGTCAATGGTCTGTAGCTGTTCAGCCGTAATGGATGCAGTATATCATCCAGACGGTTCCGCTTCCCCATTAATGTCTGAAACTGGTGGAGCAAATTGGATTTCCGGTCAGGATCCTCCGTATGTTCCATCTGATCCAGCAGCCTGTCTGTTTCCTTCCGGTACAGTTCCAGCAAATCCTGTCCGTTTATCAGATACATATGATACAACGTATCAATTTTCATTTCAATGCTGTATAATTTTCTTTCAAGTGACTGTGCCTGTTGAAGCTGCTTTTCAAGCCCCTGATGCTGCTGACGGCTTAATTCGGACCGTGATTGAATGATGTGGATCTTCTGGGCCACAATTCCCGCTTCTCTCAGTATTTCAAAACCCTCCGCTTTCACCGAATCGATTTCCCCGGCCAGTTTTTCAATCTGTCCCTCTAAATCCGTCAATTCCGCTCCCTGAATCTGCATGGTCATAATACAGCAGAAAATGAAAAGAAGCGGTTTTTTATCAATCCTGTTTTTCAGCCGGCTTTTCAATCGTCCTCCAGAAGCCCGTATTTTTTACATTTATAATAAAACGCTCCCTCTTTAATGCCCAGCAACCGGGCCGCCCGCGCCTTGACGCCTCTGCTCTCCCGGATGGCTCTTTCCAGCAGCCGGCGCTCCAGTGCCTCCAGATTCAAATTGAGATTCATTGTATCCGGCAGGGCTTCACCTGTCTCGGATGGACCGGCTAAAAAAGAAAAATCGTTTTCCCTCAATGTCCGTTCCTGTGAAAGCACAATGGCACGTTCCAGGGCATTCTCCAGCTCACGCACATTCCCGGGCCAGTTATAACTGGTCAGAATTTCCATGGCTCCGGAAGTTACATTAATTGTTTCTTTCTGCATTTCACTGCAGATGCGCTGTATAAAATAATCGGTCAGAACGGGAATGTCATCCTTTCTTTCTCTGAGGGGTGGTATTTCAACCGGCAGGATGAACAGCCTGTAATACAAATCTTCCCTGAAATGGCCTTTTTTCAGTTCTTCCTTTAACTTTCTGTGTGTGGCGGCCAGAACGCGAACATCCACATGCAATGTCTCCTCTCCGCCCACCCTTTCAAATTCTTTTTCCTGAAGAACGCGCAGCAGTTTTACCTGTGTGGTCAGGGGCACATCTCCAATTTCATCCAGAAAAAGGGTCCCCCGATCTGCCAGTTCAAAGCGGCCCTTTTTGCGTCTGAGTGCGCCTGTAAAGGCCCCTTTTTCATGACCGAACAGTTCACTTTCAAGCACGCCTTCAGCCAGGGCGCCGCAGTTTACACGGATAAACGGTCCCTTACTGCGTGCGCTTTGATTGTGAATGGCCCGGGCAACCAGCTCTTTCCCGGTCCCGCTTTCTCCTGTAATTAAAACCGATGCGTCACTTGCAGCCATTTTTTGAACTGTTTTAAATATCTTTTTCATAGGGGCCGAGCGGCCTATAATATCACCGTATTTCAGCCTGGCACCCACTTCTTCACGGAGATACCGGTTTTCATCGGCCAGTTGATCAGAACGCGCCTTCTGATAGATGATATCCGCGGCACGGTTAACTTTTAAGAGTATCTCATCCTTTGAAAAGGGCTTTGTAATAAAATCCCAGGCGCCTGCTTTCATGGCTTCAACCGCCAGTTCAATGCTGCCGAAAGCAGTAATGATCATGACCTCTATATGGGGAATTTCCGATTTGATCTTCTTCAGCAGATCCAATCCGTCCATGCCTGTCATTTTGTAATCGGTAATGACAAGATCCGGACAATTTTCTTTTATACAGGTCATTGCCTGAATCCCGCTGTTCGCCACCGCCACGTGCCCGACTTTCTGCAGGATCTGAACAATGGCTTTCCGCATGGATTCATTGTCTTCAACGACCAGTATGCTCAGCCTGTTATTTTTCTTCAAAGCGATTCATCCTGTAAGTTAAATCCTCAGTTTTCTGAGGTTTTTAGGGTTACATGATGCATATATTTTTTTTAAACAGGCACAAATCGGCCTGTCCGGTTATTTTTTTTCACATCGGATGAATAACAATGCAAATTCAGTACCGCTTTTGTCCGATTGTATAAGTTGAATACTTCCCCCGTTTGCCTGAACCAGCTCCTTCACAATAGAAAGACCCAGGCCGGTTCCCTTTTCTTTTGTGGTAAAAAACGGCTGAAAAATCCTTTCCTGATCCTCCATTAAAATTCCGCCACCCTGATCCCTGAACCTGATCGTTACTTGTCCGGGATCAGATTTACAGGAAATCGTAATGGTTCCATCTTCTGTCGCTTCGATGGCATTCTGAAGCAGATTCAGAAAAACCTGTTTTAAATGACCCGGATCCATCATAGCAGAAAGATTTTGATCCAATCCGTCCAATTTCAAAACAATATGCTTTTGATCAAGTGTGTCATGGAGACGGATGATGAGTTCATCAACTATGGATCTGATGGAACAGCATTCCCTGTTCGTTTCCTTTGGTTTTGCATAATCCAGAAAACGGGTTACAATATCCTTTAAATAGGCCACATCGCTTTGTATGTGATGCACGTATTCCATGGACCTGGAACGTGGTTTGACTTCATCTGCCAGTAAATCTGCAAAAAGCTTGATGCCCCCCAGGGGATTCCGGATCTCATGGGCCACCCCGGCCAGCATGGCCTTCAGATCCTGTTCGCGGGTCAAAACGTTTTTCCTCATCTGCTCCATGGTGCCGGCCAGAAGCCCCAGTTCGGACCGGTCTGCTGCGGGAATGGCTTCATGGTAATCGCCGTTCCCGATCCGTGTTGAAGCATTCATCAATTTTCGAACAGGCCTGATGATTGTACCCGCCATAATCAGTCCCAGGACCACTGATGCGGCTATACCGACAAATCCGATCAAATACAGCTTCCTGCGAAATTGATTCACGGCTGATAAAAAGGTGGCGCTGCCGTCCACACGTATCCCGCCGGCAACCCTGCCCTGAAACAGGATCGGACAGAATCCGGACATCATGGGATTTCCATCGATTCCCTGGAACAATACCGAATAGGCTGTTTTCCCTTTATAAACCTGATCAATGGCCCCGGTATAAAACCGATGACGGAAATAAAGTTGCCCGACAGCTGTGTTGTCTGTATCCAGAAGACTGCCGCCTTTCAAATCAAAAAAAGCAATCTGCTCCACACCGGCAGCGTCTTGCAGCCGTTTTAACCTGTCCCGGAAATAAACTTCTGTTCGCGGACCGGCGCCCTGCAAAACAAAGCCGATTTCTTCATCCTCGAACTGTACGGATGCGGCCCTGGCCACAGCCACCAGTTTACTGCCCAGTTCTTTCTCCAGACTCTGGCGCACGGCCCAGTCCAGACTCCACCCCCCCACTGCCAGTACCGCGGCGACCAGCAGAACAAAAGGGACAACAATACGAAATTGAAGACGATGATAAAACATACGCACTGTCATTTTATATTATATTGAGTCAATCACTACTGCCTGAGACAGTGAATCATTTGAATTGTACACTAAAAAGACATTTATTATTAATCAATACAAATGTAATTATAAAATTATAATAACGCCGGTATAGTATAGGCCGATCATATCTCAATATAGAAGATTCCGCTCTCATTGTCAAGACAGACATGATCTGGTGAAAAATCCGGCTTAAAACAAATTGATTATTTTTCACTTGCTTTCTTGGGAGCAGAGGTGTATAATGACTCTATCTTCTTTCAATGAAATACGGAGCAAAATGGTGCTATTGAAAATGAATCCGGAAAAAACCCGGACCTGGCCCAAAATAAAGGCCCATTATCAGCAGATGAAAACCAGACACATGAAAAACCTGTTTCGGGATAATGAGAACCGGTTCAATGACCTTTCTCTGCAATTTGAAGACATATTGCTTGATTATTCCAAAAACATCATCACCGGTGAAACCATTGATTTATTCTGCAGCCTGGCAGAAGAAATGAATCTGCGCAGCGCCATTGAGAGCATGTTTTCGGGAGAAAAAATCAATGAAACGGAAAACAGGGCCGTTCTGCACACCGCCCTAAGAAACCGTTCGGATAATCCGGTTATGGTGAACGGTAAAGATGTCATGCCGGATATCCGAGCAGAACTGAAAAAAATTAAAAACTTTACTGAAGCAATACAAAGCGGTCAATGGAAGGGTTATACAGGAAAACCCGTCACCAATATAGTCAACATCGGTATTGGCGGATCGGACTTGGGCCCTGTTATGGTCACAGAGGCCCTGAAACCCTATTGGAAAGAAGGACTGAATGTGCATTATGTTTCCAATGTGGACGGTGCCCATCTGGCTATGACATTGGAAAAGGTGAACAGAGAAACCACACTGTTTCTGATTGCATCAAAAACGTTTACAACGCAGGAAACCATGACCAATGCCGCTTCCGCAAAGACCTGGTTCCTCAGTTCGGATGCAAAACATGAGCATATTAAAAAACATTTTGCAGCCATTTCAACCAACAGGGAAAAGGTGAAGGACTTCGGTATTGACATAAACAATATGTTCGGATTCTGGGACTGGGTAGGAGGACGGTATTCTCTCTGGTCGGCAATCGGACTGTCTATCGCCTGTACCATCGGATATGACCGGTTCATCGAGCTCCTTGAGGGCGCCCATGCCATGGACACCCATTTTAGAGAAGCTCCGTTTGATAAGAACCTGCCGGCCATTCTGGCTTTTCTAGGCATCTGGTATAACAATTTTTTCGAAGCGGAATCGTATGCCATACTGCCCTATGATCAGTGCCTGCACCGTTTCCCGGCTTACCTGCAGCAAGGAGACATGGAAAGCAATGGAAAATCGACAAATCGGAACGGACAGCCCGTACAGGTTCAGACCGGACCCATTATCTGGGGAGAACCCGGCACCAACGGTCAACACGCCTTTTATCAGCTGATTCATCAGGGCACCAAATTCGTTCCCTGCGATTTCCTGGCTCCGGCTGTCAGTCATTATCCTGTGGCCGGTCATCATGAAAAATTACTGGCCAATTTTTTCGCCCAGACCGAGGCGTTAATGGGGGGCAAAACACGCGATGCCGTGATTCAGGAATTAAAATCCGCTGGAAAAACAAACGCGGAAATTAATAAATTGTGCCCCTTTATGGTCTTTGAGGGAAACAGGCCCACCAACTCGATCCTGTTCAGGCAGCTGACTCCCTTAACCCTGGGCTCATTAATTGCACTTTATGAACATAAAATTTTTACACAGGGTATCCTCTGGAACATATTCAGTTTTGATCAATGGGGCGTTCAGCTTGGAAAACAGCTGGCCGGGGCCATCCTGCCGGAGCTGAAAAATGATGGTCCGGTTCACACCCATGACAGCTCCACCAATGGTTTGATTAACATGTACAAAAAATTGAGACAGGACAAATGAATACGTTAAAAAGGCTTTTGCTTTTTGTCTCCCTGTTTTTTCTGTATATCATTGTCAAGGAATTCCTTCTCCTGTACAATTATACACGGTCGCTGCATCCTGTGGCGGGATACATAACCCTTTTTGCGATTGGTCTGTTTTTGATCTATTTCATGCTGATCCCCGCAATGCGGATTTTTTTCCTGCCGCGCTACTTTTCCCCGACCCGGGACCCGAATCAGATTCCTCAACTGATCGAAAAACGGATAAAAAACTATAAGAACAATCCCTATCTGCTACGTGAAGGTTTTGATTTCGAAGGCATTATGCCGGATAAACGCGGGTATCATGAAATTACAGAATTTTTGCAATTGGAGGTTGAAAGGATCCGGAAACGGTATGTGACACAGGTATTTTACGGAACCAGTATTGCTCAGAACGGCTTTCTCGACGCTATTATTATACTCTCGGCCGGAATCAACATGGTGCAGGATATGTTTACCCTGTATCACGGCCGTGTCTCCAATCGCGATCTGCTTAAAATTGCCAAAATGGTATACTATTCCATGGCTATCGGCGGATCAGAGGGTATTGAATACGCAGTGGATGAGATGGTATCCAAGGTGTTCAGCGGCAGCATGAAAGGCCTTCCCTTTGCCTCCAAGATTCTGGGGAGCATTGCAGACGGCGTCATTAATGCCGCCCTGTTATGCCGTATATCTCTGATCACAGAAAATTACTGCACGACGATTTTTATTGAATCGGAAAGGGCCCTGTACCCGTCCTATAAAACGGTCATATCCACAACCAAAATCATCACTTCCGATCTAATCGAACGCATTTTTAAAGAAGTGAAAACCATCACAAAGGATAAAACCAGCCAGATTATGTGGCATGCGGTTAATCCCATGCGTTATATCATATCAAAAATGTCGGACAGACTGGGTAAAACGGACGAGAAAATCCCCTACGAGCGGGATGCACTCAATGAAACAGCCGCATTATCCAAAAATCCGGTTACCTATGGACTGAAAAAAGTTTCATTCCTGTTTAAAAAATCCTCCGGCCGTTCATGAAATTACAAAATGCCATTCGCGGCAATTTCTTCTTTTATGCTTTTGCCATTGGTGCCGCCTTCCCCTATCTGGCTCCGTTCTTCAAGGAGCACCTTCAGGCCACGGACCAGCAAATCGGTCTCCTGCTTATGATCAGACCCGCTATGGCCCTGCTCCTGGTGCCTTTCTGGACCATGGCGGCCGATACCCGGGGAAAACGCGCCTTTCTCACTGCCGTGCTTTCCATATCGGCAGGTATTGTGTTCCCGTTTGTTTTAATCCCTTCATCGTTTATCTGGATTGTTCTACTGCTTGCCCTGTGGGCCGGCCTGCACGCGCCCCTCTGGTCCATGGGGGACAGTATTGCATTTGATTATCTGGGTCATCACAGGCGCACACGTCTGGCCAATTTCAGGGTGTTCGGATCCCTTGGATGGATCGTGGCCGTGCTGATATGCGGAAAATGGTTCGATTTGTTCAGCTTGAAATGGCTTTTTCCCATCTATGCCACAGGAATTATTGTTTCCGGACTGCTGATCATCAAGGCCCCTTCCAATGAAAGAATGCCGCTCAATATCGGGAAACAGGCCCTGATAAAATTATTGAAAAAAAAGAATGTTCTCATCCTGATGGGAATTTTGCTGATTGCTGAAACCGCCAATCAAATGGCCTATGCCTTTTTAAGCCTGTACGGCAAGCATCTGGGGGCAAGCAATTTGTACGTGGGTATTATCTGGGCCACAGCAACCCTGGCAGAAGTATTTACCATGACTTTTTTCTCAAGAATTGTGGCGCGAATCGGCATTAAACGGATACTTGCAGCCGGAATCGCATTCGCAGTCATACGCTGGATTCCACTGGCCTTCCTCTCATCCTGGTGGCAGCTGCTTCCTTTCCAGACACTGCACGCCTTTACGTTTGTATTCGTTTACATTGGTACAGCCACCTTTATGGACGTGGAAGCCTCCAAAAAAATACGTTCCACGGCACAGGCCTTTTATACAACGATCATTTTAAACCTATCGGCCATGATCGGCAGTTTTCTGGGCGGACAGATCAGTCAGAAATGGGGATACGGATTTCTCTTTACTGTTAGCGGCGTAATGGTGTTCATCGCTGCCATCATTCTTATACTGTTTGTCAAGGAACCCCCGACCGGGGAGAGTGATTAATTTAATGACCTTGTAAGTCTCCAACCTTTGAAAGGTCCATGAAATGAACTTAATTGTTTTCCACTGTCTTCACTTTCATCAGCACCAGCCCGCCTGCAATAAAAAATACGGTCAGGGACAGCACCCCCAGCCGGCTGCTGGCAAAAATCTGTGTGGTTGCCGCAAAAATCACAGGACCCAGAATACCGGCCAGCCTTCCGCTGATATTGTAAAAACCGAAAAACTCGGCCGATTTTTCCCTGGGGATAAGTTTTGCATAGACGGACCGGCTCAGTGCCTGTGTGCCTCCCTGTACCATACCCGATAAAAAGGCGAGGATCCAGAAATGAATAGCCCGGGTCATAAGAAAGGCGCCCAGGGTGATAAATACATACACCAGGATGCCAAGAAGAATGGAATTTTTGGACCCGATCTTTTTGGCCATTTTGCCGAAACCCATGGTAAAGGGAATACCCAGAACCTGATTCAGCATCAGGGCACCGATTAAATCCAGCGTGCTGATACCAATTTCGTCTCCGAACAGCAATCCCATCTTGAGAATGGTGGCAATACCGTCATTGTAAAGCCAGAAGGCCACAATAAAAAGAAAAGCCTGCCTGTATTTTCTGATTTCATGAAATGTCGCTGACAGCCTTCGAAAAGCAATGCCAACTGCATGCTCTCCCGGTCTGAGTTGACGCGTTATACCCGGTTCCGGTATATAACGAAACAGGGGAATTGAAAACAGAGCCCACCATAAGGCCACACTGAAAAAGGAGAGCTTCATTCCAAGAACAGGAACACTTTCCTGTCCTGTCTGAATCACCGTTTTCGGTAAGAACCATATGAACGCCAGATTCACAGCAAGAAGGATGGCTCCCCCCATATACCCGAGAGCGTATCCTCTGGTCGATACCCGGTCCATTTCCCCGGGAGAAGCAATATGAGGAAGTAAAGAATCATAAAACACTTCACTGCCAACAGAACCAATACATCCAATAATGAACAAAATGCATACTGTAATCCAGTCTCCTGCACCCATCAGGGTCAACAAACCGGTAGCGGTTACACCAATGGCCACAAAAACAGCCAGGTACCGTTTTTTCGAACCACTGTAATCTGAAATAGGTCCAAGGATTAAGGCAAGGCAGGCCACCACAAGCATGGCAAAAGCCGTGGTATAACCCCAGATTGATATAGCAAGATGTGACTGATTGGAAGAGATGCTGACAGCCGCAACATTCCTGAAAAAAAGTGGCAGTATCGCAGCCATAATGGTCGTGGAAAAGGCCGAATTGGCCCAGTCATACATACACCAGGAATGAATGACTTTATTATTGTTCATGATCCGGTTACCCCTTAAATGACCCTGCCGGCAGCAAATCAAATTCAGGCCGATTTGGCGCTTTTGTATTCAATTCGCTCCCGGACAGAAGCCAGCGACCGCTTTACAATTCCTTTCAGACAGTCGGCCACACCCTTCCCTTCGGGGGCAATGGTTTCAAACCTCGGGACACTGTAAAAATTCAGCAAATTATCCATTTCCTCTATTGTGGCAATTGCAGGAAGATCCCGTTTATTATACTGCAGAACCCAGGGAAACCGCTCCAGGGTTCTTTTTTCCTTTTTTAGATGATTCTCAAGAGCCAGCAGCGTCTGCAAATTAATATCCAGCTGACTTTCTCTTGAATCTGCCACATAGACCAACCCATCCGCGCCACGCAAAATTTTCATGCTGATTTCACTGTAACGGTCCGGATCAGGAACCGTATAGATGTTACAGTTAATGCTTTTATCCAGAAAACGGCCCGTTTCAAGCTGAAAATAATCAAAAATAGCCGAAGGATTTTCCCGGTTGTCCAAAATAAACAGACTTCCCTTTTGCGCGGGAATGGTATGCGCATGAATATAATGTATATTGGCGGATTTTCCGCTGTACACAGGTCCAAAAAAAACAATTTTCAGGTGGATTTCCTTCAGATTTTCATTAACAAACATATTAGTCTATTCCATAATACATATCAGGTTCCGGTTCAGAATACCGTAATTGATTAACATAACAAATCCGGATTTCATTCGGCACAAAGCCGAATGATTCGGAAAAACATGTCGATCATAAAAGAATATAAAAAGGTATGATAAAAATAGTCTGGAAGCAAGCCCTATCTGCCCCAGCTCAATCTTTCTATTAGAAATTCAGGTAATTTTTTCTGAACCATCTTTTCCTGTGTAACCTTAAAATCATACTTGACCCGTTTCAATTCAAACAGCCCCTTTTCAGTATCCAGAATGCCAAGACAGGCCCGCGTGTCGCCATCCCGCGGCTGCCCCACACTGCCGACATTAATCAGATATTTTCGATTGGATTCAATTTCAGCGGCCGTCAGATCCTGTTGAAAGTACAGGTTGTTTTCCGTGTCCATCATATAGCCCAGGGGCATATGGGTATGGCCGACAAAACACAAATTGGTGGTCAGTCCCATCAGGTTCCGGTAAGCATCATCCTCTCCAATCACATAGCGCCATTGATCCGGGCATTCAGGAGAGGCATGAACAGCTGTAATGTTTTCTTTACACTGCATCAAGGGTAAATTTTTTAAATATTCAGCATATTCATCGCTGATAACCTTTTTGGTCCACTCAATGGCCGCTCTGGCATGCTCATTAAAAGGCGCTGTGGATACCAGACCCACAGCAGCATGATCATGATTCCCTGCTACCACAAGATTGACGGATTCAATGGTTTTTTCAATACACAGATTCGGATCCGGACCGTAACCGACCAGATCGCCCAGACAAAAGGTTTGGTCAACAGCTTCCGCAGACAACGCTTTAAGCACGGCCTCCAGGGCCTCCAGATTTGCATGAATGTCGGATATCAGTCCTATTCTCACAATTTACCCGATTTTATCAATACAGTACCATCTAATTTCTTTTGCAAAAATAAAGCCAGATTAAATAAATTCCGGGATCATCCTGTTCAGGTTGATTTGTAAATTTCAATTAAAAACTTACATCATATCTATCGGATCAATATCCACACCAATCCGGATATCCGGAAAATGGGTTTTTGTATAGTAACTTTCCAGAGCTTCCCGGATGGTACCCCGCGTTCTGTTTCCTGACGGGTCAGCCTGTTTTTGAATCCTGAGAATTACATGATAACGATACCAGTTTTTTACCTTTGAAACCGGAGCGCTCATGGGTCCCAGAATTTCCATGAATGAAGGCGGTTGAATAAACTGCGTGAACGCTCCGGCCGCCTTTGCGGTGATAACCTCCTGTTTACCCTTGAACCGTATCGTAATCAGCCTTCCCCAGGGTGGATAATGAAGATCTTTGCGTTCCTGAATACAAAACCGGAAAAATCCTTCGTAATCCTGCCGGGCGGCATAGGCTAAAACCGGGTGGTCCGGATATAAGGTCTGAACAACCACCTCTCCCTGCATGTCCCGCCTCCCGGACCGGCCGGCCGCCTGTGTCAGCAGCTGAAAAACCCGTTCTCCGGCCCTGAAATCGGGAAAATGAATGCCCGTGTCCGCGGAAATAATGCCGACAAGACTGACACCAGGGAAGTCATGGCCCTTGGCCACCATCTGGGTGCCCAGCAAAACATCACCCTGTCCCTTTTCAAAGCGTGTGATGATTTCATCATGCGCTCCCTTTCGACGGGTGGTATCCAGGTCCATTCGCAGAACCCGGGCTTCCGGAAAGAATTTTTTAATCTCCTGTTCCACCCTTTGTGTGCCCACACCCCTGTAGGCCAGCGTGGCACCGCCGCATTTAGAACACACATCTCCGGCAGGCTTCTGATATCCGCAATAATGACAAAGCATCTGCCTGTTTTGATGATAGGTCAGGGTGATATCACACCGTTTGCACCGCTCAATTTCTCCACAGGCTGAGCAGCGCAGAAAAGCCGCGAATCCTCTTCGGTTCTGAAGCAGAATAACCTGTTCATTATTCCGGAACCTCTCCTTCATTTTTTCCTGCAAAAGAGGGGATAATATCTGATACGGACTGTTCTTTTCATGCTGTTTCATTTCCATAATATGAACTTCAGGCAGAGGCACATTGTCGATACGGCTGGGAAGCCGGCACAATTTGTATTTTTTTTGTGCCGCATTCTGAAAAGATTCCAGACTCGGCGTGGCCGAGCCGAGAATGACAACACACTGGTTCAACTTCCCGCGCATCACAGCCACATCACGCGCATGATACCGGGGCGAAGGATCAAGCTGTTTATAGGAACCGTCATGTTCCTCGTCCACCACAATCAGGCCCAGATTGTCAAGCGGGGCAAATACGGCGGACCTGGGGCCCAGTGCGATACGGATCCTGCCTTCTTTGATTTTTCGCCACGCGTCATATCGTTCTCCCGCGGACAAACGGCTGTGAAGTACCGCGACTTCATCACCAAAAACACTGCGGTAGCGTTGAACCGCTTGAGGGGTCAGAGAAATTTCGGGAACCAGAACCAGAGCCGTCTTTTTCTTTTCAAGCGTCTTTTTTATGGCCTCAATATACACCTGTGTTTTACCGCTTGCAGTAATCCCAAAAACAAGGCAGGTCGAAAACCGGCCCTTTGCAATATCATCGCTGATTTCACAAAGTGCTTTGGACTGTTCAGATGTCAGCTGAACCGGTTTTAATTTCTTTATACCAATATGGGCATACGGATCCCGGATCCGCTCTTCATCACGAAAAATCACGAGTCCTTTTTCTTCAAGCGTTTTGAGTACCACAATATTGACATCCAGGTCGGACCGTCTGGCCTCTCCACCGGACACGCTCAGCAGTGTCAGCGTGTCGGCCTGTTTTGGAGCTCTCCGGGCGAGTTTCGAGATGTCCTCTTCACTGACGCCTGATTTTAAAACAACCCATCGTTCCGATTGAACCCTAACCTTTGATTCTTCCACAATATGTTCAATCCCGATGCGCCCCGCTTTCTCAAGCCTGGACAGGGTGTATCGGATATTTTTTCGTCCAGTCTTTCTCCTGAGCTGAGAAAGAGAACAGGGTTTTCCGGGGACAAGAAGGGATAAAATTTCATCTTCAGCTTCCGAAACCGCGGGTTCCGCAGATACCGGGTGACCGGCAAGCTGAACCATGCAACAGGTCTCACGGTGCAATCCCGGAGGCAATGCGGTCCGTATCACATCCCCCCAGTGTGCCATATAATACGAGGACACCCATCCGGTCAGTT
>Ga0272441_10008779_pt1 | contig 15873 bp, 13 predicted proteins | sample SSMProp6N_FD_193582 | JGI IMG/M metagenome (GOLD analysis project Ga0272441, IMG submission 193582) | Marine sediment archaeal communities from Little Sippewissett salt marsh, Falmouth, MA, United States - SSM-Prop-6N | ecosystem: Environmental > Aquatic > Marine > Wetlands > Sediment ... | reverse complement strand
CTGGAATAATACCATGGGACAATATCAGACTTGGATCCCTGGTTGGTCCGACCCAGTATATGATTTTATGATTAATCAAGGCATGGGAATATTTGTATATGTTGATCAAACAAGTATTTGGCATGGTTAAGGATAAAATATCTAACTTAAAAGGCAAACAACACATATTAAAACAAATTATTTATATCTACCAGTTAAAATGAAAAAAAACCTTACATACCTCACTATATATTTCATAATATTATTGATTTTTTGTACGAGCCTATTTATACATATACCAAAAGTAAATGCAAAGGTAGGCCCCCATACTATAGCAGGAAATGCATATTATAATTTTAACACCTCATATCCAGCTGTAAATGCTATAGTTGACGCTCATAATGACAATACTGATGAATGGATATATGATATTGATACTGTTAGTAGTTCAGGTAAATGGAATTTTAATGTTGGATCTCCTTCTCCTGGTTGGTCAAATGGCGACCAAATAACGATTTTTATCCATCAAGATAATCCAGGAGAATATCATGGCTGGAATGGAACAATTACAACAAATATTAATATGGAATCCAGCCCTCAAATTGTTACAAATTGTTATCTAACATTCACTCCAGATTCAAAAAATGAAAGTGATGATAAGTATAATAACTCTAATAATATGTATAATGATGAAAATATTCCAAATGAGAACGATACGGTACCAGAATCTTATTCAGAAGAAAACAATACAACTAATGAGAATACTACCGGTGATATCCCTCTTAAAAAATCTTTATTAATCGGACCTGGAATCGGTGAACTGAATAGATCATATAATTATACTTTCACTCTACCTTATCCTATTAATGATACTCTACACTATATAGTTGATTGGGGAGATAATACTAATAACACTTTAATAACGTCTGTTGAGAATAATACTCATATTAATTTAACGCATAATTGGAATGCTGCTGGAATATATATCATTAAAACATATGTTAAAGAGAACAATAATTCCTTTTTAGAATTTGAAAACATAACTATTTTGATAAATGTACTTTATTGCAATTCTATTGGATTTATTATTGATAATGATAATGATAAAATTTATGATTCATTTCAATCTAATGAAACTGGTAAGAGAACATTTGTTGAACATGAAAATGGTAATTATTTAATTGATGAAAATAGTAATGGTGAATGGGATTACAAATTTGATATTGAACTTGGATTAAGTAAATATCAAAAAAACAAGAAAACAGAATCTCCTGCATTTGAAATATTCAATATTTTAATATCATTATGTATTGTTTTATTGTTTTTTAGAAGAAATAAATAACAATATTACCAATAATATCACATTAAAATCTTTTGTTAATAATATTTCAATTTCTATCATACTAAAAACTGTAGACGAATCATTGTTGTTGACTAAAATAATTTTAAATTATAATAATTTAACTTATATTGAATACAGATTAATATTCTGAAAAAAATTTAACATTTACTTTTCAAACATTTATTCAAAATCTGATCCCAAATCATAACCACAATGTGGGCATTCGAGAGCATTATCAAAAGATCTATGACAATTAGGGCAACTATTTCCAGTATGAAAATTATTTTCTTTTGCTTCTAATGAACATCCACACTTAGAACAAACATAACAGGGGGTTAAAATATCTGTAAATTTTTTCATTTCGCCTCCACAGTTTGGGCATGTCCACAGCTTTTCCATGAAATATTATGTTAAATTATGTGGTATATAAACTTTGAGGTAATAAATGACAAAATTAAACTTTTTACTAGATATATATAATTTTTATAAAAAATTATGACATTCTAATTAGTTAAAGGAAACTTGTAATATAAATTACAAATTATTTAAATTGTGTACTTAATTTTTTCTAAAAATTTTCTAAAAAAACTTAAAAATGAAATAATAACAATAGAAAAAAGAGCTAATATTCCTAAATATAATCCTATCCCAAAACCCCAATTACAATCTAAGTTTATATTTTCTTGCAAACCTGGGACAGATACCGCTAGGATACCACTTCCTGAAAAACTACCAACTCCAACACCAGTGACTTCCGACATTGCGATGTAAAAGACAAGTAGCGAAATAATCAACAATACAACACCTACAATCGATAGAACTGTGGAAATTTTTCGATATTTATCTTTTACAAATATCCCAATAAAAACAAAAAGACAATCAATTACAAGTAAAATTGTAATTAACTCAAGAACCATAGTAAACTCTGATGGAACAGAACTTATCTCTCCTCCAAAAACAGAATTTGAAGAGGTAAGAGTAATTATTCTTGATGGTACTAAAAAAGTGTTTGTAGTTGTCGATGTAGTTCCATTATCACCAGTCAAAACCCACCATGGAGAAACAAGAGCAATAATAATCAGCGCGATTGCTAGTAGTTTCATCCCTGCAAAAGTATTTCTTTTCCATACAATCAATGCAATTGAAAAAACAGCAAGCAACGCACCAAGATATGTAACAATTGTATGTAAAAAAGATCCTTGTGAGGTTACAATATCAAGCTCTTTATTCCCATTAATTACAATGTCTTGTCTTGCTATCTTTTTTTTATCTGAAGTAATTCTTATATCATATATACCTGGTGGGACAATTGCTTCAGCCTTGCCGTTAGACGCAATACTTGTACTAGGTCCCTTTCCTTCTCTATCAAATAAAATTTCTCCTTTATCTATCATAGCTCCATAAGAATTCATACAGTTAAAATCAACTGTAAACTCTGCTAGAAACTCTAGTTCAAGTGTTTTATCGTTTTTGATTTTTACCTTTTCTTCGGAAACAAAAGACTTGTAACTCATTTTAAGAACATAATCTGCAGAATAGAGATTAGTGAACAGATACTCTCCATTCCCTTGTTCTTCTCCAGATATTATATTTTGATAGATCATTTCACTACTTGTAAGCATTGGGTTTACATCAACAGCCGGGACAAGCCCGAGGCTATCCTTTAACTTTAACTTTAGTTGATAAAGCGACGTTAAAAAAGTATCTTTATAGGAGATTAAACTATTTTTAAATCCAAAGGAAATTTCTTTTTCTTCAACTAAAAATCCTTTGTAAATAACTTGAAGAATGTAAGGATCTTTTCTATAACAGGGGGCTTTTAAAACAACATTTCCGTTTTTATCAGATAACATACTTGAAATAACCGTTTCATCAGAAAGTAACATAAAATTCACATCTTTAATACCATCTTCATTCTGATCCAAAATGGATAATTCTGCTGTCCCTTCTAATCTACAATATATATCAACAGTAGTCTCCTTGTTTAAATCAACAATTGTAAACCCTATATACTGCCGCTCATTTCCAAATGGTGGATTTTCCTTATACACTTTTATTAGATATATTCCAGCCTCTAGATCAGGGAAACGGATTTTTTTGAAAAATGAAAGATTCCTCCAATCAAATATACCAAATGCAAGTTTTATCTTTTGAATGAAGTTTGCGTCATCAAAATTTATATCTATACTTTCGAGAGGCAACCTCCCTGCAGATCCAGATGATGCAAAGCTATCATCCTTGTATAATTCTACACTAATATAAGATATGTTTTTTCCTAAAGCAGCTGATAACAAAGAACCCATGGGTATTGCTTGTGCACGATGTAAGTATGCTGTAATTGAATACCTTTCTTTTTCTTCTTCTATTACATCTGAAACATTTCCTCTATAAATTGGTCGAGTTCCGACCAATTTTTGGTAGATTTCAGATTCTGCATCAACAGCTTCATATCCTCCTTTTTGAAAAGTGATAAATTCTGCATTGAAAATTACATTCATTCCTTCAGGAAGCACTGTGTCGTGTTTTCCCGCCTCATATGCATTTCTTATAGCATATAAATCTCCACTATCTGCTTCAAGACCAGGAAGTTTAACATGCTGATGGACCGATGCTTTTACCTGTATTCCATCTCCTTCACCCTCTAAAAATCCATTGCTTGATTCAAATATTAAACCATGCGATTGTCCAGTTGAAGGGTCATCTATACACATCCAAGCCTTGCTACCAAGATCATCATCGTCTTTTGCTGAGAGTATCCATTCAGCAGGATCAGAATCTGGATCAGTAGGCATTGAATACTTCTTAATATTTTCATCCTCTGAATAAAAATGTATAAATGGCAGGATATTTCCTATATTCATCTTTTCGATTGTCGCACTTCTTGCTTTAATTGTTGATAAAATAGCATAAGTTCCTTCTCTTTCCATATCTCCTTTTATATTACTTGTTTTAAGGACCTTATGATTTATATTTACATTTAATTTTTTTGTTGAAGTTGGATTATAGTAATATGTATAAATGTTATCTGTCTCCACCTCATCATCTGGAGAAATGCCCGCTATTTGAAATCTAATCATAAGATTTCCATCTTCAATAATTTTCTTAGAAACATCAGTAGCCCATTGTGACCCTGTATCTTCTCCATAAGGATCTATGCTATAGCTCATATATAAGGAAGCGATTTGTTCTGCATTAACAGTCTCAAATTCCGTAGAGTTAGGTTTGAGTTTTACAACAGTATTGGACATTCCATTTCCAAGTAATTCACCTCTTTGGCATATACCATAAATTACATACTCATCCTCGGTAATCTTATAATAATCAAAATCAATTAGTTGACCCGAAATAGGTTCATAGAAATAATGAGTATCTTCAATAGTTAAATGATCTTTATAGTTTGGTTGAGAGGTTTCAGAATCGCTATATAAAACATAAAATTTATCATCTCCAGTAGCTTCTTTTGGAATGAGAAATACTAAACTACAAGCATTGATAAAATGTGAATTAATAGTGGAAAATTGTAAATCATAAATTTGTGATTCTAATTCTATTAAACCTGTTCCATCATCATACGCAACTCGCACTGAATGTATTGTCTCATTTTTTGCCCAACATGGATAATTAAAATCTATACGTATATCTATTGGCTGGAAATAAGCTTCCTTTAAACTTGCATTTATTGTAATAATTAATTCTTGTTTAAATGAGAGTGTTTCAATATCCGTTGAAATAGTATTTTCATATGATAATACATTAATGTTAAAAAAAGTGAAAAGAATTGAAGAAATGAACAAGAAAAGAAAGAACCGTTTTAGATCAGAATCCATATATAAGTCTATTTTTATTATAATATAAATATCTTTACATTAGAGCAACGATTTTTAGTAAATTTGAAATATTTTTAATAGTGAAATAAATACTCATCTAAACTTATTGTAAATACTATTATTTAAAATTGAAATAAAAGATTATAAAGACTCGCTAAATAAACATAAAAATAGGTAAGAGCTTTTTATAATAAAAATCATTTATTCAAAATAATGATTTATTACACTTTAGTTGTAGTTTATCTTATTTGAAAAATATAAACAAAAATATAACCCTACAAACTATTATTGAACTTATTATGGAGAAAAAATGAATGATAATAATATAAGAAGAAAATTTGAAAAAATAATAAAAAAAAATAAATTTGAAAATATTTCTTTTAGAATAGAAAATAAAATATTTTATTTAGATGGAAAAGTTAGTTCATATAATGATTTTTTAAAGATAGGTGCTTTAATTGTAAAGGAAAGAAATATCGAAGGAGTGGTCAATAATATTGAATATCCTAATAAAAAAAAGATAAAAAAAATTAACGGGATTAAAAACAAAATAGATAAGGTAGATGTTGTAATAATTGGAGGAGGAGTTACTGGCTCTTCAATCGCTAGGGAGTTGTCAAAATACAAGTTAAAAGTAATTCTTGTTGAAAAATCAAGTGATGTTGCTTGCGGAACTACAAAAGCAAACAATGGCATCATTCATACTGGTATTGGGGAAAAAATGGGAACATTAAAGCAAAAACTGTGTGTAAAAGGACAACAGAATTTTAAAAAAATTACTGATGAACTAAATGTACCTTACAAACAAAATGGGATGATGATAATAACAACAAAAGATACCCTAGTGAAAATAAAAGTACCATCATTTATTAAAAATTTTTTCTCAAAAAGAATCATTCCAATAATTGTTTTACAAAGAGGAAAAAAACTAGGTATACCATTGAATATAGTAAATAAAAAAGAATTAATTAAAAGAGAACAAAATATAACAAAAAAAGCATTGGTTGGCATATATTCTCCAACATATGGAATTACATCCCCATATCTTTTTACTATTGCTCTTGTAGAAAATGCAATTGAAAATGGTCTTAAATTAATGTTAAACACAGAAATCATTGATATTTTAACTAAAGAAAACAAAGTAAAATCAGTTGTTACAAAAAAAGGTATCATAGAGACAAAATTTGTTATCAATGCTGCTGGCCTTTATGTTGATGAAGTAGCCGATATGGCAGGAGCAAGAGAATACACAATTCATCCTAAAAAAGGTGCAACTTTAATTTTTGACAAAAATACCTGTAAATATTTAAATCATTCAATATCCATGCTTAGATTCCCAAGAAAGGAACATTACAAAGGAGGGGGAATAATGACTACAATAGACGGTAATATTCAATGGGGCCCTACAATCCTAGAAACTCCAGATAAGGAAGATACAAAAGTTACCTCAGAGGATATTGAAGATATATTTCAATCTTACTCACCTCTTTTAGAGAAATTCCCAAAAAAATCAGTTATCACTTATTTTACTGGATTACGAGCATGTACTTTTACAGAAGATTTCATAATAAAAGCTTCCAAGAAGATAAAGGGATTCATTCATGTTGCAGGTATACAATCTCCAGGTCTAACTGCTGCACCTGCTATTGCAGAAATGGTTGTTGACATTTTAAAAAATGAAGGTTTGAAATTAGAGAGAAAAAAGAATTTCAATCCTCATAACAAAAAAAGAATTGTTACAACAAATCTAAGTAATGAAGAAAAAAATAAACTAATCGAGAAAAACCCACAATATGGAGAAATTGTTTGCAGATGTGAACTAATAACAAAAGGTGAGATTATTAATGAAATTCATTCTAAAATACCAGCTTTAAATATAGATGCTATAAAAAGAAGAACAAGAGCTGGAATGGGACGATGTCAGGCAGGTTTTTGTTTACCAAAAATTGCTCAAATAATTGCTCAAGAAACTGGAATACCAATAGAAAAGATTTTAAAAAATGAGGAAAAATCATATCTATTTATAGGAAGGGCAAAATGCTTATTAGAGGACAAGTATGACAAAAATTGATGTTGCTGTTATAGGGGGAGGACCTGCAGGACTTGCCGCTGCTCTTAAAGCATCAGAAAAAGCAGATGTAATGTTATTAGAAAGAGATAAAGAACTTGGTGGCATACTTCCTCAATGCATACATGAAGGTTTTGGTAATATTATTTTAAAAAAAACACTTACTGGTCCAGAATATGCTCAGCATTACATAGACAAAATTAAGGATTCAAATATTGATATCAAAACAGGAACCAATATATTAGAGATAGATGCAAACAAGAATATTATTGCAACAAATTCTGAAGAAGGTATAATTAACATAAATGCAGAAAGTATTATTTTAGCGATGGGGTGTAGGGAGAAAACAAGATTCCAAATTTTAATTCCTGGCACTCGTCCAGCTGGGATATATACTGCTGGTACAGCTCAACGTCTTATAAATATTGATGGTTTAATGCCTGGAAATAGAATCGTAATTCTTGGATCAGGTGATGTTGGTCTAATTATGGCAAGACGTTTCACTTTGGAAGGAGGCAAGGTTGAAGGAGTATATGAAATTACTTCAAAACCTGGAGGGCTGACAAGAAATGTTGTTCAATGTCTTGATGACTATAGAATACCTCTTTATCTTTCTCATACTGTGACAAACATTATTGGAAAAAAAAGGATTGAGGGAGTTACTGTTGCAAAGGTTGACAAAAAAATGAAAGCAATAAAAGAGACTGAAAGATTTGTACCTTGTGACTGTCTCATTCTAGCTGTTGGTCTAACTCCAGAAAACGAGCTATCGAAACAAGTCGACATAAAAATAGACGAAAGAACAAAGGGACCGATTGTAAATGAAAAAATGGAAACATCTGTATCTGGAATATTTGCATGTGGAAATGTAATCCATGTTCATGACTTAGTTGATGATGTAACAATATCAGCAGAAAAAGCCGGAGAAAGTGCAGCACAATATGGAAAAGAAAAACCAAAAATAACCGAAAAAATACAAGTAGTTGCAGGAGACAATGTAGAATATGTCGTTCCTCAAATAATAAACAGAAGAGATCTTGATTCTATCACACTATATTTTAGAGTAAAAAAAGAAAATAAAGATGCTGTAGTTGTTGTATTAGATGGAAATAAAAAGATTGTTGAAAAGAATGAAAGAATCGTTAAACCACCAGAAATGTTAAAAGTTACACTATCAAAAGAAACATTAATTCCAATTGTGCAAAATGAATTAAAAGTAAACGTATGGAGTAAAAATGAGTAAAAGTATCACATGCATATCTTGTCCACTTGGATGCCATATCAGTATTGATAAAAAGAGAGATGAAGAAATATTTAAAGGTAATGAATGTAAAAAAGGAGAGGAATATGCAATCCAAGAGATCAATAATCCAATGAGAACACTTACAACAACTGTAAAAATAGATAATGGTGATGTAAAACTATTGCCCGTAAGAAGCAAGAAGGAAATGCCAAAAGATATGATTATAAGAGGTATAATAGAATTATCTAAAATAAAAGTAAAAGCTCCTATCAAATGTGGAGATTTAATCTTTAAAAATATTTTGGAAACTGGAATTGACATTATTGCATCCCGTAATATTGAAATAAAGTGAAAAATATAAAGTAACAATAAATTTTGTATACACAAGGTTGACTAAAAAATTTTATTTTAAACTTTAAAAAAATAAAAAAATAATTGGAATCATCAAAAGTAGAATAGCTATTATCGAAATCGCTAAACCTAACTTTCCTAGTTTATATTTTTCAGGTAAAACCTTTTGACTTAGATAGATTGCTCCGATGCCATACATAATAACTCCAATAACACCAATAAACATCAAAGTTAAACTTAACATAAGTATAACTGATAAACCTTTATACATCCATATTGCTAAAGGAATTCCTGATGCAAGTAGATATATAAGAACATATAACATAAAACGTCTATAATTCAAATCTTTAATTCTTTTGGAAATACTTCTTCCAGTTTCATAAAGCATTCTAGATGCCGCTTCAAAACCAGCATAAACAGTACCAAATAATGCAAAAACAACACTTACTTGAAATAATGGTTTCAACCAATTAGAAAGATTAGTAAATATTACAAGTTGTTCTTCTATTAACTTTGCATCTGAGGGAAGCTTATAAAATGGAGGTCCAAGGAGATAATATCCAGCAATCATATAAGCAGCAGAAACTACGGATACCACAATAAACGCAAGTGTAAGATCTACTGATAATGGTTTAAGTAAAATACGGGATTTTTTTACCTCATTTTCCTCATTTGGTAGATAAGTAATTTTCCCTTTTTTACTGAAATCATTAAAACATTTTTGTGAAAAAGAATTTGTATCTTTTCTATCTTTAAAAATTCCCCATTTTTTAACTTTGATCCATCCTAAATAACCTACAAGAGTCAATATAGTAATAGTAAGAGTGCCTAAATAACCTAACATAACCAATGGTATTGATGTTTTTGTTACTGAAGGATAATTGTTAATAACCCAATCAGGATAATTAGCAGGTACATTTTGACCTATTGTAATAAAATTGGGTAATATCTCCAGAATGTCAGGTTTTATAGATATCACTGAGACTAATGCCCCTATTGCAAGTACTGCAACAAAAAATGCTTGTGTATATTCAAGGAATTTATATCTTACAGCAATAGCAAGAATGCCGGCAAATAAACAAAAAGAAATTCCCCAAATTAAATAATGTCCAAATCCAAATACCCAAGCTAGTGCTTGACCAAGAGATGTCAATATTGTAGCTGTAAAGATAGGAATGAAAAATAACATAATTGCAATGAAAAGCCAATTAAGCCAACTTTTTTTTGTTTTTATTGAGAAAAGATCCATTAAACCTATACCTGAAAGCATTGTAAATCTGCATCCAATATATGCTATAATGTATGATCCAATGTTTATTGTAATAAGCCAGAGAAGAGCAAAACCTGCCCATGCTCCTATTTGAGGACCAAGTATAAGTTGCCCCTGACCAATAGTTATTGATGCTACAATAGCACCTGGACCAAAGAAAGTAATATATCTTATATATTTTTTAATAGAAGGTTTCTCAGTTAGAACTGGATCTGGATCTGGAAAAGATATTAGATCCTGTTTATTTAATTTCATATTTTTCACTTTTTAAAAATGATCGATTTATTCTTTTTTAGAATAGGTTCTGGAAATTTTGGTTTAAATGTTCTTCTAATTTCTTTATCATAGTTTTCCTCGCCTTTTTCGTCTAGGATTTTCCTTCCACGGTTTATTTGTTCCAGAATTCCTGCATTGACCTTGTCTACAGTTTTTGGAGCAATTTTATTAACAATACGCATTAAAGCATTTAATCCATATGACATAGATTCTACTTTCATAATTGTTCCTGGAACTGCTGACATCCATATTCCAATAGAATCCTCACCAAATTTGGTAATTGGAATATTAGTAGCAGCTTGTCTTTCTGGAGTAGGTCCAACATCACAAACAACCCATTTTCCATCTATAAATGCTTCTCCTTCACCATGTATCATAAAATATCCCATTGCATCAGAGAATTTTTTAATCATGGGATCTACCATAAGAGCATTAGACCATGCCTCTATCATAGTAAGAGAATAAAGTTTATATCGTGCTTTAATACCTGCAGCGCGACAGAGTGCAACAAATACAGATATCTCATGTATACAAGTTCCTGAACCACGTCTTATTGTATCCTCAACTTCATCCATTGGAACCATTTCCAATGTTAATTTTCTTTTTGCAAATTCAAAAGCAGCTTCTGCAAATTTTCTATCAGACTTTTTATATGCACCAAGTTCATGTGCAAGTGCAATTACATCAGGCGAATGTGAATTACAATATAGAGTTGGTCTCAAATATTTCTTATTTAAATCGCAATATTTCATACCTTCTTTATAAATAGGAAGTTCATACCTACGCGGTGGTCTAACATATAGTTTTTCTGTGAGTGTAATTCCATGAAGTTTTTTTATGGCCCCAAAGTTCATAATAAGCATTTTTCCTAATATGAACGACCCTAAAATTAATAACTTCCGAAGTGTTTTTGGAGGAAGGTATCCTCTCTCCTTAATCTCTCTTAAACTCGGGATTATATCACTTTCCTAGATCTGAAGAAAGCATTTTTCTCATCTCCTCAGCACAACCTCTTATCTCTTCACCCTCAGCACGTTTAATCTCAGGTTCTAAAACAGGACCAGGACGTTCACATACCGGACAACGTTCCAATAGACGAACTTGATCTCCAGTAACAATAAAACCAGGGTAACTCATTGCAGCAGCGTCAAGAAATGCAAAACGACCTAATTCATCATATCCTACTTGTTTAAATTCCTCATCAAGAACCATTGGCTTGTAATATGAATATGGCACATGAAGATAATGTCCCTCTGGGCAATGAACCATCCAACCATTTCCCTCAACCATTCCATATATATCAAGACAATATTTACCAGGAATACCTAATACTTCTTTTACTTGTTTTCTGAATTCATTAACAGTAATTCTACTATGCTCCTGAATTTTCCAACCTCCTCCAGTGGCAACTGCTCCACGTTCACCAAAATTAAAACTTCTTCCTTCTCTTTTTAATTTATTCATTACTGAAAATAATATAAATGGAGCACCAACAAGAGTTATTTTATCCTTAGCTTTATCACGTTGATCAAGCCAATTAATTATTTCATCGATCATTTTATTAGATACTCGTTTTGAAAACAATCTGATTAATTTTCCTTTTATACCTCTTCCACTCATTGTCATTCTAATCAATTCAGTAGAAATTTCACGATCAATTGCAACTCTTACATCTTTTGCTACGTCAAAATATACCTCTAGTGCCTTTCCCGCATATACATTAGTTTTTTTTGGATTTGGCATAATTAAATATCCATATGAATCGTAATCCCAAAATGGATAAATCATAGAAATAATAGATTTTGCCGCTGCATATTCGGAAGTATAAAATGTTTTCTTATCTCGTGGAATAAAGGTATATCGTCCACCAGTTCCACTACTATATGTCAGAGCTAGTCCTGCTTTATTAAACGCATCTATTACATCATCATAGGATGGTTTACTGTTTTTTATAACAATCCTTGGTAATTCACCTGTATATATATTTCCTACCCAATTTGCAAAATCCTTCCCAGAAGGATAATCTTTAAAAAATTTATCAGGAATTAAAGGAATTTTCTCTAAGTCATTTAATGTTTTAATATCAGTTGGATTTATATCATGTTCCTTGCAAAAGTTATGATAAAATTCATTATTTTCATAATGATTATTAAAAGCATATTTTATTGATTTTAATTGCATTTCTTCTGCTTCTTTAAGTGGAATACGGTAAAAATCTAGCGGTTTATAAACTGCTTCATCCACAGGAGTCCACGTATTTTTTGGAGGTATATACTTACTTATACATTTTTCAAGTTTTGCAATATATTGCTCGAAATCACTCATTTGATCTCACTCCTAGTGTACAATATTTAACCATATTTATATATTTAAATATGGTGTCAGTATTTTCGACGATTAACGAATATGCATCAAACAATGGAAAAGCCATTAAGTAACATATTATTTAATCTTTTTATTATTTTCAAAATTATAACTTATAAATTCATCTAATTATAATTTGTTACCTACAACATAAAAAAAAGATATTCAAACCTCCCTAAATACTTATATATAGCTTCTTTTATTATTGGCAATACTTTCCTATATTAATAAGAAGTAATCGTATCTTAAAATATTTATAGAGAGTTATCTATCAATGAAAGAATCACAGAGGTATGAAACTTGGACGAAAAATCTAAACCAATTGAAAAAGTGCCGGGGGAATCATCTGAAGAAATTAAAGAGGAAAAGATTGAGGATGAAACAATAGAGACTCAGACAGAAGCTAAAGAAATAACAAAAGAAAAAATTAAAGAAAAAACAAAATCCTCAAAAAAAGATAAGAAATCAGAAGATGATTCAAAGAATGTTATCACTGACGCCAATAAAAAAGAACAATCAGTCCCAAAACCAGAAGTGAAAAAAGAGATCAAAAAGAAAATAGTTGAAAAAGATGATTTTAGATACATTGTTAGAATTGCGGACGCTGATATTGACGGTGAAAAAACACTTGCTCGCGGATTAACAAGTATAAAAGGTATTGGGATGCATATGAGCACTCTCATTATCGACACGACTGGTCTTGAAAGAAATCTTAAAATGGGAAATTTATCAGATAATCAAATAGAGAAAATTCAGTTAGCATTGGAAAACATAATAAATACTGCACCAAATTGGATGCTTAATCATCGTAATGATATTGAGACTGGCAAAAATATTCATTTAATAGGATCTGAAATCGATATGAGATTAAGAGATGAAATTAACATCATGAAAAAAATCAGAAGTTATAAAGGAATTAGACATGAACGTGGTCTAACTGTAAGAGGGCAACGTACAAGAGGTAACAACCGAAGAGGATTAGCACTTGGCGTATCTAAAAAACGAGTGCAATCAGGAAAGTGATTCTTATGGGCAAACCAAAATTTTCCAGGAAAAAATATGAAACTCCTAGTCACCCTTGGAAGGAAGATCGGATAAATACAGAGAATGAACTAATAAAAAAATATGGTTTGAAAAATAAGAGGGAAATATGGAAGGGAGAAACAGCTCTTAGAAAATATCGTAGTCAGGCAAGAGAACTTCTTGCAAAAATCGGAAGTGGCGATTTGCAAATAAAAAAAGAGAGTAATCAGTTATTGGCACATCTTACTAGACTAAATATTTTACCACTCAACTCAACTTTAGATGATGTACTAGCTTTAGAAACAGAAGCAATATTGGCCCGTAGACTGCAAACCATTACATATCTTAGAGGATTTGCAAATACACCTATGCATGCAAGACAACTTATTTCCCATGGTCATATTGCAATTACAAATAGAAAAATAACCGTTCCGGGATATATGGTTACAAAGGATGAAGAGAATGAGATTGACTACATTGCAGATTCTCCACTAAATGATACAATGCATCCTGCACGTCCAAGTTCTGATTTTAAGTCAGATATTATTAAAAAGATTGAAGAAGAAGTAAAATTAAAAGAAAAGGAAAAACCTGAACAAGAGATTAATAAAGATAAAATATCTAAAAAAAAAATAGATGATAAATCAGAAAAATCGTCGAAAAAGATTGAGGATAAGAATAAACCCGATGATAAAACTAAAAAAGAAACATTAAAGGAATCTTCTAAGGAAAAAACATTAGAAAATAAAGAAACAAAGCATGAATCAGAAAAGAAACCGGATAAAAAGCAAGAAGACAATGCACCTGAAGAAAAAATAAAAAAGGAACATGAAAAAAGGGAAGGTAAATAAATATGGCAAGAGTTGGTATAGCTCATATTTTTGCATCATTTAACAACATAATAATAACTATTACAGATTTAACCGGCGCTGAAACAATAACTCGCTGCTCTGGTGGTATGGTAGCAAAATCAGCAAAAGACGAAGGATCCCCTTATACTGCTATGAAAGTTGCACAGATCGTTGCAGAAGCATCCATGGAAAAAGGAATCAACAAAGTAGATGTTAGAATTCGAGGTCAGGGCGGTAACAAAGCTGGAACACCAGGTCGTGGAGCCCAAGCTGCAATACGTGCTCTAGTGAGAGGAGGTTTGAAGATAGGTAAAATTGAAGATGTTACTCCAATACCTCATGATGGCTGTAGAAAGAAAGGTGGAAGACGCGGTAAACGCGTTTAGGTGACAATATGAAGATCGATATTTTGGAATTAAAACCAAAAAAAGCAGTTTTAAAAATTGAGGGAATCGAAACATACCTTGTTAACTCTTTAAGGAGGATAATGCTTTCTGAATTGCCTACACTTGCTATTGAAAATGTTGTTATATATGATAATACCAGTGCTCTTTTTGATGAGATAATCGCACATCGTTTAGGTTTAATCCCAATTCCAACAGATCTCAGTTTGTTAACATTTAGAGATGAGTGTATATGTAAGGGCAAAGGATGCCCAAACTGTACGGTACGATATACTTTAAGTAAGGAAGGGAAGGAAGGAAAGACTACAGTTTATTCAAGTGATCTACAACCTGCTGAAAAAAGCTGGACGATAAAAGAGGGAAATATCCCAATAGTAGAACTCTACAACGATCAGCGTCTAATTTTAGAAGTAGAAGCCGTTCTTGGTTATGGGAAGGATCATGCAAAATGGCAATCTATTCAGGCTCCAGGGTACAGATTTGCTCCTTATATAGAAATTGATAAAAAAAGAATGAAAGAAATTGAAGAATTTATCAAAGAGTTACCAGATGGACTTGTTACATTAAAGGGAAATAACATAGAGATAAATAACGATGATAAGATACCTGTTCTAGAATCTTATATTGAAAAAGAAAAAGTGGACTTTATTGCTGTTAAAAGAGATCCAAGTAAAATAATATTTAGTTTTGAAACCGACAGTTCATTGGATGCAGAGGAATCTCTAAAAAAATCAGTTGAAATACTAAAAGAAAAATATAATGAATTTGAAAAACTTATTAAAAAACTGAAATAAGATTTATAGACATTTTTTTTTAAGAATGAATTAATCGGATATTTTTTAATTTTATTATAAAGTAAAAAACAGAATATTCTC
>Ga0272441_10008778_pt1 | contig 15874 bp, 13 predicted proteins | sample SSMProp6N_FD_193582 | JGI IMG/M metagenome (GOLD analysis project Ga0272441, IMG submission 193582) | Marine sediment archaeal communities from Little Sippewissett salt marsh, Falmouth, MA, United States - SSM-Prop-6N | ecosystem: Environmental > Aquatic > Marine > Wetlands > Sediment ... | reverse complement strand
AGGCACGAAGCAGACGTCGATGGGGCCCCGGGGTTGCACCCGGGGCCCCATCGACGTCTGCGGGGGTGTGCGTCCTCAGCTGGCGACGGACACCAGCGACGGCACGGTCTTCTCACCGGCGTAGATCGCCTCGCGATCGTCCTCGGTCAGACCGCCCCACACGCCGTACGGCTCCTGAACGGCCAGCGCGTGCTCGCGGCACTGGCGAAGCACAGGGCACGAGGCGCAGACGGCCTTGGCCGCAGCGTCACGAGCCGCCTTGCGCGGACCACGTTCGCCCTCCGGGTGGAAGAACAGGTCAGGGTCGGCTTGCCGGCACGCACCCTGGAACTGCCACTCCCAGATGTCGGCGACGGGTCCGGGAAGCCTCGAGATGTCAGCCATGGTCATCACTCCTCTGTCCAGGGAAAGCGCTGTGCTGTACCTGTGTCTTCCCGGCCGCTGGTGTGACCGGATGCAGACGACGCTACAAAACGATTCAGAAGCGAGTCAATACCCTGTATGAATCGTTTATGAAACGTTTACCTCCGCCGAACCTGAATCGGCACGACCTGCGCGAGTCGAGATGCGCAACGATCCAACGGGTCCCACAATCGATCCATGTCCGTCGTCGAATCGCATGACAGCACTGTGCGCGATGCCACTCTGACCGTGGCGACCGTTGCACGGAGGCTGGGGGTGTCGCCGACCACCCTGCGTACGTGGGATCGCCGACACGGCCTCGGCCCCTCCGAGCACCAGGCAGGGACCCACCGCCGGTACAGCGCAACCGACCTCGCTCGACTCGAGCTGATGCGGCGCCTCACCCTCGAGGGTGTGTCCGCAGGAGAGGCGGCACGGATCGCGCTGGCGACCGAGGAGGGCGAGCTGCCCCAGGTCTCGTTCGAGTCGCCCGCTGACGCCGTGCCCGGGACCCGGCCCACGGTGGTGCCGTTGGCTCGCGCCGAAGACAAGGTGCGCGGCCTGGTCAAGGCCGCGGACGGGCTGGACTCCCACGCGGTCAGTGCGATCGTGCGGGAGTCGCTCGAGCGACGCGGCGTCATCGCGACCTGGGACTCCCTCGTCGTGCCGGCACTGGCGACCATCGGGCAGCGGTGGGCCAAGACAGGGCAGGGCGTCGACGTGGAGCACCTGGTCTCCGAGTGCGTGCTCGGGGTGCTGCGGCACCACGTGCAACGTTTCAGCGCGACGCCGGTCAACAATCGCCCGATCCTGCTCGCGTGCGCGGAGGAGGAGCAGCACTCGCTGCCACTGCACGCCGTGTCGGCTGCGCTCGCCGAGCGTCATGTCAGCACGCGTGTGCTGGGTGCCCGCGTGCCGACCGACGCGCTCGGCTCGGCGATTCGCCGCGTGGGACCGGCGGGTGTGTTCATCTGGGCTCAACGGCCCCACACCGGGGACCCGCGCCAGGTCGCGCAGCTGCCCGAGATCCGTCCGGCGCCGGTCATCGCGGTCGCCGGCCCCGGTTGGCCGGCGAACCCGGAGCGGTGGGCCCCGAGGCACCGGGTCGTCCCTGTGAACGACCTGTCCGAGGCCGTTTCGCTGATGGCGCGCTCCGTAGGGGCCTGACGGGCGCAGACCTGGCCGCTCGTGGCGTCTAGCATGCCGCGTGATGACGGCACTCGACCCGCCCACCGGTCTCACGTACGACGACGTCCTGCTGCTGCCCGGCCCCAGCGACGTCATCCCCAGCCAGGTCGACACCGCAAGCATGGTGTCGCGCCGCATCTCCGTGGCGGTCCCGCTGCTCTCCTCGGCGATGGACACCGTCACCGAGGCCCGGATGGCCATCGCCATGGCCCGACAGGGAGGGCTCGGCGTGCTGCACCGCAACCTGCCCATCGAGGAGCAGGCTGCCCAGGTCGACCTGGTGAAGCGGTCCGAGGCCGGCATGGTCAGCGACCCGGTGACGGTGAGCCCTGACGCCACGATCGACGAGGTCGACGCCTTGTGCGGGCGCTTTCGCATCTCGGGCGCTCCGGTGGTCGACGCCGAGGGCAGGCTGCTGGGCATCATCACCAACCGGGACATCCGCTTCGAGACCGATCGCTCGCGGGACGTCGCACAGGTCATGACGACGCAGCCGCTGGTGACGGGCCCGTCCGGGATCAGCCCGGACGACGCCATGGCCCTGCTGCGTCGCCACAAGGTGGAGAAGCTGCCCCTGGTGGACGCCGACGGACGGCTGACCGGGCTGTTCACGCTCAAGGACTTCGTGAAGCGCGAGGAGTTCCCCCTGGCGACCAAGGACTCGCTGGGACGGCTGCGGGTCGGCGCGGCCGTGGGCGTCGGCGCCGACGCGCACGACCGCGCGATGGCGCTTGCCGAGAAGGGCGTCGACCTCATCGTGGTCGACACGGCGCACGGCCACTCCAAGGCGGTGCTGGACATGGTCAGCACCTTGACGTCGGACCTCCCCGACGTCGACGTGGTCGGCGGGAACGTGGCCACCTTCGAGGGTGCGAAGGCGCTCGTCGACGCCGGTGCCGACGGGGTGAAGGTCGGGGTCGGGCCGGGGTCGATCTGCACCACGCGCGTGGTCGCCGGGGTGGGCGTGCCGCAGGTGAGCGCCATCCACGAGGCGGCCCGCGCGGCCCGTCCCGCCGGCGTCCCGGTCATCGGTGACGGTGGCCTGCAGTACAGCGGCGACGTCGCCAAGGCACTGGTCGCCGGGGCGGACACGGTGATGCTCGGGTCGCTGCTCGCCGGCTGCGAGGAGAGTCCGGGTGCGCTGGTGTTCATCAGCGGCAAGCAGTACAAGTCCTACCGCGGGATGGGTTCGCTCGGTGCCATGCGGTCGCGCGGCTCCACCGGCTCGGCCGACAGCAGCACCTATGCCAAGTCGTACTCCAAGGACAGGTACTTCCAGGACGACGTCCTGAGTGAGGACAAGCTGGTTCCCGAAGGGGTGGAGGGCCAGGTGCCCTACCGTGGCCCGCTCGCGGCGGTCGCCCACCAGCTCGTCGGGGGACTGCGGGCGGCCATGGGCTACGTCGGTGCGCCGACGGTGCCCGACCTGCAGCAGCGAGGTCGCTTCGTGCGGATCACGTCCGCGGGGCTCCAGGAGAGCCACCCCCACGACGTCTCGATGACGACCGAGGCGCCCAACTACAGCGCCCGATAGGGAGACCAGCCGTGGCAGAGGTGGAGATCGGTCGGGGCAAGAGGGGCCGTCAGGGGTGGCAGCTCGACGACGTCGGCATCGTGCCCAGTCGACGCACGCGTGACCCTGAAGAGGTGTCGACCACCTGGCAGATCGACGCCTACCGGTTCGACACGCCCCTGATGGCTGCGCCGATGGACTCGGTCGTCTCGCCCGCCACTGCGGTGACCATCGGCCGGCTGGGGGGACTCCCCGTCCTGGACCTCGAGGGCTTGTGGACCCGCTACGACGACCCCGACCCGCTGCTGGCCGAGATCGCCGAGCTGGACGGGGCCCGTGCGACGGCCCGGCTGCAGGAGCTGTACGCCGCACCGATCCGCGACGACCTCATCGGTGAGCGACTGGCGGCGGTGCGCGACGCCGGCATCACCGTCGCCGGCGCCCTGTCACCGCCCCGCGTCCTGGCACTGCACAAGGCCGTGCTGGCCGCAGGCCTGGACATCCTGGTCATCCGGGGGACGACGGTGTCGGCCGAGCACGTCTCGGGGCAGACGGAGCCGCTCAACCTCAAGCAGTTCATCTACGAGCTCGACGTACCGGTCGTCGTCGGCGGGTGCGCCACCTACCAGGCCGCGCTTCACCTCATGCGTACGGGCGCCGCCGGCGTCCTCGTGGGCTTCGGCGGTGGGGCCGGGGGGACGACCCGCTCCGTCCTCGGTGTCTCGGTTGCCATGGCCAGCGCGGTGGCCGACGTGGCCGCCGCCCGCCGGGACTACCTGGACGAGTCCGGTGGGCGCTACGTCCACGTCATCGCAGACGGGTCTATTGGCAGGTCCGGTGACATCCCCAAGGCCATAGCGTGTGGTGCGGACGCGGTGATGATCGGGTCCCCGCTCGCCCGAGCGGTCGAGGCCCCGGGACGGGGCTGGCACTGGGGCGCGGAGGCCTGGCACCACGAGCTCCCCCGCGGGGAGCGCGTCTGGGTCGGAACAGCCGGGACACTGGAGCAGATCATGCGCGGACCGTCCAGAGCGGCGGACGGGTCGATGAACCTCGTCGGCGCGCTGCGCCGCGCCATGGCGACCACCGGCTACACGGAGGTCAAGGACTTTCAAAGGGTTGAGGTGACCGTGCATGGATGAGCACCACGCCGACTGGGACGTCGTCGTCGTCGGAAGTGGCTTCGGCGGGTCGGTGGCCGCCCTCCGGGCGGTCGAGAAGGGCTACCGGGTGCTCGTCGTCGAGGCGGGCCGGCGTTGGCGTGACGAGGACTTCGGGGCGACCAACTGGGACCCCCGCAAGTCGCTGTGGGCGCCGCAGCTCGGCATGTACGGCACCTACCGCCTCACGATGCTCGAGCACAGCATGGCCTTCTCCGCGGCAGGGGTCGGCGGCGGCTCGCTGGTCTACGCGAACACGCTCTACCGGCCGATGGATGCCTTCTTCGGCGATGCCCAGTGGGCCCACATCACCGACTGGAAGGCCGAGCTCGACGGGTACTACGACCAGGCAATCCGCATGCTCGGCGTCACCGAGAACCCCGACATGACGCCCGCCGACGAGCTCATGCGCGACGTCGCCAACGACATGGGCGTCGGCCACACGTTCCGGCGCACCCCGGTCGGTGTGCTCTTCGGCGAGCAGCCCGACCAGGTCGTCGCCGACCCCTTCTTCGGTGGTGCCGGCCCCGCGCGCACGACGTGCAACCGCTGCGGGGGGTGCATGGTGGGATGCCGGTTCGGCGCGAAGAACACGATGGTGAAGAACTACCTCTACCTGGCCGAGCAGGCCGGCGCCCGGGTGGCCCCCATGACCACCGTGCGCACGCTGCGCCCGATACAGGGCGGCGGGTACGCCGTCGACCTGCAGCGCACCGACGGACGCGGGCCGGGTGCCCGCAAGACGATCTCAGCGCAGCAGGTGGTGCTGGCCGCAGGCTCGCTCGGCACCCAGAAGCTCCTTCTTCGGATGCAGCGCGACGGCCACCTGCCGGGGCTGTCGCCCCAGCTGGGGCGCAAGTTCCGCACCAACAGCGAGGCTCTGCTCGGCGTCTACACCGACAAGGTGAGCGATGTCGACCACAGCACGGGGGTGGCCATCACGTCGTCGTTCTTCCCCGACTCGAGCACTCACGTGGAGCCGGTGCGCTACAGCAGGGGCTCGAACCAGCTGATGCTGCTGCACTCGCTGCTCGTGGACGGCGACAAGCCGGGCGAGCCCTCTGTCGCCCGGTGGCGCCGGTTCGTCTCGGAGTTCGCCGCCCAGCCCTCGGCCTTGTGGAAGGTGCCCTGGGTGCGGCGCCAGACCGAACGTGGCTTCGTGGTGCTCGTCATGCAAGACAGCGACAACGCGCTGCGCCTGCGGGTGGAGAAGGTCAGCGGCGCCGACATCCTGCGGAGCAGCCACGACGAGGGAACCCCGCCGCCGACGTGGATCCCAGTCGCCCACGACGTGGTGCGACGCCTGGCGGACAAGATGGACGCCCGCGCCTACGGCAGCTGGTTCGAGGTCGCCGAGATCCCCGGTACCGCCCACGTACTCGGTGGCTCGCCGATAGGCGACTCGATCGAGACCGGTGTGATCGACCCGTGGCACCGTGTCTACGGGCACCCCGGCCTGCACGTGACTGACGGCTCGGCCGTCTCGGCCAACCTCGGTGTGAACCCGTCGCTCACGATCACCGCGCAGGCCGAGCGGGCGATGTCGTTCTGGCCCAACAAGGGACAGGACGACCCGCGGCCCGTCGTCGGGGCGGACTACAGACGAGTCGCGCCGATCGAGCCCAAGAGCCCGGTCGTGCCCGCGGATGCCCCCGGGGCGCTGCGTCTGCCCGTTGGCTGACCACACCGGCCAGTGACCGGCGGCGGGATCGGTGCCCTCCGCTCCCACCGCCGGACAGGGCCTCAGCGGGCCTCGGTGGACCTCACCGGGGCAACGCCATGGCCATCAGCTCGGCCAGGTGAAGCACGGTCACCGGCGAGTTGCGCTTGCGCAGACCGCCGATCAGCTGGCGTTGGCAGATCGGGTTGACCGCGACGACGTGGTCCACGCCGAGCGCCTCGATCTCGTCCAGCTTGGGAGCCAGCACTTCGGCGCTGTCCTTCGGCCGCACCACCGAGTAGGTGCCGGCGGCCCCGCAGCATGAGCCGGCGGAGGGCAGCTCGACCACCTCGGCGACCAAGCCCGCCACCTCGCGGGGCTCGCGATGCGTGCCGAGCCCGTTGCGCAGGTGGCAGGAGTCCTGGATGGTGACCCGCATCGGTCGGCCGTCCTTCGTCAGTGGCCGCAGCTGCGACGCGGTCGACGTCGGGTCGTCGACCCACGCGCTGGTCAGGTACTCGCTCAGCTCGACCACCCGGTCGCGCCCGAGCTCGTGCGCGAGGTGGGTGGCGCAGCCGCCGGCGGTCGTCAGGATCGTGCGCGGCAGCGCCTCGCCCAGCTCGTGGGCCATCTGCCTGCCACCGGTGCTGTCGCCGTTGTGCGCGTGCAGCGCCCCGCAGCAGCCCTGCCCGGAGGGGATCTCGATGCCGGGGAGCAGCCGCCCTACCGCCTTGGAGACGCCGGGGAACAGCGAGCGCTCGAAGCAGCCGAGCATGAGCTGCATCGAGTCCTGTGGCGGGGCGCCGGCTTCGGCCGGCCACGACCCCTCCGGCTGCGGCGCGCGGGCCGGACCGGTCGTGCGGGCGTGGTGACGTACCGTCCCTGCGATGCCGAGCGGCAGCGCGTTGCGAACTCCGAGCCGCAGCCCGGCGACCAGGACGGGGCCGCGGCGGCCACGCCACTGGTGATCGCGCCATTGCTCGAGCAGCTCGCCGTACTTGACCCCGGCCGGGCAGACCGTCTCGCAGGCCCGGCAGCCCAGGCAGTAGGACGACTGCTCCCGCAGCGTGGGGTCGTCTTCGTCGAGCCGACCGGTCTCCAGCGCACGCATCAGGGTGATCCGTCCGCGTGGGGACGAGCGCTCGTCACCGGTGATCTTGTACGTCGGGCACACCGGCAGGCAGAAGCCGCACGAGATGCAGGTGGAGAGCAGGTCGGGGTCGAAGATGCCCCGTGTCGTCGCCCCTGCGGCACCGGTCGGCAACGCCGGCGCGCTCACGAGCCGAGCTTCCCTGGGTTGAGGATGCCCGCCGGGTCGAACGCCGTCTTGATGCGGCGCAGCAGGTCGACCTGGTCGTCGCCGAGGCGACGTCCGAGCCAGGCCCGCTTGGCCGCGCCCACGCCGTGCTCGCCGGTGATGGTGCCACCCAGGTCGAGCGCGGCAGCGAACACCTCGTCGAAGGCGGCGTGGGCAGCGGCGGTGACGCCGTCCTCGGCGGGGTCGAACACGATCGTCGGGTGAAGGTTGCCGTCGCCGGCGTGCCCAAACGTCGCACACAACACACCGTGGCGCTCCGCGACGGCCTCGATGCGCTCGACCATCTCCGGCAGCTGCGGGCGCGGCACGGTCGCGTCCTCCAGCATCGTCACCGGCCCGAGCCGGGCCAGCGCCGGCAACGAGCAGCGACGCGCGTAGAGCAGTGCGTCGGCCTCGGCGACGTCGCGGGCGAGCGTGACGTCGCGCGCCTTGTTGGTCGAGCACGTGTCAGCCATCCGACTCAGCGATGCCGCAGCCGTCTCTTCGCCGCCGTCGTCGCCGAAGAGCAGCAGCGCTCCGGCGTCGCGGTCCAGGCCGAGCGCGGCGAAGTCGTCGACTGCGGCGATGCAGCGTTGGTCGAGAAACTCCAGCGTCGCAGGTAGCACGCCGTCGGCGATGATCGCGGCCACCGCAGTCGAGGCGTCGGCCAGGGAGTCGAAGTAGGCGACTCCTGTCCGCGAGGTTGCCGGCATCGGTACGAGGGCCACGGTGACCTCGGTGATGACACCCAAGGTGCCCTCTGAGCCGGTCAGCAGACGCGTGAGGTCGTAGCCGGCGACGTCCTTCCACAGACGTCCACCGGTGCGGATGATCTCTCCCGTCGGCAGCACGACCTCGAGTCCGAGCACGTAGTTGCGGGTGACGCCGTACTTGAGCCCACGCAGACCACCTGCGCACATGGCCACGTTTCCACCGACCGTCGAGACCGTACGGCTGCCCGGGTCGGGCGCGTAGAGCAAGCCTAGGGCCGAGGCGGCCACGTCGAGCTCGGCCGTGGTGACGCCGGGCTCGACGACGGCGAGCAGCTCGTTGGGGGCAACCTCCCGGATGCGCCGCATTCGGGTCAGCGCCAGCACGATGCCGCCGTGCTCGGCCAACGTGGCGCCGGACAGGTTCGACCCGGCGCCGCGTGGGATGACCGGGACACGCCGCGCAGTCGCCAGCTTCAACACCGCGGCCACCTGCGCGGTGGTCTCGGGCAGCACCACGCAGTCAGGTGTTGCCTGCATCAGGGGAGTGGCGTCGCGGCTGTAGGGCTCGACGTCTCCATCCGTGACCAGGACGTACTGCTCGCCGACGATGCCGCGAAGCTCGGCGAAGACCGTCTCGTCCACCGGCCCGTACGTCCTGGGTGCCGACGATGGGGCTGGCGTGCCCACGGTTGCGGCAGTCACGGGAGCATCCAGGACAGCCGGGCGTGACCGGCATCTCCATGTCGACGAGGGCGACCGTGCGGGCGAGGGCCACGCCGAGGAGCCGGGGGTGGTGCGCCTGGGGAGACGGATGTGCTGACCATCGTGCGTCCCTTCAGTCGAGCGGCGGCCGCCGCTGCTGCGGACTAGCTGTGCTGTCCTGAGACAGGTCTGTCGGCCGACATGGTCTGCGAGCGTGCGTCGCCCCCGTGACCAGGTCCCTTGGCGAGGGAGGCGCCGAGGGATGCGCGACGAGCGTAGCGGACGGGACGACGAGCGACGGAAGTCGGGCGGAAAGGCTGGTACTCGGGACCTACCGACTGCTTGTATGACGCCTCACCCGACTGACGGATCGACGTGGCGGACAGAAGGGTCGACACATGGACAACCTTCTCGCGCTCAGCCTCTTCGCGATGTCTCCCATCATCGTCGTGGGATTCCTGCTGGTCGGGCTTCGCTGGCCGGCCAAGCGTGCGATGCCGCTGGGCTTCGTGGTCGTCGTCCTGGTGGCCCTGTTCGTCTGGGACGTGGAGCCGGTCGCGGTGGCTGCGGCCAGCACTCAGGGTCTCATCATTGCCGTCACTCTGCTCTACATCGTCTTCGGCGCGCTGCTGCTGCTGGCGACGCTGACCAAGAGCGGCGCGATGGCGACCATCCGAGCCGGCTTCACCACCATCAGCCCGGACCGGCGGGTGCAGGCCGTCATCATCGGCTGGCTCTTCGGCAGCTTCATCGAGGGAGCCTCGGGCTTCGGGACGCCGGCGGCTGTCGTGGCTCCGCTGCTCCTCGCTCTCGGCTTTCCCGCCATGGCCGCGGTCATGGTAGGGCTGATCATCCAGTCCACCCCGGTGAGCTTCGGTGCCGTCGGAACGCCCCTCTTGATCGGGGTGACAGGGGGTCTGGAGGGTGGGGCCGGGGTCGACGAGCGCGTCGAGGTGCTGGGTCTGACGTTTCCCGCCTACATCAACGGCATCGCCGTCAACGTCGCCATCATGCACGCCATCATCGGCCTGCTGATCCCCCTGATCCTCGCCTGCCTGCTGACCGGCTTCTTCGGCGAGCACAAGCGCTTCGGCGACGGTCTCAAGATCTGGAAGTTCGCGCTGTACGCCGCACTCGCCATGACCGTGCCCTACGTGCTGGTTGCCTGGCTGCTCGGCCCGGAGTTCCCGTCCCTGCTCGGGGGCGCCTTCGGCCTGGCGCTGGTGATGTACACCTCGAGCAAGGGCTTTCTCATGCCCAAGGAGACATGGGACTTCGGTCCGCGCGAGAACTGGCTCGACCGGTGGACGGGCAACATCACGCCGGACTCCAGTGTCGCGGACAGGCGGATGTCCATCATTCGCGCGTGGACTCCCTACGGACTGGTCGCCCTGCTGCTCGTCCTCACGCGCATCGTCGACCCGGTCACCGAGTTTCTGACCACGACGACCGCCGTCCCCTTCAACAACATCCTCGGCACGGACATCAGCGCGAACGTGCAACCGCTCTACCTGCCCGGCTCGGTCTTCCTGGTGGTGTGCGCCATCACCTACTGGCTGCACGGGATGAACCGCACCCAGATCGCCGACACCTGGAAGATCGCCGGCGGACACATCCTGGGGGCCGGGGCTGCGCTGTTGTTCGCGCTCCCCTTGGTTCGGGTGTTCATCAACTCGGGGGTGGCCTTCAACACCTCCGACCTGCCCAGCATGCCGCTGACCCTCGCTGAGGGCGCGGCCGCGGCGGCGGGCAGCCAGTGGCCGCTCGTGGCCCCGTGGATCGGCGCGCTGGGCGCCTTCCTGGCGGGCAGCAACACCATCAGCAACCTGACCTTCTCGCTGTTCCAGTTCTCCACGGCCGAGCAGATCGGGGCGAACCCGGAGGTCATCGTGGCGGCGCAGGCTGTTGGCGGCGCTGCCGGCAACATGGTCACCATCCACAACGTGGTCGCCGCTTCGGCGACGGTCGGACTGCTCGGCCGCGAGGGAGACCTGATCCGCAAGACGGTCCTCCCAGCGTCGTACTACTGCCTGACCGCCGGGGGCATCGCCTATGTCTGGACCTACGGGTTCGGGTTCAACAGCGGGACGATACTGCTGGCAGGGATCGTGGCCGGGATCGCCGGCCTGGCTTGGTACTGGAGCCGGCAGCCCGATCCACCACGGACGCCGAGCACCATGGCCCCCGTGGATCGTTCCGACGGTCGCCCCTTGGGGTAGAGGCTGCGGCAGCGGGCGCACTGCGCCTGGCACTGATGGCCTCAGTCGGCCCGGCGTTCGGGTACGGCAGGCCGCGGCCGAGCCATTCGCCGACGACGCGGTGTCAGCTGTGCCGGTCGGGCTGGGCCTCGGAGTGCCTGATGAGCTCGTCGGCTCGGCCAACGGCTCGTTCGATCTCCTGGGCGGTGATGTGCGCTGCCGACTGCCATGCGATCGCGCGGACGCGATCAAGGCTCAGGGCCAGCTCCTCGGCAGTGCCCTCGCCGGCGTAGGCCCGCCCGACCTCCTCCAGCCACATCCGGACCAGGTCCTCGGCCATGCCGCGGATGCGACGTCGCATCAGGTCGCGGCCCGCGGCGCTGAGGGTGACCTCCGTGCCCAGCTCAGCGAGCTGGAGCGCACCGCGCAGCAGCGGAAGGTCGTCGGCCCGCCAGCGCAGACCGTCCGGCGTGTGCACCTTCTGCAGGTACCCGGCATCGACCAGGTCGCTGAGCAGCTCGAGATTCTCCTCGCCGAGAAACTCTGCCAGCGACGCAGCGTCGAAGTAGCGCGACGACTCGGTCAGCCAGCGCTCGCTGGCAGCGTCCGGACCCAGCAGGGCCACCACCGGCGCCTTGCCGAGCGACCCCGCGTCGACCATGTCGCGGATCGCGTCCAGCTTGAGCCCCCGGGCCCGCAGGTCGGCGATCAGGTCGAGGCGCTGTCGGTGGTCGTCGTTGTAGACCGCGGACCGGCCCTCCCGGCGAGGCTTGGGCAGCAGGTTGCTGGCCTGGTAGAACCGGATGGTCCGCGGTGGCACCCCAGACGATGCCGAGAGCTCGTCCAGGGAGTACCGGGCCACGGCGCGCAGCCTAGTCAGCACTCCCGCGCCTGACTTCCTACACTTCGCCAGTGACCGCGCACGACCTCGTCCTCGTCGTCGACTACGGAGCCCAGTACGCGCAGCTGATTGCGCGGCGGGTGCGGGAGGCGCGGGTCTACTCCGAGATCGTCCCGCACACCACCGGTGTCGCCGAGATGCTCGACCGGCAGCCCGCGGCGGTCATCCTGTCCGGAGGTCCGTCCAGCGTGTACGCCCCCGGCGCGCCCGGGCTGGACCCTGCGCTGGTCGAGGCCGGCGTCCCCGTCTTCGGCATCTGCTACGGGTTCCAGGCGATGGCACAGGCACTCGGCGGGGACGTCGAGCGCACCGGCCGGTCGGAGTTCGGCCGCACCCGGGTTGCGGTCGGCCCGCACGGCACGGTCCTGGCCGGGCTGCCAGCGGCGTTCGACGTGTGGATGAGCCACGGGGATGCGGTCACGCGGCTCCCCGACGGCCTGCGCGCACTGGCGAGCACGGAGGGGACGCCTGTCGCAGCGTTCGAGGACACCGACCGTCGGCTCGCCGGGGTGCAGTGGCACCCCGAGGTGCTGCACAGCGAGCACGGCCAGCGGGTGCTCGAGCACTTCCTCTACGACGTCGCCGGTGCGCGGCCCACCTGGACGACCACGACGATCTCCGACGAGCTCGTCGCCGGGGTGCAGCAGCAGGTCGGGAGCAGTCGGCTCATCTGCGGGCTGTCCGGCGGAGTCGACTCCGCGGTGGCGGCAGCCCTGGTGCAGCGAGCCGTCGGTGACCAGCTGACATGTGTGTTCGTCGACCACGGCCTGCTGCGCGACGGGGAGGCCGAGCAGGTCGAGCGAGACTTCGTCGCCGCAACCGGCGTGGACCTCGTCGTGGTCGACGCCCGCGAGCGGTTTCTGACGGCGCTGGCCGGGGTGACCGACCCGGAGCAGAAGCGAAAGATCATCGGCCGGGAGTTCATCCGCGTGTTCGAGGCCGCCGCTGCCGACGTCGTGGCATCGGCCGACGAGAGCGGCCGGCGGGTGGACTACCTCGTGCAGGGAACCCTGTACCCCGACGTCGTCGAGTCCGGTGGCGGGAGCGGTACCGCGACGATCAAGAGTCACCACAACGTGGGCGGCCTGCCGGACGACGTCGAGTTCACCCTGGTGGAGCCGCTGCGCACCCTGTTCAAGGACGAGGTGCGGGCCGTCGGTGAAGAGCTCGGCCTACCCGACGAGATCGTGTGGCGGCATCCCTTCCCGGGGCCGGGGCTGGCCATCCGCATCGTCGGTGCGGTGGACGCCGATCGTCTGGCCACGCTGCGCGCGGCGGACCGCATCGCCCGCGACGAGCTGACGGCCGCCGGTCTGGACCGGGCCATCTGGCAGTTCCCGGTCGTGCTGCTCGCCGACGTGCGTTCGGTCGGCGTCCAAGGGGACGGGCGGACCTATGGCCATCCCGTCGTGCTTCGGCCGGTGGTCAGCGAGGACGCCATGACGGCCGACTGGGCCCGGCTGCCCGCTGAGGTGCTCGAGACCATCTCGACCCGCATCACGAACGAGGTACGAGCGGTCAACCGTGTCGTGCTCGACGTGACGAGCAAGCCGCCGGGCACGATCGAGTGGGAGTGAGTCAGCGCCGCAGCAGGTACGCGGGGTAGCCGAACCGCGACGACCCGAGCGGCTCGGCCACGCGGAACCCGGCCTGGGTCACCACTGCACCGTCCAGCGGGACGGCCGAGTCGACGATGGCCAGCCCGCCGTCGGCGACAAGCCGGGAGACCAGCCACAGTGCCGCGGTGGCCCCGGGTGGTTCGGTACGCCTCGGATCCGTCGTCAGGCCGACGGCGACGACGACGTCGAAAGGGGGGTCGAGCCGGGGTTCGGCCTCGGGGCGCTGAAGGACGAGCACCCGGTCGCGCACGGGGCTCGCCGCGGCGGCCTCCGTGGCGGCCTGCACGGCAGCGGCGTCCGAGTCGACGCCGTAGACGGTGATGTTGGGGAACGCGGTCGCCAGCGCCACCAGGTCCGCGCCCCGTCCGCAGGCCAGCACCAGCACCCGGTCGGGAGGCTCGCGTCGCAGCCGGGACGAGACGTCGGGACGGTCGGCGATCCAGGTGAGCAGGCCCGTGGTCGCCACGGCGCCGCTGGCGAAGTCGGACATGGCACCTCCGGCAGGGCGCACCTGGTTCCATGATGAGGCACGCAGGCCCTGGCCGCCAGTGGCCAGGGACTCAGCTGTGGAGGTGCGCAGGTGGGTGCCGGGCCGCTGGTCATCGCTCACCGCGGCGCGAGTGCCGAGGCGCGGTGAGCACTCCCGACCCGTGTACGTCGCGGCCCTCGATCGACTGGCGAGACGAATCGTCGGCGACCAGCCTGCGCTGCTGCGGCGGCTGGCCTCAGTAGTCTGATCGGTCGTGGAGACCGTGTACGACGCCGTCCTCGTCCTGCACTTCCTTGGCCTGGCCAGCCTCATCGGGGGATGGCTGGTGCAGGTGCGTGCCCGCGGCGAGAGGCTGGTGAACCCGGCCATGCTGCACGGCGCGCTCACCCAGCTGCTCACCGGTGTCGCCATCGTCGGCATCGGGGAGGCGGCGCTGGACCGTGAGTACGACTACGCCAAGATCACCACGAAGCTCGTCGTCACGGGCATCGTTCTGCTTCTCGTCTGGGTCAACCGGCGCAAGCCGTCGGTGCCCGACGGGTTGTACTTCATCATCGGCGGGCTGTCCGTCCTCAACGTCGTCCTCGCCGTGTTCTGGTGAGCACCACGACTGGCCTCACGCTCCGGTGACGAGCCAGCGCTCCGAGCGAGCACGGGGAGCGAGCGTCACCACTCGCATCACCATCCAGCCACCGATCGCCAACCACAGGGCGACCAGGCCGGCCGACGTGCCCTGCTCGTCAGCGACGCTGCGCGCCAGCCACACCATCGGGAGGAACGCGGCCGTGCAGGCGAGTGCCGCGACGGCCAGGTAGCGGCCGTCGCCGGCGCCGATGAGCAGGCCGTCGAGCACGAACACCCACCCGGCCAGCGGCTGCAGGACGGCCACCACGAGCAGCGCGAGCACGATGAGGCGACGCACGTCGGGGTCGGCGCTGAACACCGACGCCAGCGGAACAGCGAGCGCCGCGGTCATCACGGCGAGCACCAACCCGCCACCCACGCCCCACGCCACCAACCGGCCGGTCAGCCGGCGGACGGCGTCAGGGTCGCCCTCGCCGAGGTAGCGCCCGACCATGGCCTGGGCAGCGATCGCCAGGGCGTCGAGTGCCAACGCGAGCAACCCCCACACGACGTAGGCGACGTTATGGGCGGCCAGGCCGGCCGTCCCGAGGCCGGCGGCAGTGGCGGTGGCAGCCAGCAGGGCGACACGCAGCATCGCCGTGCGGATGAGCAGCGGCCAGCCTGCGTCCCAGGAGGCGCCGATGTCGGCGCGCCGAGGCTGCCATCCCACGTGGTGGCGGGCCGCGTCCCGCAGCACGACGGCGGCCAGCCAGAACGCCATGCCCGTCTCGGCGGCGACCGTCCCGACGGCCGATCCGGCGATGCCCCAGCCGAGCCCGAGCACGAGCACGGCATTGGCAACGACGTTGGCGCCGGCACCGGTCGCCGCCACCACCAGGGGCGTACGCGTGTCCTGCAGCCCGCGGAGCACCCCGGTGCCCGCGAGGGACATCATCAGGGCGGGCAGCCCGAACCACGCGATCTGCAGGTAGGTGCGGGCCTGCGCGGTGGCTTGCGGTGTCGCGTCGAACGCGGCGAGAACGGGGTCGGTGACGGCCAGGCCGATCGCGCCGCCGGCGACGCCGATCACGGCGCCCAGCCACAGCGCGCTCACTCCGTGCCGGGCCGCATCGGCACGTCTGCCGGCCCCCAGCAGCCGGGCCACCGAACCGGTGGTGCCGTAGGCCAGAAAGACCGACAGGCTGGTGACGGTGGTGAGCACGATCCCGGCCAGGCCGAGGCCGGCCAACGGGGCCGTACCCAGCCGGCCGACGATGGCGGCATCGGCGAGGAGGAACAGGGGCGGGGCGAGCAACGCCCCGAGAGCGGGCCCAGCCAGCCGCAGCACCTCACGGTCGAGGAGGCGCCGCTGCGCGCGAACGGTGGTCGTCGTCGGGCTACCCCGTGCGGTGGGCACGGAAGACCTCGGCCAGCCGGCCCTCGCCGAGGCCGGCGTCGGCAGCATTG
>Ga0272441_10008777_pt1 | contig 15876 bp, 8 predicted proteins | sample SSMProp6N_FD_193582 | JGI IMG/M metagenome (GOLD analysis project Ga0272441, IMG submission 193582) | Marine sediment archaeal communities from Little Sippewissett salt marsh, Falmouth, MA, United States - SSM-Prop-6N | ecosystem: Environmental > Aquatic > Marine > Wetlands > Sediment ... | reverse complement strand
GTTCGATCAGGGACGCGGGCGCCGCGTCTACTTCGATGAGGCGTTCCCCGATCTGCCGTCCGCGGCGGACGCGCTGATGCCGCACGAGCGGTTCAATCTGCGTGCCGCCCTTGCGGCGTGCCGGGCGGTCGTCCCGACGCTCGATCTCGCGCAGGTGCCGATGGGACGCGTCACGACGGCGTTGCGCCTTCCGCACCGGATGGAGGCGTTGGGCTTCGTAGAGGACATCCGCGTGGTCAACGACTCGAAGTCCACCAATGCGGCCTCCGCGATTGCCGCGGTCCGCGCCGTGACGTCGCCGTCGGTGCTGTTGCTGGGCGGGCGATCTAAGGGCGAGGGATACGAAGCGCTTGCGGACGAACTCGAACGGTCCGACGTCCGATCGGTGATCGTGTTCGGCGAGGCTGCGGCAGAGTTCCAAGCGATCCTCTCCGTCCGTCCGTCCATCGCGCCGCGGCTCCACCGCGTTGCCGATCTGGACGAGGCGGTGGAACGAGGTCTCGAGACGGCCCGGCCCGGCGATGTGCTGCTGTTCTCTCCCGCGTGTTCGAGCTTCGACGCATTCACCGACTACGTCCAGCGCGGCGAGGCGTTCTCCGCTGCGATTCGCCGGCTGCCGGGCTTCCGCGAGGTCGCGCCAAGGACGTAGATCGCTTCCCGATTGGACACGTGTCTTTTGGCGGGCGGACGGATCTTCGTCGGGCGGAGGTCTGCGTTCCTTTCCACTTCCGGACAGATGCCGTACCCATGAATGGAGGGATCCACGAGGATTCCGTGTGCGGGAGGGGGAAGCTAGCGTGGGTGGAATGGTGGATCGACGGTCCGTACTTCTCACCGCGCTTCTCCTCTTCGCTGGCATCATCATGCTATACAGCGCGAGCAGTCCATTCTCCCTACGGCACTACGGATCGGATACTTCGATGGTCATCCGCCAGCTGATCGCGGCCGCCGTCGGCATTGCCGCATTGCTGGTGCTCAGCTCGTGGGACTACCACCGGTTGGTCGAGTTCAACGACCTCTTGCTGATCGGCGGCATTCTGCTGACGATTCTGACCATCCTCCCGTTCGGTCCGGGAGACGGACGATGGCTACCGCTGGGACCGTTCACGTTCCAGCCGACGGAAGCCGTCAAGTTCTCGCTGATCCTGTTCCTCGCCCACTCGTTGACCCGGAAGGGCGACAAGGTCAAGGGATTCCTGGAGGGCGTGCTCCCGAGTCTCGTTCTTCTAGGCGTTCTGGCAGCGATTGTCATCGTCCAGCCGGACTTGGGGATGATCGTCGTGCTTGGCGCGATCACGCTGGCGATGTTGTTTTTCGCCGGCGCCCGGCTTCTGCACCTGCTTTCCATTGTTGCCGCGGGAATCCCACTCGTGTACTTGGCCATTCGACTTGCCCCGTACCGGTTCGCCCGACTGATGTCGTTCCTCAATCCGGAAGCCTACAGCCAGTCCACTGGGTACCAGACGTTGCAATCGCTCATCGCGGTCGGCTCGGGAGGACTGCTGGGACGCGGACTGGGAAGCTCGCACGCGAAGCTGTTCTATCTTCCCCAGTCGCACAACGACTTCATCATGTCCGTCGTCGCCGAAGAACTGGGACTTCTCGGCGTACTGGCGATCACGATCCTGCTTGCGTTGCTGGTGGTTCGCGCGTTCCGTATCGCGGAGAGCGCAGCGGACCGCCTGGGACAGCTCCTGGCGATGGGCATCGGATTCGCCTTGGGATTCCAAGTGCTCGTGAATCTCGGCGTCGTCGTCGGACTTCTGCCGGTGACCGGTCTCACGTTGCCCTTCTTCAGCAATGGGGGATCTTCGCTGATCGTCACGCTTGCGCTGATCGGCGTCCTGTTCAACGTGTCCAAGCAAGGAGAGCGCTCATGAGGATTCTGGTGGCGGGCGGCGGAACCGGCGGGCACTTCTACCCCGCGCTGGCCATCTGCGAAGGATTGAAGCGCCAGCATCCCGATGCGCGATTCGTCTACGTGGGGACAAAGGGGGGCATCGAAGCGCGCGTCCTGCCGGACTACCCGTGGATCCGCTTCCGCGCCATTTCCGCAAGCGGGCTGTGGCGGAAACGGCCGCTGAAGAACGCAATGGCCGCTGTCCGATTGCTGCTGGGAGCCTTACAGTCTCTTGGGCTGCTGCTGGCGTTCCGCCCGCATCTTGTGATCGGCGTGGGTGGCTACGCGTCGTTTGCCCCCGTGTTGCTCAGCGCGTGGGCCGGACGATGGCTGCCGGTGCGTACGGTCATTCACGAGCAGAACGTCATCGGCGGCCGAGCCAATCGCTGGCTGTCGCGGTTCGTCGATCTGGTCATGCTGTCGTTCGAACAGTCGGAGCGATCCTTCCCCAAGGCGCGCAGGCTCGTGGTGACCGGGAATCCGATCCGGGAGGAGTTCCTGCACGTCCAGCGATCGCCGGAGGTGTACCGTGCGTTCGGACTCGATCCGAACCGGCGAACGATCCTCGTGTTCGGCGGGTCCAACGGCGCGACCGAGATCACCGAGCAGATCCTCTATGGGATGGACGAGATCGCGGGGAACCCGCACCTGCAGATCCTCTTGATTACCGGCAACCCGGAAAGCGAGCGCGCACTGCGATCCCGGCTTGCGTCGTCCGGCATCGAGAACATCGTCGTGCACGGATACGTCCATCAAATGGGCGCGGCGTTCGCCGTCGCCGATCTCGTGGTATGTCGCGCTGGGGCGACCTCGCTTGCCGAGATCACGTCGTGCGGAAAGGCCTCGGTACTCGTTCCGTGGAAGGACTCGGCGGACGACCATCAACGGAAGAATGCCGAAGTGTTAAGGGAAGAATGCGCTTGTACGGTGGCGGATGAGCAGGTTATCGTACGCCACGGTCTGGTCAACGTGATGCTGGGACAGATCGGCGATGAGCTCGGGCTCCAACGGTTGGCGCACAACGCCAAGCGACTCGGGCACCGGCGTGCCGACGCCCTGATTCTGGGAGAGATCGGATCACTGATGAGGGAGGTTTGCCCGTGATGAAGAGGGGCTCGCGGGTTCATTTCGTGGGGGTCGGCGGAATCGGAATGAGCGGACTGGCGTCCGTCTTCGCGTCCAAGGGTGTTCGCGTCAGCGGGTCGGATCTCAATGAGAACCACGAAACCGAGGTTCTTCGCGGCCGCGGTGTGAGCATTCATCGAGGGCACAGCGAGCGGAACATCACCGGCGATTTGGACACCGTCATCGTGTCGTCCGCGATTGCGGCCGATCACGAAGAGGTGTTGGCGGCGGAACGCCGCCGCATCCCCGTGGTTCCGAGATTGCGCGCCGTGGCCGATCTCCTGTTGCAGCACCGAAGCATCGGCATCGCAGGGACGCACGGAAAGACGACGACGACGGCGATGGTGGCCACGCTCCTTCGGCAAAGCGGTCTGAATCCGAGCTACCTGATCGGCGCGGACTGCCCGGCTCTCGGAGGAAACGCGCGATTGGACACCGGCGAGTGGTTTGTCGCCGAGGTGGACGAATCGGACGGCCTGCTGGTGGAGGTGCGGCCGGACATCGCCGTGCTCACCAACATCGGACGAGACCATCTGCAGACGTACCGAACGCTGGATGACATTGTGGAGGCCTTCTCGACGTACCTTTCGCAATCCGGACACACCGTGCTGTGTATCGATGATCCCCATGTGAAGGCGCTCGCGCGCACGCTTCCGAATGCGACGACCGTCAGTGTCGATGGGGCGGCGGACCTCGAGGCGCGCGATGTCGTCTACGATCGATGGACGACGACGTTCGACCTCTATGCGTCCGGGCGACTCGCCGTTCGCCGGGTTGCACTGCCGGCGCCGGGGAAACACAACGTCCGCAATGCGCTTTGCGCGCTGGCGTCCGCTTCGATCGCCGGGGTTCCCTTGGACGCGGGGGCGAAGGCATTGGCGACGTTCCGTCTGCCGCATCGACGGTTCGAGCTGATGGAGGAGAACGGCGTCACCGTTGTCGACGACTACGCCCATTTGCCGGAAGAGATCGACGCCACCTTGCAAGCGATTCGGGCGGGCTGGCCCGGCCGCAGGATCGTCGCGATCTTCCAGCCCCATCGGTATACCCGCACGCAAGCGCTCGGCGACGACTTCGGCGCCGCGTTCCGAGAGGCGGATCAGGTTCTGGTGACGCCGATCTACTCAGCGTGCGAGACGCGCATCCCGGGAATCACATCGACGTGCATCTCGGATTCGATCCGACGCGAGACGGATTGCGACGTTCGGCTGATGGAGGGGATGGACGAGACCGTGAACTACCTCGAAGCGTCGATCCGGCCCGCAGATTTCATCATCAGCTTCGGCGCGGGCGACGTATGGAAAGTGACCGAACGGCTGGCGCGCATTCTGATCGAAGGCCAGTTCCTCCATCGCGACACGCCCCCGAGGAGTTGACCGAAGTCCTCAATCTCATAGCGTACGTCAATGAACGACAGGTAATGAGGAGCAAGCAGAGTATCCACCTCCCCGGAGTGCGCCTCAAGAATCGCTGAGATCTGCAAGCGAATTGACATTCGCGCACAAAAGCTGTATAACAGTTTTCACGAATCTCTCTGCTGTAGGGGAAAACGAGGTCTATGACGGGTGAAGGAGGGGAGTTCCAAACGCCGTACGGTCGTTGGGCTCTTCGGTTCAGGGGGGGTACTCATCGCTGCAGCAATCATCGCCCTTTACACGCCGTGGCCGGGCCTGTTTGACATCCGCCGGATCATCGTCACCGGCAACCTGCAGGCGGGGACGGCAGATCTGGTGGCGTTGTCCCAGCTGCATCGAGGCCAAACCCTCTTCTCGATCTCGACGGGCCGCATCGAGCGGGAACTCGAGACGCACCCATGGGTCAAAGACGCCTCCGTTCGACGGATTCTTCCGCATACGGTCCAGTTCACTCTCACCGAACGCCAGGTCGTTGCGTGGTGCCGTGACGACGATGGATCGGGCATTGCCATCGGCGAGGGCGGAGTCGTCGTGGGAGCGGACGAGACGCTGTCTGCAACCGGCACGACATTGGAGATCGTTGGCGCCGGTTTGACGGGTCGGGATCCCGGGGACAGGCTCGTCGATGAGGGCGTGACGAGTTTGATGGAAACGCTCAGCGCCGGTGTATGCGATCACCGCGTGGAGCGATTGGATGTGACAGATTTGCGTTCCGTTGAACTATTCCTGGAGAATGACATACGCGTGCAACTGGGCGACTTGCTCGGGGTGTACGCACGCTTGGCCGCGCTGGAAGCGCTTGGGCAAGCGACTGAACTTGACGGCTACGAACGGATTGATGTCAGATTTGGGGGAGAGGCAACGCTCGTGCCCCGTAAGGCGGTGAGGAGATGAGAAAGGAAAAGGTGGTTGTCGGCATTGATGTGGGCACCACTAAAGTCGTAACACTCGTCGGGAACGTCGTCGATGGTACGATCGAGATCATCGGGATGGGGAAATCCGAGTCTCACGGATTGGAGAAGGGGGTTGTGGTCGACATCGGCCGCACGATGGCCTCCATCCGGAAGTCAGTCGAGGAAGCCGAAAACATGGCGGACGTCAAGATCGACTCCGTCTACGTCGGGATCGCCGGCAAGCACATCTCCTCGATCAACAACTCGGGCACCGTATCCATCAACCGGCCGGACCGGATCATCACCGAGGATGACGTTCGTCGTGTGGTGGAAACGGCGCAGGCGATCCAGATTCCACCGGAATCGGAGATGATTCACGTCATCCCGCGTCAGTACATCGTCGACGGGCAAGACGGCATTACCGACCCCGTGGGGATGACGGGAACACGCCTCGAAGTGGACGTTCACATCGTGACCGGATCGATCACGGCCGTGCACAACCTCGTTCGATGCGTGGAGAGCCTGGGGATCGGCATTCGTCAGATCGTTCTCGAACCGATCGCCTCGTCGTTGGCGGTGCTGTCATCGGCGGAGAAGGAGCTCGGTGTCATTCTGATGGATGTTGGCGGTGGGACGACCGACATCAGCGTGTTCCGCGGCGGAGACATCTGGTTCTCCAAGGTGATTCCGATTGCGGGCGAGCACATCACCAACGACATTACCGTCGGTCTTCAGACACCGATCGAGGAAGCGGAGCTCGTCAAGAAGATGCACGGAACGGCGTTGGTCGATTCCGTCGGCGAGGAAGAGAAGATCGAGGTTGCCACCATCGGCGGAGACGAGAAGAAGCTGGTCTCCAAGAAGCGGCTTGCCAAGATCATCGAACCCCGCGTCGAAGAGCTCCTCGATCTCGGGATGCAGGAAGTGGAGGATGCCGGATATCGGGATCTCGTTCCTGCAGGCCTGGTGCTCACCGGCGGCTGCTCCCTGCTGAACGGGCTGACGGACTTCGCCTCCCAGCGCTACGACATTCCCGTGCGCAGGGGAAAGATCCCGCAAGGAATCCACGGACTGCGAGACATCGTCGAGTCGCCGATCTACGCGACGTCGATCGGCTTGCTGCGCTATGCGGTCGAGACCAAGGACTTCAAGAAGCCGGAGTTCTACGAGAAGAAGCGTGAGTCGATCGTGAGCAAGCTGTTCTCTTGGTTCAATCGGTTTTTCCGGGGGTAGCCGATGCCTGAGAAGACGAGCTTTGCAGTCTCTCCCGCGAATCTCATGGTGATTGGCGTTGGCGGCGGCGGCGGGAACGCCGTCGATCGCATGTTCTCCACGAGCGGCAACGGCGTCGAACTCGTCGTTGCGAACACGGACGCCCAAGTTCTGGAAGTCGTTCGTGCGCATCGCACGCTCCAGCTGGGCCGGAAGCTGACCTCGGGTCTCGGCGCGGGCGGCAATCCCGAGATCGGACGGTTGGCCGCCGAGGAGAGCAAAGAAGAGATCATCGACCTGCTCAACGGAATCGACATGGTGTTCATCACTGCGGGCATGGGCGGAGGAACCGGTACCGGAGGCGCACCCGTGATCGCCGCTGCCGCCAAGGAAGCCGGCATTCTCACGACGGCGATCGTCACGCGGCCGTTCTCGTTCGAGGGTCTGGCGCGCGCCGAGAAAGCTGAGTCGGGCATCGCGCGGCTTGCGCAGTCGGTCGACGCGTTGATCTGCATCTCCAACGACAAGCTGTTGAAGGTCGCCCCGACGGACACGCCGATTACGAGAGCGTTCGAGATCGCCGACGAGGTCTTGCGGCAAGGGGTGGAAGGGATCTCGGACCTCATCACCGTTCCGGGCATGATCAACCTCGACTTCGCGGACATCGAATCCGTGATGCGTGACGCGGGAACCGCCATGATGGGCATCGGTGAAGGCGACGGCGACGGTCGCACGAAGGAAGCGGCGCGCAACGCCATCTCGTCTCCGCTGCTCGACGGCTCCATCCAGGGCGCTCGCAAGGTGATCATGAACATCACCGGCGGGTCCGGACTGACGCTCGAAGAGGTCACGTCGGCCGCCTCACTCATCCGCGAAGCGGTGTCGGACCGTGCGGACATCATCTTCGGAACGGCGATCCGTGAAGGGATGGAGAACGTTCGATTGACCGTCATTGCGACCGGATTCTCGGTGGAGTATGGACGTGACGAAGACGACGGCCCGTCGCTTTCCAATGACTCGATGCTCGCGAAGCTCGAGCAAGAGAGCCGCGTGGGCGTCGACGATTTCGATATCCCGACGTTCCTGCGCCGCAGCCGTCGGAGCCGAGAGGAACCGCCGCGGCCGCCGTGGGGAGAACGACGTGAACCCGAGCCCCGAAAGGGAAGGGATCGTCCGAACCGCTGATCGTAGAACAGACATCTGACATTCATCCGGGAGCGGGACGCCTTCGGGCGTCCCGTTCTTCATTGCTGAAGGTGCGTGCAGCGGATGTTCCGCCTGCCGGAAGTGCAAAACCCCTCGCCACGCATGACGAAGAGTTTGTGGTACCAGAGGTGGGGGTCGAACCCACACGACCCAGAGGGTCACGGGATTTTGAGTCCCGCGCGTCTGCCAATTCCGCCACTCTGGCGCGAAAGCGTGATCGAATCATACGTGGGCACACTGTAACCGTCAAACGGGGCGCGAGCGTAATGTGTAGCACATACATCCCCTAAGAACCCTTATATACTAGGGTTCGGATGCGCCGTGTGTGACCAGGGAATCGCCGGGAGCGGCGACATGCAATGCGAACGTCGAAAGCGCGGTCCCGCGGGGAACAGGACCGATTCGATGGTCCGCATTGTCACATCACGGTGCCTCAAGATGAGGTTGTTGTGCACGGCGGGCAGAATGGCTCGTGAGGACTTCCGGAACGCGGCAAACAAGCGTGGCGCAGCAAGGCCTTGAGCGGATCCGGATGGTTGCGACCCCAACGTGGTTGCAGCACTGCAGTAGACGCGGAGGAGGGCACACGATGGTATCGAGTCGAATGCCGCGCAGGTGGGTTTCGGCCTTCCTCGCGTTGAGCGTAGTTGTCATCATGTCGTGCGTCGGCTGGGCGACCTGTACGACCGGCTGGGTGGCGCCGAGCGACAACGATTCCCATGGCGGCATGAGTTGGGACAACGGAGCAGGCGGCGAAACGGCGTACGACGACGACTGGGCATCGACCACGGTCAACGGCGACGAGCACGAGTACGACAACTTCGCGTTCACACTCGGGGGAAACCTCCCCGCCATGGCCGTCATTACGGGATTCGACGTTCGCATTCGCGGGTACAGCGTCGGGGGCGGTTCGGTGTCGGTTGCCTTGTCTCACGACGGCGGATCGACGATCGATCTTCAAGGCGGCACGATGCCGTGGGTGATCAGCCTACCGGATGGTGCGTCAAACGTAGCCTGGAACAGCGTGTCGATCGACAACCCTCCGTTCATTCACACGTTCCTGGCCAGTGAGGTCTGCGGGGGAAACGACACGTTCACGGTATGGGTGAAAGCGAACGTGGCCGGAACGGCGGTCTACGTGGATGCCGTGGAAGTCCGTGTGACCTACTACGACGAGTCCATCTATCCCTGGACCCCCAACAACCCGACGCCGTCGAGCAGCACCCATTCGACCGGGGTCTGGTACAACGCCAGTACGCTTCCGGACGCGATGGTCACCCTCGACTGGACGAGCGCGACCGATCGGCCGACCTGCGACAGCGGGATCGACGGCTACCGCATCTACTGGGACACGAGTTCGAGCACGAGCCTCGGAGCCAGTGATGGGTACTATGTTGACGAGAGCGGGGCTCATACCCAGGACTTTGCGCAAGGGAGCGGTTCGTACTGGTTCCACATCCGCAGCGTGGACAACGTCGGCTATCTTGCGGACAGCACGGCCCATCTGGGTCCGTTCCGCTATGACGACAGCTGGCCCACCAACCCGAACGTGACCTCGACGCGGTCGACGGGAACCTGGATCAATTCCGCGGACGTGCCGATCAGCGTCAGCGGCGCAAGCGACTCTCCCGCCGGCGTGGATGGATTCGCGGTAGCGTGGACGCATGCGGGAACGTGGACGCCCGACAACACGAAGGACCGCGAGGAGACGTGGACCGGGGAGACGTTCGCGATGTCGGCGGACGGCGTGTGGTACTTCCATCTGTCGACGGTGGACAACGCCGGGAACTGGACGGCATCCAGCGTCTATGAGACCGAGGGATGGTTCGGCGTGGACACGCATGTGCCGACCGACCCGACCGTCACCAGTCCGACGCACACCGAAGGGGCGCGGTCGAGCAACTCGAACGTGCAAATCTCGGTGAGCGGCGCGAGCGATCCGACCTATGGCGAGTCCGGATATGAAGCGAGTTCCGGCGTCGATGGATTCTCCGTCGTCTGGGACCACAGCCCGACCGGCGTTCCCGACGCGACCAAGGACCAAGAGGAATCGTGGACCGGCACGACCACGACGCTGGCCGACGGCACGTGGTACTTCCACCTGCGAACGAAAGACAACGCGGGAAACTGGACGAGCACCGAGGACTACGGACCGATCATCCTGGACACCGACCCGCCCGGCGTATCGGCCGTGACGCCGAATCTGAGCCAGATTACCGATGCGAACGTCGGAGCCGGGACGTTCACCCTGACCGTCGATTTCGACGAAGCGATGGACACCGGGGTCAACCCGACCCTCACGCTGAACCCGACCGTCTCGTCGACGCTCACGGTCTCCGGCAGCAGCTGGATCGACAGTGACTCGTACCGCGTGACGTACAACGTGGCCGACGCGAACGTAGACGTGAACAGCGTGACCGTCGACGTGACCGGTGCGCAGGATCTGACGGGGCTTCCGCAGGAGGATTATACGCCCGTCCACGAGTTCGACGTCGATACGCTGAATCCGACGGTGACGGCCGTCGGGACGTCGGACGCGCTGATCACCGATGCGGACGCGGGAGGGACGTTTACCGTGACCGTCGACTTCTCCGAAGCGATGACGACGGACGGCACGGCGGACCCGACACTCACGTTCGCACCCGCGGTCGCCTCGACGCTGTCGTTCTCCTCCGAAAGCTGGACCGACAGCGATACGTATACGGCCACTTACAGCGTGTCCGACGCGAATGTTGACGTTAACAACGTCACGATAGATGTCACGCTGGCGGAGGATGCTGCCGGGAACGGGCAACAGAACTACGTGCCGCAGAATGAGTTCGGGATCGACACGGTCAATCCGACGGTATCCGGCGTTGCTGCGAGCGATGCGCTCATCAGTGATGACGACACCCCGGGGAACGCGACCTTCCTCGTGACGATCGACTTCTCCGAAGCGATGAACACCGGCGTCGCGCCGACCGTGTCGTTCAATCCGTCCGTGGCGACGACGCTGACGCTGGACGGAACCTCGGGATGGTCTGACTCGAACACGTACGTGGCGCGCTACGACGTGGCCGATGCAAACGTAGATGTTGACGATGTGAGCGTCGATGTCGCCGGCGCCCAGGATGCCGGTGGCAACCCACAACAGGACTACACCCCGCAGAACGAGTTCGGGATCGACACCGTGAACCCGACGGTGTCCGATGTCGTTGCGAGCGATGCACTGATCACGGATGCCGACACGCCCGGGAACGGGACCTTCGTCGTGACGATCGATTTCTCGGAATCGATGAACACGAGCGTCGCGCCGACCGTTTCGTTCGACCCGACGGTGGCGACGACGTTGTCGCTCGACGGGACGTCCGGTTGGCTGGATGCCAATACCTATGAAGCGAAGTACGACGTTGCAGATGGAAACGTCGACGTGAACGATGTGGAGGTCGACGTAACCGGTGCCCGCGACGCCGCAGGCAACCTGCAGCAGAACTACACGCCGGAGAGCGAGTTCGGGATCGATACGCTGAACCCGTCGGTGGTGAGTGTGGCGACGAACGATGCGCTGATCACCGATGCCGACACGCCGGGAACGGCCACGTTCGTTGTCACCGTCGTCTTCGATGAACCGATGAACACGGGCGTCGTGCCCACGATCTCGTTCGACCCGACCGTCGGCTCGACGTTGTCCATCAATGCACCGACAGGTTGGGACGATTCCTATACCTTCCTCGCGTACTACGATGTCGCCGACTTCAACGTGGACGTCAACGACGTGACGATCGACGTCACCGGAGCGGAGGATGTCTCGGGGAACCCTCAGCAGGACTACACCCCCGAAGACGAGTTTGGGATCGATACACTGAACCCGACCGTGACCGGTGTTGCGGTGGACGACACCCTGCTCAGCGACTCGGATGCGGGCACGCAGCTCATCGTTACGATCGACTTCTCGGAGCCGATGGACACCAGCCCGTTCTCGGAGCCGATGATCACGCTCGCTCCGAGCGTTACCACGACGCTGACGTACGACAGCGGAAGCTGGACGACGAACACGCGCTTCCGGGTGTTGTACGACATCTCGGATGCCAACGTCGATGTCGACTCGGTGACGATCGACGTGAGTTCGGCGGCGGACGAGAACGGCAACCCACAGCAGGATTACACGCCGCTGCACGAGTTCGAGATCGACACGTTGAATCCGACGGTCACTCAGCTGACGCTGTCCGACCACTACATCACGGACGCGGACGTGGGAGGCACGTTCGTCGTCACGATTGACTACAGCGAACCGATGCTGACCACCGTGCCGTCGATCGTCTTCTCGCCCAGTTTGGACACAACGTTGTCCTTCCAGGCGGGAAGCAGCGGCTGGTCCGACACGGACACGTACGTAGCCCGCTACACGATTCTCGATGGCAACGTCACCGTGATGGATGACGATATCATCGTTACTCAAGCGCAGGATCTCGCAGGCAACGTGCAGGTCACCTACAACTACGACGATCAACTGGATGTCGATACCGAGAATCCCTACATCCACGACTACTCCGTGACCGGCGGCGAAGTAGACGACGGCTGTCTGCGCGTCGTGACGTTCACTGCGAAAGTGACCGACCCGAACGGCACGATGCAGCCGGGCGACGTCACCGTGACCAGCGCGACCGTAACCAACGCGACGATCAGTGCCGTCTACGATGTGATCCAGACGAGCGACAACCAGACGACGATTACTGTGACGGGGAAGGTCGACGTGACTGCGCTGACCGCTTGCCCGGCGCGCGTGACGATCGTCCTGGATGCAGTTGACAGCGTCGACAACGACGCGACACAGCAAAGCCAATCGGATGACGTCATCGACACGACCCTTCCGGTGATCTACGACCTGCGGTTCGATACCGATGCGTCACACGCCGCAGAGCAAACCGTGCCGTATCTCGTCGATGCGTGTGGGCTCGTCACCGTCTACTTCTCGGCGAACGCTACAGACAATTGCTGCATCTCGACCGACAACGTCGATGTCGAGGTCACGCTGCCGACCGGCAACGCCATCTTGGAGGACATCGACATTGACTACGCGCAAACCCTGCAAGGGCGTGTCGACATCACCGGAAGCGCCGTCGTGCGCTGCCTCGACGGACCGGAGGTGGCGCGCGTCCAGGTCGACATTGAAGCCGTCGACTGCTGCGGGAATGCGGCGGTTCCGGAGTCGACGGAAACGGATGAAGGCTTGGTCGATGATACGACCCTGCCGATTCCGCGCGACGATCCTCGACAGGACATGCCGATGGACGAGAGTGCAGTCACGGATCCGCTGGTCGAGGTACGGATGGACGACTTCGGGACGTATCGGCTCGTCTTGCGCGAGAGCACGCCGGTGCGCATCGACGTGATGGCCAACGATGCCGACAACCTGACGCACAACGGCGGCCACCCCTTCGAACCGTGTATTGAGTGCGGGCTGTGTGGCGGACAGACCGGGTGTTGTGCGACGATGTTCGTCGAGGAGATCGTAAAGGAACCGGACCACGGGAGCGTACTGATCGAAGACGATACAGGCGACTGCAACGGAGGGACGGTCATCCGCTACGCGCCGGACCGGGGATATCTCGGGGCCGACAGCTTCACCTACCGGATCCGCGACGCGTTCGGAAACGTCTCCAGCGAGATTGCGACGGTGTACCTGCAAGTCGTGCCTGAAGTGTGGATGGATGATGTGTTCGTCACCGTCTGCGCGGGCGAGACGGTGGAATTCTCCGTGCGTGCGGAGGATCTGTTCGTCGATCCCGACGATCCGGACATCGTTCCGTTCACGTTCTCGATCGTCAGCGGTCCGGAGTACGGTGTGGTCGGTGGCTCGGTGACGAATGTGGGCTACGCGCCGCCGAGCGAGGTGACCGACCCGCAGTTCGGCATCCTGGTCCCATCCCTGGATGTGGCGGAATCCGCCACCCTGACGCTGACGTACACAGCGCCCGAGGGAATGGAGGGACGCGATCAAATCTGGGTTCGATTCGAGGATCCGTTCGGAGGCATGACGGTTGCCGCAGTCGATATCCTCATCGACGCTTGCGGGGCGCCGACTGGAGGCGTGGACTTCACCCTGAGTTTCGGAGATCTCCTCCCGCTCATCGTGCCGGCCACGTTCGACGCGGTCTACGAGGCCGATCCGGGATCCGTGATGCTCACACGCGCTGCGGACGGTACGCATCACTCGGACGCAGTGCTGGTGACGTGGAACGAAACGATCAACCGGTATGTTCTCGTGGTCGACACGTCCGCGCTCCAAGCGGGACGGTACGAACTGAGCATTGCGTTGGGAACGGGGGAGACGGTTCGACTGGTTCTGGAAGTGGGTGAGGCTGAATGAAGGCGCGCAACCTCTGGATCGGGTGCTGTGTGTTGCTTGCTCTATCGGTGTCGGGTTGGGCGAACTCCGCGCCGACGATGGATGCGTATGACGTTGCGACGATGGAAGGCAATCCGGTGACGCTGTGGATCCAGGCGGAGGATGCAGACATCGTTGCAGATCACCCTACGGCGCATGCGCTTGATTTCGCGATCATCGACGGTCCGGAGCATGGCGTTCTTGTGGGCGACTTGACGGCGATCTCCTACACCGGCCCGCACGCCGCGACCCTCGAGATGACGTACGTGCCGGCGGAGGGGTTCGTTGGAACCGACGTCATCCGATGGTCCGTCACCGACCCGCTGGGCGAGGTTGCGCTGGGGACGACGACCATCGAGGTTACCGCGCGTCGCACCCTCGGGACGTTGTCCGGCAACTGGTCGGGCGGAACCACGTACAACACGCAGACCGGCGGATTTACGGCATTCCGCACCCAGTGGACCGAGGTGTATCGCGTCGGGGCCTTGACCCTGAAGAGCATTGCCTCGTTGCACATGGATGTGGACGCAGGTGCGAAGACCATGGTGTTCGATACGCTGCGTTTCGAGAGCGATGTCTCGTTGGCCGGGTTCGATCACCACTCGGTGCTGACGTTTGATCCTGAGATTGACACGGGATGGTTCGATTCCTGGTCTGCGACCACACGGTTCAAGCTGCTGGGCATTGGCTTCACACATGCGCTGTCGCTGCTGGATACACAGACGGATTCGTATCAGGCACTGAGCGCATCTGCGGCGTTTGGCGCATGGAGCATCTCCGACACGCTCAGGCTCGATCTCGACCCGGATTGTCGGTTCGTGTTCTCGAGTCACACCACGTCGGTCTGGTGGTCTTGGTGCGACACCCGCCTTTGGGCCCGCCTCAGCTTCGACGGGGACGGATTCGATGCCATGATGTTCGGCGCACAAGGAATCGAGATCTCGGTACTCCAGGAACTGATCGGGGATCTCCTCCTTGACACATCCGTGACCTTCGACATGGACGGCAAGTCGATGTCCGCCGAGTTGGAGTGGCGACCGATGTCCCTGGGTTGCGTTGAGGTGATGTCGGAGCTGTCGTTTGGTGGCTCCGGCGGCCCCGTCGATGGGGAGACGTCGATCGGAGCCCTGATTGTCTACGGTTTCGAGATCACGTGTGACCTGCCCGGCGCGTACGGCGATGTACGAGTTCAGTCCGCAACGTCGTTGGACAGCGCCTACAACTCGAGAGTTATCGGCCAGACCGACTACTTCGAAGTGATCAGGCTCTCCGGTCCACTGGACTCGTGCTGCGGACGGCCCGGATCGTGGAGTATCGCAACATACTTCCACGACGAGTCCACCAAGCTGTTCGATTGGGGCATGACGCTCCTTCGAGCCGACGTCGTGCTGTCGGATCACGTGACGTTCGACCTGGAAACGATCTTCCGGTCCGGGTTCTTCGGAGACCCGAAGCTCGAGTTTTCCGTCGGCTGGAACGTGCGCTGGTAGTACGCCGCGTCTTGATGTTGTGATGATGATTGGGCAGACACGAGGACGATGCTCGTGTCTGCGCGCTTTCACAAGAGGGCCATACGACGAGATGTGACGTCGAATCCGCCCTCCATCGCTCTCCTTGATGCACACCGCAGCACACTGCTTTCGAGCTGAATGCCTCGCCGGTATCCTGGATGAAGTCCCCCCCCTTCCCAATGGGGAATGAAGCTGTCATGCAACGGACGCAGACGCGTGGGAACCCCGAAGCCAAGTCTTGTAGCCC
>Ga0272441_10008774_pt1 | contig 15881 bp, 8 predicted proteins | sample SSMProp6N_FD_193582 | JGI IMG/M metagenome (GOLD analysis project Ga0272441, IMG submission 193582) | Marine sediment archaeal communities from Little Sippewissett salt marsh, Falmouth, MA, United States - SSM-Prop-6N | ecosystem: Environmental > Aquatic > Marine > Wetlands > Sediment ... | reverse complement strand
GGCGGGATCACCACGCGCTGCTTCAGCGAGCGCGACCCGGCCAACCTGCCGTGGAGCGACCTGGGCGTGGACTACGTCATCGAGTCCACCGGCCTGTTCACGCGCTACGACGACGCGAAGAAGCACTTGGCCGCCGGCGCGAAGCGCGTGCTCATCAGTGCCCCGACGAAGACGCCGGACCAGGTGCCGACCTTCGCCTACAAGGTCAATCACCAGAAGTACAACCCCGATACGGACAAGATCATCTCCAACGCCTCGTGCACGACCAACTGCCTGGCGCCGGTGGCGAAGGTGATCAACGACTCCTTCGGCCTGGAAGAGGGCCTGATGGCGACCATCCACGCCGCCACCGCGACCCAGCCCACCCAGGACGGGCCGAGCAAGAAGGACTTCCGCGGCGGGCGAAACGCCTACATGAACATCATCCCCGCCTCGACGGGGGCGGCCAAGGCCGTCGGCCTGTGCATCCCCGAGCTGCAGGGCAAGCTCACCGGCATGGCCTATCGCGTGCCGACGGCTGATGTCTCCGTGGTGGATTTGACGTTCCGCAGCGGCAAGTCGACCTCGCTGGCCGGGATCAACGCCGCGATGAAGGCCGCCGCCGAGGGGCCGATGAAGGGCGTGCTCGCCTACACCGACGAGGAGGTCGTCTCCAGCGACTTCATCAGCGATGAGCATTCGAGCATCTACGACTCCCTGGCCGGCATCCAGCTCACCGACCACTTCTTCAAGGTCGTGAGCTGGTACGACAACGAGATGGGCTACGCCTGCCGCTGCGTGGACATGCTCCGGATGATGGCGGCGAAGGACGGCATCAAGGCCGGCGTGGCCATGGCCACCGCGTGAGCCGGATCGCCGATCAGCGATTCAGACGCAACACCAACACAAAGCCCACGGACTCCTGTCCGTGGGCTCTTTCTTCTCGCGATCCGCGCCCCCGCCCGCTCGTTCACGCCAGCTCGGGGAAAGTCTGGCGCACGATGTTGACGAGATTCTTCACGTGCTCGACTGACTTGGCGAACATGGCGCCTTCCTCTTCGTTGAGCTCGATCTCGACAACCTTCTCCATGCCGTTCTTGCCGATCATGCAGGGCACGCCCACGAAGTAGCCCTCGCCGGGCTTGCCCACGCCGAACTGGTGCTCGCAATAGGCGGCGCAGGGGAGGATGCGGCGCTTGTTGCGGACGATGGCCTCGACCATCTGGATGGTGCCGGAGGCGGGTGCGTAGTAGGCGCTGGTGCCCATGAGCTTGACGATCTCGCCCCCGCCGCCACGGGCGCGTTCCACCAGGCCGTTGATTGTGCGCTCGGACAGAAGCTGGTTGATGGGCACACCGTGCACGGCGGTGTAGCGCGGCAGGGGCACCATGGAATCACCATGCCCGCCCAGCATGAGACCCTGAATGTCCTCCACCGAGCAATTGAGCTCCTGGGCGACGAAGGTCTGGAAGCGGGCCACGTCCAGGCAGCCGGCCTGGCCCATGATGCGGTTCGTGGGGAAGCCGGAGGCCTTCCACGCCGTGTAGACCATCGCATCCAGCGGGTTGGAGACCACGATCATCTTGCACACGGGCGAGTGCTCGGCGACCTTCTCCGCCACGTACTTGACGATCTTTACGTTCGTCTGGATGAGATCATCGCGGCTCATGCCCGGCTTGCGGGGCAGGCCGGCGGTGACCACGACCACATCGGAGTTCTCGGTGTCGGCGTAGTCGGCCGTGCCGGTGATGTCCACGTCAAACCGCTCGGTGGACCGGCACTGGACCAAGTCGAGCATGCGGCCCTTGACGGTGTTCTCCACCTCCGGGATGTCCAGGACCACGATGTTGCCCAGCTCCTTGCGGGCCGCCCACAGCGCGCACATGGAACCCACCATTCCGCCGCCGATAATCGAGATCTTTGCTCGTCGCATGGTTGGATTGATCCTTCGCTGATGAATAAGCCAAGATGACAGGGCGACGCTTGCGCCGGTCAAACGGCATGGGCCCCACAGGGTCCTCTCGCCCGTGGAGACCGTCGCAACTTCTCGTTTCGCCGCAATCCCTGCGCTCGCGTCCGGCCGCACATCATAAGGACCGCCGCGAGAACAGCAACGTGCGGCGTGGGGACCGCCCGGCCGCCATCCAGATACGCCCCGTCCCCAGGCGCCGCGGCCGGCTTGGAGGGGGCGGGGCGCCCGGGACGAGCCGAAGCCTGCCCTGCCTACTCGTCGGGTCCGACGTACCGGGGATAGGCCGGATACCACATTGCCGTGTCCACCAGCTCCTGGATCGACTCCTCGGGGATAAGCCGGCCCAGATTGAGCCGCTTGGCCTCGCGGATCACTTCGACGGCGATCCTGCGCGAGGCCTCCCGGAGCTGGCCCTGATCGGGGTAAAGCGAGCCGGACCGGAAATCCTCGACGGTCACCATATCCGCCAGGATCCGGGCCGCGGCCAGGAACATCGAATCGGTCACCTGCCGGGCCTCGGCCAGGATCACCCCCAGGCCCACGCCCGGGAAGATGTAGACGTTGTTGCCCTGCCCGATGACGTAAGTCCGCCCGTTGTAGTCGACCGGCGGGAACGGGCTGCCCGTGGCGATCATCGCCTTCCCGTCGGTCCACGCGATGGCCTCCGACGGCGAGCATTCGCACTTGGAGTTGGGATTGGAGAAGGGCAGGATGACGGGCCGCTCCACGTGAGAGGCCATCTCGCGGATGACCGGCTCGGTGAACACGCCGGGCGTGGCGGTCGTCCCGAGCAGGACCGTCGGCTTGACGTGCCTGACCACCTCCAGCAGGTCGAACGGACCGTCGCCGGTCAGGCCGTAGAAGGCCCTGTCTTCAGCGCTCATCGCGAACTCGCGTTTCTGCGGGTCGTTGATAGTGCGGCCCTCGAAGAGCAGGCCGCGGCTGTCCAGGAAGACCTGGGCCCGGCGCTGGGTGACGGGATCGGCGCCGTCCTCCAGGAAACCGGTGCGCACGAGCCGCCCGATCCCGACGCCGGCGGCGCCGGAGCCGTAGTAGACGATGCGCTGATCGGCCAGCTTCTGCCCGGTGTGACGCACCGCCGCCAGGATCCCGGCCAGGGCCACCCCCGCCGTTCCCTGAATATCGTCGTTGAAGCTCGTGATCCGGAGCCGGTACCGGTCCAGGATCCGGAAGGCGTTGTTCTTGAGAAAATCCTCCCACTGCACCAGCGCGTGCGGGAAGACTTCCAGCACGGCCTCGACGAACTCCTCGAGGAACTCGTCATACGCCTCGCCCCGCAGTCGGCGGTGGCGCCAGCCCAGGTAGTAGTGGTCGTGCAGGAGCTCGACGTTGTCGGTGCCCACGTCCAGGCTGACGGGCAGGCACAGCGAAGGATGGATGCCCGCCCCGGCGATGTACAGCGAGAGCTTGCCCACGGGGATGCCCATCCCCCCGGCCCCCTGATCGCCCAGACCGAGAATGCGCTCGTTGTCGGTCACCACGATGAGCCGCACGTCCCGGTTGGGCGAGTTGCGGAGAATCTCTGCGATGCGGCCGCGCGAATCGGGGGTGATCCACAGGCCGCGCGGCTGGCGGATAATGTGGCTGTACTGCTGGCACGCCTGCCCCACCGTCGGCGTGTACACGATCGGCATCAGCTCCTGGAGATTCTCCACCATCACGCGATAGAACAGCGTCTCGTTGCGCTCGCGCAAGGCGTCCAGGCCGATGAACTTCTCCAGGTCATCGCGCTTGGCCCGCAGATGCTCCAGTTCGAGTGCCACCTGCTCCTCGATCGCCAGTTGGGTGGGCGGCAGCAGGCCTCTCAACCCCAGCCGGTCGCGCTCGTCGGCGGTGAACGCGCTGCCCTTGTTGTACAGCGGCTCGCGAATGAGATGCGAGTTCCGATAAGGGACGCGAACGGTGGAGGCTCTCGCCGGAGAATCCTTGGTCATCGTGGTGTCCATGTTCACCTTCCCGGCCCGTAAAGGGGCCTGAAACGCCCGAGCCGGAAACCCGCCTCGGGCTCAGCTTTGCCGACATCAGTATCCGGATAGCGATAGTAGGCCCGCCGGGAGGCCGCGATCAATTGATCGGCCTTCAATCCGCCGGTGCCTTTTCCGCTTGCCGGCGCTCCGTCCTCCCCCGGACAGCGCGGCAAGGCCCGGGCGAGCCCGCCTGCCTGCCTCCGCCAGAAGAACGGCCCCGGACCGTCGAGTCCGGGGCCGTCGAAAGTGTCAGCCTCCTGGGTCCGGCAAGTGCGGAAAGGGCTCTACAACTCGTAATAGAGCAGGTCGATCATCAACTCGATCTCGGTGCGGAGGGCCTGCTTCTCGTCCGTCCCCTCGACCATCCAGTCCGGGGGCGTCGGATCGTCATCCAGCTTGGCCAGCAGGCTCGTGAGCTTGTCGATGGCGCTGAGGATGTCACCGTCGGCGACCGCGTTGGCCGCCCCGTTGACCTTGTTGGACATGGCATTGCGGCGGCCCTTGGCGGCGTTGTCGTTCTTCGCCTCGATGAGATCCAGATCGAACACCGCAATCACCGCGCGGGTGTCGCGAAGCTCCTCCTCGATCCAGTCGCCGGTCGCGCCTGGATCGAGCGGCGTGGGATCGGTCGCGTCTCCAACGCCGTCATCATCCGAATCGGGATTGCAGGGGGAAGTGCCGATTCCGGGCACGCCATCGTAGCCGACTTCCTCATCATCCCATAGTCCATCACCATCGGAATCCACCGCCCAGGGATCCGGGCACGCCTCACCATTCTTGATGTCGCTGGCGCTGAATCCGTTTGCCAGGGCCAGGTCGACTTCAACGAAGTCCGACAGATTATCCTCATCGGAACTGATGGTGTTCTGGTTGGTCCCATAGAGGTTGATCTCATCATCGTCCGTGAGGCCGTCGCCGTCAGTGTCCACCGGGCCGCCGGCAGCGCAGGGGTCGGGGTCGTCGAAGTCGGACAGCCCATCACCATCGGAATCCCATTCGCGCGGATCGGGGCAGCCGGTGCCCATCGCCGCATCAACTTCATCCCCATCATCCAGGCCGTCGCCGTCGGTATCGGCGAGACCTGGATCGGTGCCGTACAGGTAAAACTCGCGGCCGTCGCCGATCCCGTCGCCATCCGAGTCGATCGGGCCGGGGCCGTCGCAGGGATTGCCGAAGGCCACCTCGATCCAATCGTCGATGTTGTCGCCATCGGAATCCGATTCATAGGGATCAAGGCACGGATGCTCCGCCGCTAGGATGACGGTCTCCTCGTAGTCGAGCAGGCCGTCGCCATCGGTGTCCAGGAACTCGAAGATGTAGGCTGAGCCGGAGGCATCGCCGAGATCATCATCCCCTGCCGCGCCGACGATCACGCGCTCATCGCTGCTCACGGCGACCGCTCCGCCAAACTGATCTGGAGCGAAGGTGTCCAACGCCTTGATCGGTTCCATTACCAAAGTCCAGAGCGTGCCGTCAAACCGGAACGGATATATGAAACCAGTTCCGGCACCTTCGAGCGGAGCGCCGACGATGAGCAAACCACCACTGACGGCGACGGAGGCGCCGAAGTTCTCGCCACCATCCGGATCGCTCAGCGTGAGCTTGTCCTGTGGCGACCAGCCCGACCCGCCATAACCGAAGACGTAAGCCGCGCCGGCGTCTGAAATGCCCGGATTGTGCAACGGCGCACCGATGACGATCGTGTCGCCGCTGATGGACACCGACTCGCCGAACTGGTCGTGGTACGCGGCATCCGAAACGGTCAGCTTGGTTTCGTCCACCCAGTTCGAACCCGAGAACACGTACGCAGCGCCCGAGTCGACTGCGACGGAATCGCCGAAGCGCGCCCCGACGACGACCACATCGCCATCGATGTCCACAGCGCAGCCGAACTGATCGCCAGCCGCGCCATTCAGAGCGGTCAGCTTCGCGGTCTCCGTCGTTTGTGCCAGCCAACCCCCCGTCGGCTTCTGGAAGACGTACGCGGCGCCCGGGCCGGGATATTCAGCATACGCCTCATCGGCGCCGACGATCGCTAGATCGCCATCAATGGCCACAGCGATGCCGAAATGATCTGCCTCAGCGCCGCCATCAGCGAGGAGCTTGGTCTTCTGATCCCAAGTGACGCCATTAGAGACGTAGATGTACGCCGCGCCCGTGCCGTTATGCTGCCAGGCGCCGATGATGGCGACATCACCGCTGATGTCTACGGCGATGCCGAACCCATCACCCGGCGTGCCGGTCAGTTGGTACTCCTTCAGCCAGTGTTCACCATTGAACCGGTAGATGTACGCCGCGTCGCCGTAGCGCGTGCCGACGATCGCGACATCGCCATCAATCGCGACGGCGTTGCCGAAGTTGTCGCCTGCGGCACCGTCATAGAGCTTGTCGACCTCTACCGCCGCGCCCATTGCCGCGCGACCGGCCCCGACCAATGCCAGGACACCGACCACCCCCCGAAACTTCAAACCATGGAAGTTACTGGAAAGGAACATTCGTGGCCTCCCTATGTTTGGTTTGCCCGCCGCTCGGCCCGCGGTACGCCCGGGTTCCGGAGATGGAGCGGGCAGAAGGAAATGAGACTGCACTCCACGTTACCGGAAGTCGGTCCGAATGTAGATCGGAAAATGCGCAGATTCAGCGTGAAGAATCAGCATCCCCTCGCGACGAGAGAGACAGCCGCCGCGCAAGCGCGGCAAGGTATGGACCCGCTTCGATCATGCGGGCGCCGTACCAGGCGAACATTTCCCCGTCCACAAGAAGGATTTCTGACTCCGGTATTCTCCGCCTCCATTCCTTCACATGCGCCGCGGTGAACGGGAACGGCTCGGTCGAAAGCAGCAACACCTGCGGCGCCAGGGCGGTGATCTGCTCGGCGCTCAGTTCGGGATAGCGCTCCTTCATCGCCGCGCAGACGCTGCGCAGGCCGCAACGCGCGAGCATCGCGTCGATAAACGTGTCCCGTCCCGCCGCCATATACGGCTCGCCCCATATCAGGTACGCCGCGCTCATCGGCGGGTGGAGCGGCAAAAGATCTTCAAACGCCAGGTTTATCCGCTTGACCAGCGCCGCCGCCGCCTCGCGCGCACCCGTCACCTCGCCCAAGTCGCGCACCGCGCGCAGCGCCTCGTCAAAGTCGTTCACATCGATGACAAAGACCGTGTGCCGCTCCATCACCGATTCAATCTGCGCCCGGTCGTTCTCTTCCTTCGCCGCAATGATCAGATCGGGCGCCAGGGCGGCGATCGCATCAACGCTCAGCAATTTAGTCCCGCCGACGACGGGAACCTTCGCGACCGCATCCGCCGGATGAACGCAATAGCCGGTCCGGCCCACGATGCGCCCGCCCAACCCCAGCGCAAAGAGCGTCTCCGTCAATGACGGACAGAGCGAGACGATGCGCTGCGGCCGGTCGGCGACAACCACCGGTCGCCCGAGATGATCTCGAATCTCCCGGCTCATGAGCGTCATGATACTTCGCGCATCATCCACGATGAACCCGCCGGCGGGGCGATCGTGTATCGTGGCTGGATGGCGACTTCGCCCAGCCCCGCCTTGCCCCTCGTGCCGGTGGAAACAGCCCGCCGCCTTCTCCTTTGCGGGCAGGGACTGCTGGCCGACTCGGCGCGCCGGGCCACGCCGGCCGCCGTCTACCGGCAGATCCAGGCCATGGGCTTCGTGCAGATGGACACCATCAACGTCATCTGCCGAGCCCATCATCACATCCTCGTCAGCCGCTTTGACGACTATCGGCCGGCCATGCTCGGCAAGCTCCTGGAGAGGGACCGCAAGCTCTTCGAGCACTGGACGCACGATGCCTCGGTCATTCCCACGATCTGGCTGCGCTTCTGGCGGCTGCGCTTCGATCGCTACCGAAAGCGCGGCCACAGCCCCAACTCCTGGTGGGCTCAGCGCATGGGCTCCAGGGGCGATCGGATCGTCGCCGACGTGCTCGATCGCGTCACGCGTGACGGCCCGCTGATGAGCAAGGATTTCGAACACCCGCGCCCCGAGAGCAGCGCGTGGTGGGGCTGGAAGCCGCAGAAGGCCGCCCTGGAGTTCCTCCGGCGCATCGGCGAACTGGGCGTGGCCCGGCGCATCAACTTCCACAAGGTCTACGACCTCATGGAGCGCATCTTCCCGCAGATGCGCACCATGGACGTGCCCGGCGAAGAGGAGCACCTGGACTGGGCCTGCCGCGCGGCGCTGCAAAGGCTGGTCCTGGCCACGCCGGGCGAGCTGGCGGGCTTCCTCGCCGCGATCACCCCGGCCGAGGCGACCGCCTGGTGCCGCCGCGCCGCCCGGAGCGGCGAGGTGGTCCAGGTTCTTGTCGAAGCCGCCAACGGCGATAAGCCGCGCCGGGCATTCGCTCTGCCCGATTGGCCAAGACGCGCGCAGCGCTGCCCGAACGCGCCCCAGCGCATGCGACTGCTCAGCCCCTTCGACCCCGTGATTCGCGACCGCAAGCGCGCGCTGCGCCTGTTCAACTTTGACTATCGCTTCGAGGCCTTCGTTCCGGCGGCGAAGCGCCGCTACGGCTACTACGTCCTGCCGATCCTCCAGGCCGAGCGGATCGTCGGCCGGCTCGATGCCAAGTTCCACCGCGATCGCGGCGCCCTGCAGGTCAAGGATCTGTGGTGGGAGGCGCACATCAGGCCGACCCGGAAGACGCGGCAGGCGCTGGACGAAGCCTTGGGGCGGTTCGCCCAGGCCATCGGCGCCGAGCGCTTCGAGATCAGCCATCGATGACCCGGACCGGCGCGCCCGCGGCGATCGCGGCCGGGCCGGAGGAGACGGCTTATTCAGGATTGCCTACTCCGTCATTAACACGCGCCGCGGCCGGCTCGTCCTGCAATAGAACGACACCGAATCCCGTTGTTGCAGAGGTATCATCTTCGGGAGAATCCGATCGGGACATGCTCTGTCGCCTGGCCGTCATCCTGGCATTGATCCTCCAGCCCGCCCTGGCGTGGGGAGTCGACCACGCGGTGGGATCGGACGATGCAGCTTGTGCTGCCGCCGCCTGCTGCTGCGCCGTCGCCTCGCCCGCGGCGACCGGATGTTGCGGCCCGGGACCGTCCGCCTGCAATTGCGGCGCCGAACCGGACGACCGCGACCCGGCTGCGCCGCCGCCGACCTCCGGCCTCGACCTGGTCCTTCTCCTCGCGCCGGTGAGCGGCGCTTGCGGCATCGAATGGGGCGACGGGCCGATCATCATCGGCCGCCTCCGGGCGCTCTTCCCCCTCCCATCCGAGAACAACACGCGACAAGCCCTCCTGTGTGTCTGGCGAACGTGAACCGGTGATTCGATAGCGCCCCTGCGCGCTCATCGTTTTGCGTTGACCCCGCGCGCCGCCGTGTGTTCCACAGCGCGCCGGGGATCCCGGACACACAGGAGCAAGGCCATGTACGCACGGCTCTTAACGGTCTCGGCCGCCATCGCGGTCGCCGGGTGCAGCAGTCCGCTTGATGCACCCGCCGGCCGGTTCCAGGCGCAAGCCGACCGTTCGCTGGCGGAGGCATGGACGGCCGAATCATCGCAGGCCGCCGCAAACCTCCTCGCCGCAGACGTTGAGATCATCAGACTCGATGAGGCGGCGGCGCTGCCGGACTATCTCGCCTATGCGGCGCTGCACAATCCCCGGCTGGAGGCCGCGTTCGCGCGCTGGCAGGCCGCGCTGCAGCGCCTGCCGCAGGTGCGCGCCCTGCCCGATCCCACCTTCACCTACGGCCACTTCATCGAGCAGGTGGAGACGCGCGTCGGACCGCAGGAGCATCGCGTGCGCATCGCCCAGACCTTCCCCTGGTTCGGCACGTTGCAGTTGAAGGAGGACATCGCGGCCAGCGCGGCCGAGGCGGCCTACGAACAGTACCAGGCCGTCAAGCTGCGCCTCTTCTTCGAGGTGCAGGATGCCTACCTGGAGCGATACGTCCTCGCCCGATCGATCGAGCTGACGCAGGAGAACGTCGAACTGCTGGAGCAACTGGAGCAGACGGCCCGCGCGCAGTACCGCGTAGGGGCCGCGGCGCACGGAGATGTCATCCGCCTCCAGATCGAGATCGAGAAGCTCACCGATCACCTGCGCTCACTGGAAGATCGGCGCCGACCTCTGACGGCAAGACTGAACGCGGCGCTGAACCGGCCCACGGACAGCGACCTGCCCTGGCCCGGGAAGATCCCCGATCACCGGCTGGACGCGACAGATGCGGAGTTGTTGGCACTTCTGCAGCATCAGAACCCCACGCTGCGCGCTCTTCAGAAGCAGATCGAGCAACAGCGGCTGTCGACCAAGTTGGCGCGGAAAGCCTATTACCCGCAGATGACCGTCGGCGTGGACTGGATCGCCACGGGCGAGGCTGATGCGCCGAACACGCCCGGCAGCGGCGATGATCCCGTGATCGGGAGCCTGACGCTGAGCGTTCCGCTGTGGCGGGAGAAGTACGATGCCGGCGTGCGCGAGGCGCTGGCCCTGCGACACGCCGCGGCCAGGGACCGGCTGGACGCCGCCAACACCCTCCTCGCCGAAGCGCAGACCGTCCTCTATCGCTATCGCGATGCCGATCGGCAAGTTGCGCTGTATCTCGACACCCTCATCCCCAAGGCCCACCAGTCGCTGGAGGCATCGCTGGGAGCGTATCGATCCGGCAACGGGGCGCTGCTCGACATGATCGATGCCGAGCGGCTGCTGCTGGAGTTCCAGCTCGCCGCCGAGCGCGCCCGGGCCGCGCGCCTCCAGATGCTCGCCAGGCTCGACATGCTCGTCGGCGCCGAATCACCCAGACGACCGGACGCATCAACCAACACCACGGACCGGATCACGCCATGATCGAAGAGACCAGAGTTCCATCAACCCGTTTCCTTCTGATTGCGACCGCGACACTGCTGGCCGTGGTGCTCCTCGCCGCGGGCATCGTCATCGGCCTTCTTCTTGGTGGTCTCGGCGCGGCGCCGCGCGATGATCACGCGCAGGCGGCGGCGCAGAGAGCCGATGAGAATCCGCGCGAGCTGCCGATGTACACCTGCTCGATGCACCCGCAGATCCGCCTGCCCGATCCGGATGTTAAGTGCCCGATCTGTTTCATGGATCTCATCCCCGCCGGGGGCGCCGGGGGCGCCGATGATGCAGCCGAGGAGACGGAACCGGTGCTGGCGATGTCCGAGGCGGCCATGCGCCTGGCGGAGATACAGGTCGAGCCGATCAGGCGCATGCTGCCGCGGGCAGAGGTGCGCATGGCGGGCATCATCGACTACGACGAGACGCGGCAGGCGACGATCAGCGCCTACTTCCCCGGCCGGCTCGATCGTCTCTTCATCGACTACACCGGCATCCCGGTGCGCGCCGGCGATCATCTCGCTTCCATCTACAGCCCCGACCTGCTGACCGCGGAGGCGGACCTGCTGGCCGGTCTCGAAGCGCTCGAAGCGCTCGGCGAGCGAACGAGCGGCGCGACGCGCCAAATCGCCCAGGCCACCGTCGACGCCTCGCGCCAGAAGCTGCGCCTCTGGGGATTGACCGGCGAGCAGGTGGGGAAGATCGAGCAATCCCGGCGCGCTTCCGATCACATGACGATCTATTCCCCCATCGGAGGGATCGTCACTTCCAGACATAAGATGGAAGGCGATTACGTTCAGACGGGCGAACCGATCTGCTTGATCGCCGATCTGTCCCGGCTTTGGGTGCGCCTCGATGCTTATGAATCCGATCTGCCCTGGATCCGGTTCGGCCAGGAGGTGCAGTTCACCGCCGAGGCCCATCCCGGAGAGGTCTTCCACGGCCGGATCTCGTTCATCGATCCGCACGTCTCGCCCGCGACGCGCACGGTGAAGGTGCGCGTCAACGTGGACAACGCCGACGGCCGTCTCAAGCCCGGGATGTTCGTGCGCGCCGCGGTGCGGCCCGTCATCGGCGGGGCCGGGCGCGTCATCGCCGCCGACCTGGCGGGGAAATGGATCTCGCCCATGCATCCGGAGGTCATCAAGGATGGGCCGGGCGTGTGCGATGTGTGCGGGATGGATCTCGTGCCCGCCGCAGAGCTGGGCTATGTCACGCAGGCCGCCGACGCCCCGCCCCCGCTGGTGATTCCCATCACCGCCCCGCTCATTACAGGCGAGCGCGCCATCGTCTACGTGCAGCTTCCCGATCGGGAGAGGCCGACCTTCGAAGGCCGAACAATCGCGCTGGGGCCGCGCGCGGGCAGTCATTACATCGTGCGCGAGGATGTTGAGGGTGTCGATCGCCTCGCCGAAGGAGAACTGATCGTCACGCACGGCAACTTCAAGATCGACAGCGCCCTCCAGCTCCAAGCCAGGCCGAGCATGATGACCCCGCCCCCGCCCCCGGAAGTGGGCGATGCGACAACCGGACACCCCGAGCGCATGAACGCGGTGAATGACGTCTGCCCCGTGATGGGGGGGGTCGTCGATCCCCACACGCCGACCGTGATGTGGCGAGGTTATAAGATCGGCTTCTGCTGCCCCGGCTGCGATCAGGGCTGGAATGACAAGACCGAAGAGGAGAAAGACACCTTCCTGACGAAGTTCGTTCCCGACTGGCGCGAGAAAGACCGGTCACGCGCAACCGGCAGGCCGATCAACGATGTTTGCCCCGTGATGGGCGGGCCGGTCGATCCCGACACGCCGACCGTGATGTGGCGCGGATACGCCATCGGCTTCTGCTGTCCCGGTTGCGATCACGCCTGGCAGGACAAGACCGAGGAGGAGAAGGACGCGTTCCTCGCGCGGTACGTGGATGACTTCACGCCGGAAGCACCGCGGGAAAGCAAGGAGGACGGCGATGGATGATCGACCCTCCCCGCTCGATCGAGTGATCCGCTTCTGCCTCGAGCAGAAGCTGATCGTCATCCTCCTGCTGCTGCTCGTCATCGGCTGGGGCCTGCTGGTGGCGCCCTTCGACTGGGACCTGGGCGGCGTGCCCCGCGATCCCGTGCCCGTCGATGCCATCCCCGACATCGGCGAGAACCAGCAGATCGTCTTCACCGAGTGGATGGGGCGCTCGCCCCAGGACGTCGAGGACCAGGTCACCTACCCGCTCACCGTCGCCCTGCTGGGCATGCCCGGCGTGAAGACGATCCGCAGCCAGTCGATGATGAGCTTCTCGACCATCTACGTCATCTTCGAAGACGACATCGAGTTCTACTGGTCGCGCTCGCGCATCATCGAGAAGCTCAACAGCCTGCCCGCGGGCGCGCTGCCGGAAGGCGTGCAGCCGGCGCTGGGGCCGGACGCGACCGCGCTGGGGCAGGTGTTCTGGTACACGCTGGAAGGGCGCGATCCCGGTGGTGAGCCGACCGGCGGATGGGATCTGGACGAACTGAGAAGCATCCAGGACTGGACGGTGCGCTACGCGCTCATGTCCGCGGCGGGCGTGGCGGAAGTCGCCTCCGTCGGCGGGTATGTCAGCGAATACCAGATCGATGTCGATCCCGATGCCATGCGCGCCTTCGGCGTGACGCTCGACCAGGTCTTCAACGCCGTCCGCATGAGCAACGTCGATGTCGGCGCGCGAACGATCGAGGTGAATAGGATCGAGTACGTCATGCGCGGGCTCGGGTTCATCGAGTCGATCGAGGACATCGAGCAGACGGCGATCACCGCCGACGAGCACGCGCCGGTGCGCATCGGCGACGTGGCCGTGGTCGGGCGCGGCCCGGCCCTGCGCCGCGGCGCGCTGGACAAGGAGGGCGCGGAGGCCGTGGGCGGCGTGGTCGTCGTGCGCTACGGCGAGAACCCTCTCGCCGTCATCGACAACGTCAAGGCAAAGATCGACCAGATCGCGCCCGGCCTGCCGAGCAAGGCGATCATCGACTGGACGCTCGCGACACGCGGCGAAGTCGAGGCGTTCGCCCGCGGGCAGGATTTCGATCCTTATATTGACGGCACATCCACGCTCGATCAGGACAATTGGGCCGCGTGGCTGCGCAGCGCGCCGCGCGATGCGCGACCCCAATGGCTCGCCCTCAGCAAGGTCACGATCGTCCCCTTTTATGACCGCACGGGGCTCATCCACGAAACGCTGGGCACGCTCAACATCGCCCTCGAAGAGGAGATTCTCATCACGATCATCGTGGTGATTCTCATGGTGATGCATCTGCGCAGCAGCATCCTCATCGCGGGCATCCTGCCGCTGGCGGTGCTCATGTGCTTTATCGGCATGAAGCTGCTGCGGGTGGATGCGAACGTGGTGGCGCTGTCGGGGATCGCGATCGCCATCGGCACGATCGTCGACATGGGCATCGTGCTCTGCGAGAACATCCTCCGCCACCTGGAGGCGGCGCGCTCGAGCGAAGACGGGCGGCCGGGCATGAGCACGTTGCAGATCATCCACGACGCGACTCGCGAAGTGGGCGGGGCCGTGCTCACCGCGGTGGCGACGACGGTCGTCGGCTTCCTGCCCGTGTTCACGATGGAAGGGCCGGAAGGCCGGCTGTTTCAGCCGCTGGCGTACACCAAGACGTTCGCGCTCATCGCCTCGATCATCGTGGCCCTGACGATCATCCCGGCCATGGCGCAGGTGCTCTTCACCGCGCGGATTGATCGCCGCACGCCGCGGCGCATCTTCAGCGCGCTCGCGCTCGCGGCCGGCGTCATCATCGCGATGCGCTGGCATCCGGCGGGCGGGACGATCATCGCGCTCTTCGGCGCGTTTCATCTCATCCGGCCGGCGCTGCCCGACTCCATCGCCCGCATGATCACATGGACGGCCAACCTTCTCGCGGCGGGCGTGGTGCTCATCATCCTCACCGGGCATTGGGAGCCGCTGGGGCCGGAGCCCGGGCTGGGGCGCAATCTTCTCTTCGTCGCCTCGCTGATCGTCGGCTTTTTGCTGTTCTTCCTCCTCTTCCGCCTGGCCTATCCATACATCCTCTGGCTGTGCCTGCACGTGAAAGCGCTTCTGCTCGTGCCGGTGGCGGCGGTCCTGCTCGGGGCGACGATCTGGCTGGGCTTTCCCAAGGTCTGGGGGTGGCTGCCCGAATCGGTGCGCGCCCGGCCGATGATGGTCCAGATCGCCCACGCCCTGCCGGGCCTGGGCGAAGAGTTCATGCCGCGGCTGGATGAGGGCTCGTTCCTGTACATGCCGACGACGATGCCGCACGCCTCGATCGGCGAGTGCCTGGATGTTCTGCAGAAGCTGGACGAGGCGATCTACGCGGTGCCCGAGGTGAAGATGGTGGTCGGCAAGATCGGTCGCGCTGAAACGCCCCTCGATCCCGCGCCGATCTCCATGGTCGAAACGGTGATCAACTACAAGTCCGAATACATGCTCGACGAAGACGGCCGCCGACTGCGGTTCCTCTATGACGGCGAGGCGAACACGTTCGCGCGCGATGAGCGGGGCGAGTTGATCCCGGATAACGAGGGGCGCCTCTATCGCCAGTGGCGCGATCACATCCGGTCGCCGGCCGACATCTGGCGCGAGATCGCGCGCGCCGCGCGGCTGCCGGGCACGACCTCCGCCCCCCTGCTCCAGCCGATCGAGACGCGCCTCGTGATGCTCCAGAGCGGCATGCGCGCCCCCATGGGCATCAAGATCAAGGGGCCGGATCTCCAGACCATCGAAGCGGTCGGGCTCGAAATGGAGAGGCTGCTCAGGGAGGTGCCCGCGGTCGATGAGGCCTTCGTCATCGCCGACCGCATCGTGGGCAAGCCGTACCTGGAGATCGACATCGATCGGAAGCGCATCGCGCGCTACGGCATTCACGTGCGGCAGGTGCAGGATGTGATCGAGGTCGCCATCGGCGGCCGGCTGCTGACCACGACCGTCGAAGGCCGGCAGCGGTATCCCGTGCGCGTGCGCTATCTTCGCGAGCTGCGCGATGACATCGAATCGCTGGGGCGGATCCTCGTGCCGAGCCCGGGCGGGGAGCAGATCCCGCTCATCGAGCTGGCGGACATCCGCTACGTCCGCGGCCCGCAGGTGATC
>Ga0272441_10008773_pt1 | contig 15882 bp, 16 predicted proteins | sample SSMProp6N_FD_193582 | JGI IMG/M metagenome (GOLD analysis project Ga0272441, IMG submission 193582) | Marine sediment archaeal communities from Little Sippewissett salt marsh, Falmouth, MA, United States - SSM-Prop-6N | ecosystem: Environmental > Aquatic > Marine > Wetlands > Sediment ... | reverse complement strand
CCCTATTTGGTTTATCTGCGTGGTTAGATTTGACCCATAAAGTGTAAAACATACTCTTAAAACACCATACAGACTAGCCTGTGTTGTTCCAATGAGTATTATTGATATGGAGGAAGGAGCACGCCCATATGCATCAGGTAGCCACATATGCATTGGTACAATACCTGATTTCATAGCAAGCGCTGCAATAAGCAGTACAAGTGCTATTTTATCTAAAAAGCTGTAACTCATATTATTTGCCAGAACAGCCATATTTAGAGCATTATACTGGCCATATAGAATGGCGACTGCAAATAGTACAAATAATGCACCAATAGCACTTATAACTATATACTTAAAAGCAGCAACTGATGCTTTGCCTTTATTCGTCCAAAATGCTACTAATGCTGCAGATGATATTGATGTTATTTCAAGAAATACAAAGAAATTAAACATATCGCCAGTGAGCATCATACCAAGCATACCAGCGGTCATCAACAAGATAAGTGTGTAATATTTATCAAGCCCTGTATTTTCTTTAATGAAAGACCATGAATATATTACTGCAATTAAAGGGAGCAGACAGCCGATAATTGCCATAAAAGCATTAAGACCATCTATTTCAAATAAGATGCGAACAATGGGTAATGTGATATCTCCAGCATGTCCAAAAACATAGGTTCGAATACCATTAGTAAAAACATCATTTGCCAAAAGAAATACCAGAAAAGTAGTTAGACCAAGTGTAAGTATAACAAAAATATTTCTTAATTTATCATTTATCCTACTTATAAGCGGAGTTAAAAATGCTCCTAATAAGGGAACCGCTATAATTAATGCTGGAGCATGGGTTAAAAGGTAATCCATCATTGGTCATCGCCTCCTAACTTTCTAGCGTCTAATGTTTTGTAATGCCTATATATGTGAATGATAAACGAAAGCATAAGAGCAAGAACAGCTACACCTATGACGATACTTGTAAGAGTTAAAGCATGAGGTACAGGTAAAGACATTATCTCAGGTGCTTTATCAGCTGTTTGCTCTGATATACCAGTAAAAATAGGCGCGATACTGTCCTCTCTAAATGCAAGTGTAATAAGAAAAAGGTTAACTCCACTTTCAATTAAGGTTATACCTATTACAATTTTTATCAGGTTACGCCTAAACACAACGGCATACAAACCAATTATTATAAGGCCAACAACAGCTATATAGGGGAAGTTATAGATCATTTTTTACCGCCTCCTTTTAACTGGGTAGTTGCATATGCCATCACTAGAACAATCGCAAAAAGACCTGCAATTACTTTTAAACCAACAGCAAAATTCATGAGGGGTAGGACTCCACCTGTATTAATGTTGGCACTAGTTGAGCTAAATTCTGGAATTATTCCAAAAAGTATATCGTTTCCAACTAGAAAGTTATTAAAAAAAACAGCTCCAAATACTAATCCAAAAAGAGCAATGCCAATAAAACCAATTGCACCAAGACTCTCTAAAACAGATAAGTTTTTCTCCTTGATTTTTCCCATAGTCCAAATAGACCCATATGCCACTAGTATCATGGCACATCCAGATGCAACAACAGCTCCTCCCTGAAAACCTCCACCAGGAGTAAGATGACCATGAGCAATTATATACAAACCATAGATTAGAGTAAGTGGAAAAGCAATATTTGCAATAGTTTTTACAATTTTTGACATACCGCTCATTTCTTTAGCCTCCTGAAAGCCATTATGACACCTGCAACAGCAGTAAATAGCACAGTTGCTTCACCTAATGTATCAAATCCTCTATAATCAAAAACAACAGAAGTTACACCATTATTGGCACCTACTTCTCCTTGCGTGTTTTCTATTATATAATCATCCATCTCAGCATTATCTGGACTACCAAAGGGATGCATATTTATGGCACTGAAAAAAAGGAATATAGCAACTATTGTAAAGAAAACTATTCCAAGGATATCGCGTTTTAACATCATACCTCATCCTCCATACGTTTTGTAGCTCTTATTGCAATTACTAGAATAGCAGTGGTAAGACATGCTCCTACACCTGCTTCAGCAATAGCAACATCAGGTGCTTGCAGAATATAGAATTCTAAAGATAGCAGCAGACTCATAGCTGCTACTGCTATAGCCGCAGAAATCAGATCTTTAAGCCATACAGCAAATATAGAAGCGACTATGATGAAAATTGGTATAACAATATGAAGAAGATCAACAAATATATTTTCTGTCATTACTTCTTACCTCCCTTTTTAGTAGTTTTTTTCACAGATTTTTTATCTAAATCATCAACAACAGCCATTGCAGGTTTTACACCACTACGATGCGCTGCTCTAGCAATTGCATGAGCACCAGTTGGATTGGTAATAAGAATAGCTACAAGTGCTGCAGCTGTATGAATCACAAGAACAGAACCATTGTCATTACCATTAAACCATATATTTAAACCAGAGAAAATAACCGCAAGACAGAGAAATATTGATCCAAAAGTTGTACATTTTGTCCCTGCATGAAGCCTTGTATAAACATCTGGAAATCTTAATAGTCCAACACCTGCGAGTAAGTTAAAAAATATACCGATTATAAGCCATATATAAATCAATATGCTAAACCAGTCTATCATCTAAAACTCCCCTCCCTCTAGATATTTTGCTATAAAAAGAGTTGAAATAAATGATAGAAGTGCATAAACAATAGCTACATCAATATAAATTACCTCGTTTACTGCTGCTCCAAAAAGTACCATACTTACTATTACAATAGTATTTATGGTATCAAGTCCGACTATACGATCTGGTGCAGTTGGTCCTTTTATAACTCTGATTATAGCCATTAAAACTGCTAAAAGTAAAAAGGCTAAGAATATATATAATTCTGATAAATCAATCATTCTGCAATCCTCCTAATCCAGTTTACAAATCCACCACAAACATACTTACAATCCACAGGCCTTTTTTTGAGAGCTTCTTTATCTACATTTATCCAATGAATATACAAATCATTGCTTTTTTCGTCAATATCAACAGTTAACGTTCCTGGTGTTAATGTTATTGAATTAGCAAGCATGGTTACCCCTAAATCTGTTTTTAGTTTTGGTGATATTTTAACAATACCTGGTTTTATTCGTCCTGTTATTACTCTATATGCTACATCGAAATTAGCTACAATTACACCCCAAAGCCATGGTCCAAATAAGTAAATTAAGAAATAAAACCATCTAACTGGGTTTATCATTCTAAAACTTTTTTTAACTAGTAATTTGTAAGATACAAATCCGGTTATCAACGATAATATAATACCAAAAAAGATTTCTTCCCAGCTCCAAAGCCACAAATCTGTTCCACTGCCAGTTGTAAACAATAAATATATTACAAAACACATAACAGTTGTAATAATAAATGCCAACATATTTTTCCTCCCAGATGTCCTTTTCTATCTTTCTCTGGGTAATTATAATAATTATTAAAAGTTTATTGTTTATTTAATTTAAACATATTATTTTTCCTTATAATTACTTACAGCATTACAAAAAGAAAATTTAATTTGCCAAGGATATTTTTATCTTTTTACCTCAAAGATAATATAAGAAAATTTTATATGGGTAAGGAAGGGGAGCTAATTGATGAATGTTAAACTTATAGGCTTTACTCCTAATCCTGAGAAAATATCAGGTATGGCTGCAAAACTTACGCATAGTATATCTAAACCTGAAGACCTGAAAAAATCATCTGAAAAAGAGCTTAAAAATATTCTGGAATATGTCATGAAACATGGCCATACAAGTGTAATTGAGCATACTTGTTTTACTTTTGCAATAAGCGATGTGAGCCGATCTCTCACTCATCAACTTGTACGACATCGTATAGCTAGTTATGCCCAGCAAAGCCAGCGTTATGTTAATCTTAAAGAGCCAAATTATGTGACACCTCCAAAAATCAAAAAAGATAAAAAAATGCAAAAAGCCTATGATAAGACAATGAAAAATATTTGGGATGAATACAACAAACTATTATCACTTGGAATACCCGCAGAAGATTCTAGATATGTATTACCTAATGCTGCTTGTACAAATATTATTGTAAGTATGAATGCTAGGTCTCTTCTGAATTTTTTTGAACTACGTTGTTGTATGCATGCTCAATGGGAAATACGACAATTAGCAAATAAGATGCTTAAAGAAGTAGAAAAAGTAGCACCTATTATTTTTAAAAACGCAGGTCCTATCTGTAAAACCAAAGGTATTTGCCCTGAAGAAAAAAAGGATTGCCCTTTGTATCCTAAGTGATAGATAATGAAAAAACCTTACGTGACAGTTAATTGCGCAATGTCGGCAGATGGAAAAATAGCACTTCCATCTGGAAAACAACTTCGAATTTCATGTGATGAAGATATTTGTAGGATGTATCATTTACGTAATGAAAATGATGCAGTACTTGTCGGTATTAATACTATTTTGTCAGATGACCCTAAACTTACTGTTAAAACAAACTATGTTAAGAAAATAAAGAATCCTTGTCGTATTGTTATTGATACATATTGTAAAACACCAGAAGATGCACTAGTTGTAAATAAAGATGCAAAAACAATTATTTTTACAGGAAAAAAATGCAATAAAAAATTTGGACATAATGTTGAAATAACACAAATTGACACTGAAAAAAATGGTTTTATTGACCTTAAAAAAATGCTTACGAAACTCTATGAGCTTGGGATAAACTCATTGATGGTTGAAGGCGGAAGTACAGTTATATGGAATTTCTTAAAACATGGATTTGTAGATGAAATGTTTGTTTATATTGGACCAATTATAATTGGTGGTAAAAACACTCCAACACTGGCTGGCGGCGATGGTATTAAAAGTGAGAGGGGTCTAATTAACTTAAAGATTGCAGATATTCAGCGTTTAGGCCCAGGTTTATTAGTTCACTATAAGATGTTAAAATGAAGTTTTTATGCGATGGAATGTTAGGTACACTTGCTAAATGGTTGCGAATTTATGGCTTTGATACTTTTTTTGCTGGTTCAGATATTTCCGATAAAGAAATTATAGATATTGCAAAAAAACAGGATCGAGTAATCTTAACCCGTGATAAAAATCTGGTATATAGCGCTCGTAAAAAATTAGTAGATGTTTTTCAAATTAAATCAACAAATTTAGATGATCAGCTTAGCAAGGTTTTAAAAAACTATGAAATCTCTGAAGAAAATATTCTATCCCGTTGTTTACTATGTAATTCTATTTTACAAAAAATTGATAAAAAAGAAGTTAAAGTTGAGGTACCTCAGAGGGTCTTTAATTCAAATGACAAATTCTGGTTTTGTAGTAAATGCAAAAAGATATATTGGAAAGGCAGTCATTACGATAAGATGATTGAAAAAATGGATTCTTTAAAATAATTTTTTTTCTAAAGCATTCGTACCATTTGTGCATGTGGTACGCCTTTGATTTTTATTACGCAATCTGGATCTATTAATCCAATATCAATTGCGCATTTTATTGTTTCAGATCCTACAAGATTTGCTATAGTGGCCTCTTCTAATAATTTTTTAAATTCTTCTTTTGCTGCTCTTTCACCGTCATAGAATTTTTTTGATACATCTAAATGATATTTACCTTCTGTGAATTTTTTTCCTAGTAGTTTTTCATCACATGCTGCAAGTAGCAAATCTGTTCCTCTTTTGTAAAGTTTTATGCTTATCATTTTATCATTTTTTTGTTTTGTAATTATATTTTTATCTTTACAGGTTTATATTGGTTTCGAAAATTTGCTTATTTTATATACTTTTCTCTTTTTATGTAGTTTAATATCGATAAATGTTGCAGGACGACTGTTCCATATTATTAAGCTTTTTATATATTAATAGAAAAATTTATATATTGGGCGTATATATAAAAATTGGATGGTTAAAAAAATAATAGTAACTGTATTAATTTCTTTATTTATTTTATTAAGTTTAGTATTATATCCAACATATTATGCAAAGAGCACGACTATTGGAGCTAATAGTATAAACACATTAAATAGAGAAGATCCAGTTGAATATTGGGGAGTTTTTTTGCATCACGGATATGGTGATTATTCTCCTGATTTAAGAATGTATGAAGTAATGTGTAAAAATGGTTTTCAAGAAGATCATATTAAGTTAGTTTTTGATGATAATTTAACTTGGAATGAACTTATTGATGCAATCGATTGGTTAGACAAAAGAGAAGACAGTAATGATATTTGTTTTATTCAACTCGACTGTCACGGAGGCATAGGCATATTTTCATTAAAAGATGGGCATAAACATTATGAGGATTTAAATATAGAAATTAATAAACTAGAATCTGAAGGAATTTTTATTCTTCTTAATCCTTGTTATGCAGGTAGTGCACTTCCTATTTTAGAAAAAAAAGGTAGAATAATTATTTCTAAGTGTGCCAGCAATGAAACAAATTCAGGTATTGGACAGTCAGAAAGACATGGGCTTGATGGAATTGCAGACTATGTTGGTGACAATAATGGAATTGTTACGGCTGAAGAATTATTCGAGTATATGTGTATGATTGCTTCAGATCAAAATCCACAAATGTCTGATAATTATCCTGGTGATTTAAAACTGTTAACAATTGATAATGAGCAACGTCGAGTTGATCAAAAACAAGTCTTATATGATTACGAATTGTTTCCTTATGTCCTTGGGAATAAAAGAACATATATTGCTCAGTCATTTGTACCAAATTCTACAAAATTAACAAAGGTCAAACTGATAATAAATACTGGTAAAGACAGAGATTTTGATTTTAAATTAGAAATCAAGAAAGATCTAAATGGTTTAAAATTGACGACTACCTCAATAAATCTGAGTAATATACCAGTGCATAATAGAGTTTTAATTGAGTTTGATTTCCCAGATATAAATGTTATAACCGGGGAAAAATACTATATAGTATGTCATTGCCCTAATGCGCCAGATAATGCATGGGTCTGGTTGCGTACAATGTCAGAAGATGTATACTCCAACGGTAAACTATTTGTATCTGAGAATTCAGGTGAGAGTTGGTCAGATAATATTGAAGATTCTATGAACCCTGATAAAAAACATAAAGAATTATTCTTTATTACATATGACGATAAAGCTTTTCTTATAGATGCAGAGATAATTAAGCCAAAAAATGCATTGTATATAAAAAACAATACAATCATATCTTTTTTTAAACCAGTAATAATTGGTGACATTGATATTGAAATTAATGCAAATGAGCACAAAGCCGTAAAGTATATAGAGTTATATATAGATGGAAAATTAAGAGAGAACGGTACACTTGGGCCAAATCAAAGTAATTTTATTTGGCTATGGGAACGTGATAGTCTTATTAGACATAGACATACAATTAAAGTTATTGCATACGATGCCGAAGGAAAAAGCGCTACTGATGAAATTGATGTTTTGAGATTTTTCTAAATATCTTTTTTCTAACTTTTTATAACCGCAATACTAAAAACATAATAGCAGATACGTTTTGTTACAAAATTAAAACTTTTTTACAGGTTTGGGGATGAAAAAAACAATAATTCACAAGTTTTCAGAACATGGCACCTTCGTCCAACCAGATACAATGAAATATATATTGTCAAAAGAAAAACCTGAGGAATTTACGTCTTTTATTATAAAAAACCTTGAAGAGTATCCTCTAGTTTTAACACTTAATTTAGTTCAACAAATAGAAAAGAAAGATGAAAAAGAAGAAAAAATTACGCCACCTCCAATAGATGAACAAGAAAAAAAAGAGTTACAAACAAAGATGTTAACAACTATATTCGGTGAAAGTGAACTAAAACCAGAATCATTTGATGATATTGAAAATGAGTTTGATGACCCTGATAAAGATGATCAGATAAGTATCTCAGATGAATCAGTAGAACAAAAAACAATTGAAAAAATAGATATTAAAAAAGTAAAAGGTTGGAAACCTTTAGCAAAGGAATATGATGCAGATATAAAAATTATAAAAGATGTAACAGGAAATAGTACTTGTGAAGGTACTGCTGGTGATTTTACAAAACTTTTTGTTGATAGATATAAGTCACTTAGAAAGATTCTTAGAAATCAGAGAAGAGAACTAGCAAATGCTATGCCTATAAATCGAATTAAAAAAAGCTTAGTTAAAGAAATACAGATTGTGGGTATAGTAAAAGAAGTTAGAACTACAACAAATGGACATAGACTTATTGAAATAGAAGATGAAACAGATACTGCAACCTGCATCGCTTTAAAACAAAACCCTAAAACACTTCAAATGGCAAATGAAGTAGTATATGATGAAATCCTAGGGATAAAAGGTAATCTTAGTAAAAATGGAGATTTGATAGTAATAAATAGTATAGTTTATCCTGATATTAGTATACAGAACGAACGACATAAATCAGAAGTGCCAATCTATGCAGCGTTTCTTTCAGATATACACATTGGTAGTAAACAATTTATGCAAGAACAATGGAAAGGTTTTCTAAAATGGATTAACGGTCAAGTTGGAAATAGCAGACAACGTGATGTAGCAGGTAAAATCAAATACATAATAATACCTGGCGATGTAGTAGATGGAATAGGAATTTATCCTAGCCAAGAGTATGAATTATCTATAGGTGATGTTTACCGGCAATATGAGGCTTTAGCAGAGCAACTTAGAGTTATTCCAGAGTATATTAACATGATAATCCAACCTGGTAATCACGATGCCGTAAGACCTGCTGAACCACAGCCAACTTTTGAAAAAGAAATCCAAAATCTTTTTTCAGATATGAACATGACATTTGTTGGAAATCCCTGTTATTTCAGTATAAATAATGTAGAAGTTTTGTCATATCATGGTCAAAGTCTTTTAGATTATGCAACAAATATCCAAAATCTTAGATACAATGATCCTGTTGAAACAATGAAGATAATGTTAAAGAAGCATCATCTGGCACCTACATATGGAGGTTATACACCGCTAGCACCAGAGCATATTGACTATATGGTAATAGATAGAATACCTGATATTTTTGTAACAGGTCATGTGCATCTAGCCCAAATGAGTGATTATAGAGGTGTAAAATTAATAAATGCTTCCAGCTGGCAAGCACAAACAACATATCAAAAAATGCTAAATTTTATACCTGATTCAGCTAAACTTCCCATAGTTGATCTGAAGACTGGTAATGTTACAATGATGGATTTTAGCAAAAAAATTTAAAAAATTTTTATTATAAAAAAGAAAATACAAAACCTTTTTACTAAGACTTTGCATTAACACTTTTTACCATTATTTTTATTGAGATGTGAAGCATGGGTGGGGATCTATCCAGAAATATTTCAGCTAGCTCAGATATTCGTGAGTATTTTAAAATATTACAAAAAGACATAGAAAAATGCTATAAAATCGCTGGAGAAGCAAGAAAAAAAGGCTTTGACCCAGAATTCAAGGTCGAAATACCACAGGCTTTAGATCTAGCAGCTCGCGTTGAGGAACTTGTAGGACCAAAAAGTATTGCTCCAAAAATAAGATCTGTAACAAAGGAGATCGGAGATCGAGAAATTGTATCACTTGAGATTGCTAAAGAAATTGTAAACGGGAAAAAATACAAATTCAAGAGGACTGAAGATGCATTAGATCAAGCAATTAGAACAGGCCTAGCAATACTAACTGAAGGTGTATTAGTTGCTCCACTTGAAGGCATAGCTGAGGTGAGACTAGGCAAAAACAGCGATGGAACAAATTATGTTGATTTGTTTTTTTCAGGACCAATAAGAAGTGCAGGTGGAACCGGACAAGCTATGAGCGTTCTTATAGCCGATGTTGTTCGAAGAGAATTAGGAATAGGAAAATATCTGCCTAAACCTGGTGAAATAGAAAGATACAAAGAAGAAATACCACTGTATAAAAGAGCACAACATCTGCAATATACACCATCCGTAGATGAGATAGATAAGATAGTAAGAAACTGTCCAATATGTATAAATGGTGAAGGAACAGAAGATGAAGAAGTAACAGGATACCGTGATCTACCAAGAATAAGCACCAATCGTCTTAGAGGTGGTGCATGCCTAGTAATAGCAGAAGGCCTGTGTTTAAAAGCACCAAAGATTTTAAAACACGTTAAAAAACTAAAACTCAAAGGATGGGAATTTCTCGATATATTTGTAAACAAAGAAAAAACAGATAATAAAAAATCAGATGAAATACCAAAAATAAACCCTTCAACAAAATACATCGGAGAAGTAATAGCAGGGCGACCTGTTTTTTCGCATCCATCTAGAAAGGGTGGTTTTCGACTACGTTATGGACGTGCCCGTACAGCTGGATTAGCTTCTACAGCTATTAATCCAGCTTCTATGTATCTACTAGATAGTTTTATTGCAGTTGGTACACAAATAAAAACAGAACGTCCCGGGAAAGGAACGATAGGTACACCTTGTACTAGTATCGATGGCCCTATTGTTTTATTTCAAAATGGAGACCTTGTTCAAATAAACGATGCAAAAAAATTAAAAAACAAAGATATAAAATCAATAATAGACCTTGGAGAAATACTAATCCCCTTTGGAGAGTTCATTGAAAATAATGCAATACTTCCTGACTCAGGATATGTATATGAATGGTGGATTCAGGATCTTCAGAAAAAACTTGGTTTTTCATCAGAGAATTACACATTTTCAGATATTAAAAAAGCTGATGAAGAAACCTTTGAAAAAGTTAAACAAGATTTCGGTAGAGAAATTAATCTTGAACGGCCTTCGCCTGAGGATGCTTTTGAGATATCAAATAGATATAAAGTTCCGTTACATCCATATTACACTCTTTTCTGGCATGATATCACTGAGTATGATTTGATTAAATTATCTCAGTATGTAAAAGAACATGGAAAAATCAAAAATAATATGTTGATTCTCCCAAGAGAGGAAGAAATAAAAAGAATCTTAATAGAGTTAGGCTGCCTACATAAACAAAGGGAAGAAAATCTTGTTTTTGATAGATATTCCTATACTTTAATTAGATGTTGTGGACTTGATATAAAAGAAAATAATATTGTTGAAACTGAACGTTTTCAACTAATAAACAAAATAAAAGAAAAGGATGATGTTATTTCTATTGTCTCTAAACTTGCTGATATAGCTGTTAAACCACGCTCACCATATAGAATTGGAACACGAATGGGACGCCCAGAAAAAGCAGCAGCTCGTAAGATGAGGCCACCACCACATGTATTATTCCCGGTTGGCAATTATGGTGGTAGTCAACGTTTATTAAAAAATGCTGCGGATCTTGGAAAAATTGAAGTTGAAGCTGGAACTAGGATATGTCCTAAATGTCGTAAAAAGACACATAGACTTTTCTGCACATGTGGGGCACATACTCAAGTTGGAAATGGTAGAATAGAAACACAAGATATAAATCTCAGAGAAGAGCTAAAAATCGCTCAGGAAAATATCAACGAACGTAAATTGCCAGATACAATAAAAGGTGTTATTGGGACTATTTCAAAAAATAAAACACCTGAACCTCTTGAAAAAGGAATACTTAGAGCAAAACATAATGTTCATGTTTTCAAAGATGGCACTACTCGTTTTGATATGACTGATGCACCATTGACACATTTTAAACCAGAAGAAATCGGAGTTTCAATAGAAAGATTAAAAGAACTCGGTTATAAAGAAGACTACCTCGGAAGTGAATTAGTATATAAAAATCAAATCTGTGAATTAAAAGTACAGGATGTTATAATATCTAGAGCATGTGCAGAATATTTTGCACAAGTAGCAAAATTTGTTGATGATCTTCTAGATAAATTCTATGGTTTAAAACGTTTTTACAAGATAAAAAAACTAAGTGATTTAACAGGGCATCTTACAGTTGGTTTGGCACCTCATACTTCTGCTGGATCACTTTCTAGAATTATAGGTTTTACAGATGCTCAAGTATGTTTTGCTCATCCATATTATCATGCATCGAAAAGAAGGAACTGCGACGGCGACGAAGATGGTTTAATTCTACTCATGGACGCCCTTTTGAACTTCTCTCATTCATACATACCGGATAAACGTGGTGGCAAAATGGACTTGCCTCTAATTCTTACAACCCGTATTGATCCTTCTGAAGTTGACAAAGAAGCACAAAACGTGGATGTTTTATCTAGATATCCTCTTAATTTTTATGAATCTACCCTTGGACATATTAATCCTAAGGATTTAGAAAATAAAATGGGTCTTGTTTCATCTAGAATAGGAACAGAGTTACAATATGAAAAATTTGGTTTTACACATGACACTAATGATATTTCCGAAGGTCCAAAGATGTCTAATTATAAAACTCTTAAAACTATGATGGATAAGATGAACGCTCAGCTTAATCTTGCTGCTAGGATTCGAGCTGTAGACGAGGCAGATGTTGCTTATAAAGTAATTGAAAGACATTTTTTACCAGATATCATTGGTAATATGCGTGCTTTCAGTAAGCAATCGGTACGTTGCCCTAACTGCAATATAACATATCGCAGACCTCCTTTGCAGGGTGTCTGCCCAAAATGTAATGGGCATCTTATATTAACGGTTCATGAAAAATCTGTAAAAAAATATTTAGATATATCTAAGAGAATCTCACAAAGGTATAATATTCCTCCTTATGCTCAACAACGGATAATTCTTGTTGAAAAATCAATTGATTCACTTTTTACAAGTGATAAGATTAAAACCACAAAACTTAGTGATTTTTTATAATCATAACCTTCATATATATATTCCTAATTTCACTAATAAATAAAATAGGAGTTTGAATTTAATGGCTGAAAATATTATTAGACAAACTGGTAAAAAAACTTGGCTTAGATTATCTGTTTACATTAATCTTATATTGTTTTTTATTGTAGCTCTAGGTGTAACTTTAATGTATATTGATTTTGCTACACTATATGGTGATGCTAAGTGGGTTAGCGTCACAAGAGATATAGCAATTATAGCAGTTGCTCTTGCGTTAATTTTCTATCAGTTCTTTAGAAATCTATTTATTATAATAAAACGTTCATATTAAAAAGCTAGTAATCTGGTTTGGCGATAGGTGTAGAATAGACTGGGGAGGTAGGCGTTCCCTGTAACTAGAAATCGTCTTTAAGCTGGAGTCGAAACCAAGAGGCGGTGCGTCGAGCACTTATTGATCCAATTGTTTACCATGATACTCTGTCCTTTGGGATCGGAGGTGATGAACCCATATAACTGGAGGGTTATATGATCATCTTCGTTACGGAAATCGGGTTAGGCACGGAAGTGAGCAGCCTTACCGTAAACTGCCGATGCTCGAAGGGTTAACGGGGTTGAGTAAGCATTTGGGTAGTCAATATTTGCCACGTGCACTCACTCGCGGATTTTCTACACCCGCTAAAAAACTTTCAATGAACCTCTAAAAATATTTATAAAACAAATCCCGTTATCATTTTTTTACCTTTCGTGGGGGAAACAGCTTTGGTTAAATTGTTAAAAGATGAGAGTTTAGTATCGCAATGGCAGAAATTCTTCGAGGATCATTTAAAATCAGATATTGAAACAGTATCTGTAGAATACCCTGATAAAAAAAGCTTATTTGTTGATTATTGGAAAATAGATGAGCTGGATTCTAAACTAGCTGAAACTCTATTAAATCAGCCTTATAAATCAATATTTAACGCTGAAGAAGCTTTAAAAAACATTGATGTAACTGCTGAAAACAAAATACAGCTTCACTTTAGAGTTATTAATCTACCAGATACAAATAAAATTTTTATTAGAAAAATACGTTCAAATCATCTTGGAAAATTAATGGCTGTTGATGGTCTTGTAAAAAAACGAACTGAGGTCAGACCTAAGCTCCAGATTGGCGCTTTTCAATGTCAGAAATGTGGAGCAGTTATAAGAGTTGAACAAGATGAAGATATCTTAAAAGAACCGTCTGAATGTTACGAAGATCAAGGAGGTTGTGGACGGGTTTCATCCTTTAAATTACTTTCGAGTCTGTCACAGTTTATTGATTCTCAGAAAATTGAGATACAGGAAAATCCTGAAGGTCTGCGTGGTGGAGCACAACCCGAAAGAATTAGCGTGTTTCTTGAAGATGATCTTGTTGGCGAGATTGCACCTGGTGATCGTGTAATTGTAAATGGTATCCTTCATTCTATGCAGCGACGCAGGGGTACATATCGACTTACTTCTTTTGATAAAACAATGGATGCAGTTAGTGTTGAATCTCAAGAGTTAGCATTTGAAGAAGTAGAAGTTACACCTGAAGATGAAAAAGAGATTGAGAAAATAAGTAAAGATCCAGAGCTTTATAATAAAATGATACATAGTATGGCACCAACAATTTATGGAATGGATGTTGAAAAAGAAGCACTAGTCTTACAGCTTTTTGGCGGTCTAGCAAAAGAGATGCCAGATGGCACAAGAATACGTGGAGATATTCATGCACTTCTTGTTGGTGATCCAGGTACTGCTAAATCGCAGATATTAACTTATATGTCAAAACTAGCACCACGTAGTGTTTATGCCGGTGGTAAAGCATCATCTGCTGCTGGTCTTACAGCAGCTGCAGTAAGAGATGAATTTGGCGAGGGCCAATGGACACTTGAAGCAGGTGCATTAGTTCTTGCAGATATGGGTGTTGCATGTATTGATGAGATAGATAAAATGGAAGAAACAGATCGTAGCGCTCTTCATCAGGCGATGGAACAACAAGAAATTAGTGTGGCAAAGGCAGGGATAAATGCCACGTTAAAATCTAGATGTGCATTACTTGCAGCAGCAAATCCAAAACTTGGACGTTTTGATGAGTTTTTACCTATACATGAGCAGATAAATATGCCGCCTGCTCTTCTTTCTCGATTTGATCTTATATTTTCCATTCTAGATAAACCAGATAGAGCTACTGACACTGATCTTGCTACACATATATTAATGACTCATAAAGCTGGAGAAGTAAGTGAAAATATCAATAGATCAAAAAAATCCAAATATAAGAATAAGGACAGAGATGAACTAATGAAAATTGTTAAACCAATATTCACACCTGAGTTTTTACGTAAATATGTAGCATATGCAAAAAGAAATATATTTCCTGTTATGACTGAAGATGCCCTTGACCTTCTCAGAAATTATTATGTAGACTTCCGTAGCTCATCTGATGAATCTGTTACTTTTACACCTAGACAGCTAGAAGCATTTGTAAGACTTGCTGAAGCAAGTGCAAGAACACGTCTTAGTGAAGAAGCAACTATTGAAGATGCAAAAAGAGCCATTCATATAATCGATCAATATCTTAGACGAGTTGGTATGGATAGAGAAACAGGGCGATTTGATATAGATATTATAGCTACTGGTATTAGCCATAGTCAACATGATAGAATGAGATCTCTGATGGATATAGTCCAAAAGCTAAGTAGTGAATCAAAAGAGGGTTATGCCGCTCGTGGAGATATAATAAGGGAAGCAGAGATAGAGGGACTTGAGTCAGGTAAAGTTGAAGAGGCATTAGATAGACTTAAACGTAATGGGCAAATCTATGAGCCAGTGCATGGAAAATTCAAAATCACAGAATACTAAATTTTTGGTGAGGAAAGCTTCCCAATAGCTTTTCTAACATTTGTTCTTTGTTTTTCACCTATTTCAGATACAATATAATCTGTAAATTTTGTTTTTATATCATTCCAGTTAAGTGTAGTAATCCCAAAATCAAATTTTTTATTTCCAGATGCTGCTTTATGCACAGATGGCATCATATTACGAGGATCAGCATTATCTATATGTAAAACATAGTTTTTTTTCAGAGTCTTTTTTTCAAGTAGAAATATCTCAAATTTTCTGTTAAAATATTTATATTCTGTATTACGGTCATAGTATCTGTATTCA
>Ga0272441_10008771_pt1 | contig 15887 bp, 12 predicted proteins | sample SSMProp6N_FD_193582 | JGI IMG/M metagenome (GOLD analysis project Ga0272441, IMG submission 193582) | Marine sediment archaeal communities from Little Sippewissett salt marsh, Falmouth, MA, United States - SSM-Prop-6N | ecosystem: Environmental > Aquatic > Marine > Wetlands > Sediment ... | reverse complement strand
CACACACCATAACCGTCTTTCTCTCCAGATTCAAAAATATAGCACCATACTTACAGCTCTCAAGACACCAACCACACACGTCACATTTGTCGTCGTCAACAATAATCACGCCTGTTTCGTTAGATTGTGTTAAAGCGTCTCGGGAACATGCACTAACGCACGGAGCGTCTTCGCAGAGTCTGCAGGCTACAGGCATGTCAAGAAGTTGATGTACACGTAGCACCTTGATTCTGGAAAGCTTTGGGTCAAAAACTTTCTCTTTTTCCAGCGCACAAACAAGCTCACACACTCTGCAGCCAGTGCACTTGTCAAAGTCTACGCCAACAAATTTTCGCTCATTTTCTGTCTGCTTTGACATCTCCACTGTCAACCTTCTATGGCAACCACAAAGCTGTGAATTGCTTATAAACTTTCATTATTTCTCTGTGAATAGAACAGTCCCCAAACTAAAAACTAAAACTCACAAGAATTTACTTGATGAATTGAATTTGGCGACAGCCACTAATTATGTAAGAGTGGTTTTGTTCCGAAATGTGGAATGTGTATTCATAAAAGTTATATATCGCTTGTGATGTCTTTAGTGATATCGCTGGTGATATAGTGGCTGATAGGTGGACAAAAAGAACAGGCGGCGTCCCAAGAGGACTCCTCCGTTTCCTAGTTCTGAACATGTTGGCACAGAAGCCAATGTCCGGCGTAGAAATTGTCACTGTGATCGAGGAAGAAACAGGCGGAAGATGGAAACCAAGCTCGGGATCAATCTACCCGCTTCTAGCTCGGCTGCATAAGAGAGGCTACACCACTGAATCGTCAAGCGAAGAAATAGGGATGAAGCGGTACGCGCTTACAGCCAAAGGAGAAGCATTTTTCGAGAAGCAGATAAGTGTGGGACAAAAACTGTTGAATAAACTGGAGTTTCTTGTGCCTCTGCTGATCAGTGGATTCCGGTTCTATCCAAACGATGAAAAGATTCTTGCAGGGACAAGGGAACCTGCAAAACGGGTTGTCATGGCTCTTCTAGACCTGCGAGCAATGACGAGCTATCAACTAACTGAGTCGGATGCAAAGGAAATAGAGAAAATTTTGAACAAATCTGCCGACGAGCTTGAGTCGATAGTGAAAAGAATCAACAAAGAAAAACAGGTCTGAAAATTCAGGTGCTACGTAAATGAGTCTCTCACAAAATTTCATGTTTGAACATTTCTGCAAAAAACGGTAGTGGATGTTGGCAAATGGGTCTAAAATCTAGTTTCATGATAGCTAAACGGTCTTTGTGGCGAAGAAAAACAAAGAATCTCAGCGCAATTCTAGCAGTAACTCTGGGCGTTACGCTATTGGTCGGCATCCAAATCACAACTGACACGCTGGAAAACGCGTTTCTCACAAGCCTACTTCAAAGCGAAGGAGAAGTTGACTTCTCCGTAGTGAACGCCACTACAGGCGGCTACCTAACAGCAGCAGACGAAGCAAACATCAGCTCTTTGGTAGCCAATGCAGTGGGGATAATGCCTGAACTGACTACACGAGTACCCATAATGCTTGGGTCGCAGTTCGATTCTTCTGTCGAGTTGGCTGGAATTTCCACCGGTTACCCCGAAGTGTTTGGCACTTTTTATGATTGGATTTCTGGAGAAGAAATGGATATCAGCGATTATCTAACCGACAACACAACCGTTCTGATGTCAAGTAAATTAGCAGAAAACTTGAACTTGGACCAGAATGTCGAGCTTCCAATTGTTCTGACCACAGAGTTCACGAATGTTACAGTAACCGCCGCAGTTAATCCGTTAACTGGCGCAGTTGTAACTACGCCAGAATATAATACGGAAAAGGTGGAGTTAACTGTTGTCGGCATTTTTGATTCAAGCCGCCCCGGAATTGGGTCGCAATACCGCGTGATTATGGCTCTGGATTACCTTCAGGAATGGAGAAGCCTAGAGGATGCGGCACGTGAAACTGACTGTATCAGCGCCTATTTGGTGGCACTAAAGACTGACCATTTCACCACCGAAATAGATGAGGCTTATCTTCAAGAACAGGTGGACTTGTTTGAAGCTTCTGTTTCGGAGGACGTGTACAGCGTTGAATCTAACCGATTAACGTTCTTCAGTGTTGCAGAAATCATCATAACCCTAATGTCTACAATGTTATCGACACTTGGACTACTTATCATGATAACCGGTGTTCTGCTCATAAGTAACGTTCAACTCATGAACGCGGAAGACCGAGAATTCCAAACAGGCGTTCTGCGAGCTGTCGGAGAGAACCGCCGCGGAATCACCCAGTCAATGATCATCGAAAACATGTTCCAAGGAATCCTAGGCGGAATACTCGGGTTAGCGGGAGGTTTAGCGTTTGGTCAACTTGTTTCCCTCTACCTGGTAAGCCTGTTTGGAACAGGAGAAGCCAGTGTTCAACCCATCGTTTCACAACAAGTCGTGATTCTGTCCGTGATAATCGGCGTTTCACTGGGCGTCGCAACTGGCGTACTACCTGCATTGAGAGCGTCACGGGTTAACATTGTGGATGCTCTTCGCGGAATCAAAGTTTCGTTTAAGGAAAAGTCTGGGCGCAACTTGGGTCTGCTGGGTGTTGTTCTTGTCGTGGCTGGTGTGCTAGTTTTGCTAATTAACGGGGTCATTGACGAAAGCTGCCAAGCCATCTGGTTTACTGAAGGATGGGATACAATAGACGAGTGGAGAACAATCTTGGTTGGCACAGGTTTGTTTTTTTCCGGAGCAGGTGTCGTGCTTTCACGTTTCATAAGCCGGGTGAAGGCGTTTAACCTCACAGCGTTTGGTCTCTGGGCTGCGCCCACACTTCTGTTTGTTGTCGCTATGGGCGAGTGGATACCAGAAATTTCTGGCTTAGAACCCTCCATTCTGATGATAGGTGTAGGCGAAATCTTGCTTGGTTCGGTTCTGATTGTGGCAGTGAATCTTCCTCCAGTCATGAGCGCCTTACGAAGCATTCTTGTTAAACTTAGAGGCTTAAAGGGCGTCGGGCAAATATCTCCAGCGCTCATTTCGTCCCACAAGGCACGGTCTACATTAACTTTCGCAATCTTTGCGGTTATACTGACTTTGAATGTGACAGTTGCTACTTTGGTGCCTACAAACCTGAGTTCAGTTGTCGCAACCGAGGAAGACGCCAGAGGAGTAGACCTTGTTGTATCCCTAAATAAGGCTGAAGCACAACTAGCCAACACATCATACACGGAAAAATTGTACAAACTGGACAGTCACATAACAGACGTAATTGCATTCAAGACATACCGCACCACCGCTGATTACACAAAGTTTGTTGCAGTAAACGACCCGTCTTCTTCTGAGTTCAACATGCAAACAGACCTGCTGCCCCTTGGATACGGCGAAATCACATCCGAACAGATCCGCGGAAACGCAACTGACGCATCTGACCCCGGCTGGCGATACGACTTTTATCTAAGCGGGTTCCCAGACGTAATCTCCCAACCCGAGGCTTCTGATGTAGCAGACGAAGAGTTGCTGCAAATGAGTCGCGAATCATGGGACCTGTTCTTTAACACCTCATACGCAATGGCGGCATACAATGTGTCACTGTCTGATCTCTTGTCAGAAGACAGAGACCTAGGTGATGTTGACTTGTCAACGCTGGGAAGCTATGGGGGCAGTGAACTGGAAGGATTGGAAGTATTACGGGACGAAGACGGTGAGGTTATTGAAAACCCTGTTGTGTTCACAGACTCGTTTATTCTTCCATTAGGTCTGCAGATTTGGATACCTATGAACACATCCGATTATGGGTTCCCCGTTTATCAAGCATTCACTGTGGCAGGACGGTTAGATTCTGAACGTGCAGGAGGATTCCCGTTGTCATCCTTTAGTGTCAGCGGTTTATTCAGTGGCTCTGACGTTGATTTCACTGATATTCTTGGAAAAATATACCTCACAGAATACTGGGCAAACCAAACAAACTTCTTGGCAGCTGCAGACGGCGAAACTTCCGTATCAAGAGCCTCTGACCAGTATGACTATTTCCTAATCAAAACCACCTATGCGATAGATGACTCCGAACTTGAGCCCTTGGCGCAGGCAATCGAAGAATTCACCAACACTAACGACGAAGAATACAGGCTCTTAGCTGGAGACAACTTCTATGTTGCAAGCACAACAATCATCTATTCAACTGTTGAAACGACCCTAAACATGGTCGAACGGCTGGTCTCCTTTTTGCAAATCTACGTTATGTTTGGTTTAGCCATCGGAGCAGTGGGCATGGCAGTAATCTCCATACGTAATGTTTCAGAAAGAAAACGGGAAATCGGCATGATGAGGGCAATCGGCTTCCCAAGAACACAAGTGATGATTTCCGTGTTGCTGGAACTTGTGGTGTTAGGCATAATTGGACTGTTTATTGGAATCGTTAATGGTTTGGTAATCAGCATTGGCTTCGCTAACATGCAGAACGTTGCGCTGATAATTCCTTGGGGCGACATTGGACTATACTTGGGCATAATCAGTTTGATTGCCTTAGTCTCTGGTGCTGTTCCAGGGTGGTATGCATCAAGGATTCCGCCCGCTGAAGCTTTGAGGTATGTAGGATAAGGAGGAAAAGAAACATGACACGAATAACACACAAACAAAAAAGTGCGTTAGTTACTGAAAACAAAGAATCGATTCTGGCTATCTCGGGATTGCATAAACGCTACAGTGAAGGAAAACCAAATGAGGTTCACGCCATCCGAGGGGTAGACCTTGTGGTCAGAAAGGGTGACATGATGGCGATTATGGGACCTTCTGGATGCGGAAAAACAACTCTCCTGAACATGATAGGGCATCTGGACCGCCGCTCGGAAGGAACAATAGTGATTGACGGCATAGACACAACCACGCTCTCAGATAGCCAAATGACCGCCTTCCGGAGGGACAGCATCGGCTTTATTTTTCAGTTGTTCAATCTGTTTCCGTTCCTGTCTGCTGTGGAAAACGTGGAAACTCCGCTGTTGCTGAAGGGAGTGAAAGCGGGTGTGGCTCGGGAACAGGCGAAAATGCTTCTAAGAGAAGTGGGTATGGGCGATAGGCTGTATCATCTGCCTATGGAGCTTTCGGGCGGTCAACAACAGAGGGTTGCTGTTGCTCGTGCCCTCATTAATGAACCAGCAATCATTCTCGGCGATGAACCTACAGGCGACTTGGATTCTACGACAAGCGCTGACGTTATGAACCTTTTCCGCCGAATCAACAAAATCAACAGGCAAACGCTTGTGTTGGTTACCCATAACCGATGGATAGCCGAGCAATGCGACTACATCGTCCATATGAGTGACGGAAAAATCGTCAGCGTCGAACAGGGACCCTTCACAACAGAGGAGGACAGCTGATGCGCGTTTATGCAGCGGGTCTAATTGATAAATCTCTGCGACCAGCCAACGCGAAGCTGCAGAAGAATCTGGCTTCTGACTACCGAAAGATTCTGCATGTGCCCCGCAAAGCCGTGTCCAGTCAGGAACTGAACTCTTTCATTGTTTTGGCGGGAGAAAGAAGCGGAGATGTGGATCAGAAGGTCATTGAACAAATTGAGGCGGGAAGCCTCTGCAAGCGCTTCAGGAGATACTATGCAGACAACGAATCCAGACTACGCAAACAGTTTAAAAACAATCAGGAACTGCGGGAAACATCAAAGATTGTCAAAGATTTCATCAAAGAGGTTGACCCAAACCTCGTAAAACTTTTCGATTCTCAACTGAAAAAGATAATCAAGGAGCTGCCAGCCAGCTACCGCGAAATCCAGCTGAAAAGCTATGTGACGTTATGGGATTTCGTGGAGACCCAGCAATACCGTTTTTCCCTTTCAGGGCTTGATTCATCCTCATTCGTCGGTTCAACCGCCGAAAATCAGGTAAACGCAGAAGAACTGGTTGACAAGCTGCTTGTGGCAAACTTTTTCACGATCTTTTTGAAGCCTACAATTGCTCGGCTAAAAGAATTGGATACTGTTCTTGAAAGACTGCAACTTGGCGTAGAGGGAACACACTACAGAACCAAGAACCAGAAAATGCAGAAAAAGCTGGAGCTGTTCTTTCGAATTTTGGCGGCGAAACTCAGCGCCTTACAGGACATAGACCATTTGCTGTCCAGAATTTTTGCTTTGTTTGATGTTCCACGAGCTTCGCTTGCCCCTTATCACTTCAAGAATGATTCATTAGAACTTAACAAGGCTCTCGTGGAGATGGCTTCAGAAATCGAGTTTGGCAAAACTTTGCTTCTTGAAGTCCACGACAAGCTGCAGCAGTGCCAAATTCATCTTCGGGACTATCTAGATGAACAGAAAAACGGCGTCAAAACAGTAGATTCGGCTGCCGCCTTCAAAAACGCTCTGTTACCCATGGCGGAACTAAGCACAGACCTGTTCGTTGAAGCAGAACTCATGAAGATGTGGTCAGACTTTTTCGGATCAGACATCCCATACTTCGGCTTCAAAAAACAGCTCTTCAGCACACAAAACATCGAAGTAACTGAAGTAGCAGACGACACCATAATCGCGGTGCGCGGGTTATCAAAAAACTACAACCTTGGACGAACAACCGTCTACGCGCTCCGGGGCGTAAACCTTGACATCAAAGAGGGCGAATTCGTCGCAATTGTCGGAAACTCGGGCGCAGGAAAAACAACACTGCTAAACTGTATAGCGGGTCTTGACCGCCCAGATTATGGTGTGGTTCTGTTTCGTGGAGAAAACCTGCACGAGATGGATGACTCAGCGAAATCAAAGGCTAGATTGCTGGAGATGGGCTTCATATTCCAAAGTTATGCTCTGCTGCCGCACTTCAGCGCCCACGAAAACATAGCCTTGCCCGCAGATTTAGCGGGATTAACCAGCGAATTGAAGGAGCGCATAGAAAGCCTCCTAAAGGGAGTCAGAATTGATAATCAAGCTAAACAGTATCCCGCCACATTGAGTGGAGGGCAGATGCAGCGTGTAGCAATTGCACGTGCATTAACCAACCGTCCCGCAGTGATATTCGCTGATGAACCGACTGGCGACTTGGATTCCGCAACTGGAAAGCAGGTTATGGATTTGCTCAAAAAATTCCATGAAGAAACAAAAACCACAATCATTGTAATCACTCATGAACAGAACATCGCCGATTATGCGGAAAGGCAGGTTACGTTAGAGGACGGCATAATCGCGTAGACTCCATAGCTCAGACTGGCTTTCGCAAGCCCTACTTGCCTTATTTCATGTATTTCAGTTTCAGCTTCAAGTCATCTATTGTTGACTGGAAGTCGTTTCTCACTAAGCCCCTGCTGACCAGCTCAGAGTCTCTTATCTGCCTCTTGGACTGGAACAGCAGCCTTTTTGTCCATATTTTCCGGAAATCTTTAATCGCGCTTGCCAGCCCCCTCAGGGTTGCTTTAGCTTCTTTGGTTTTCTTCGTGGCTAGAAAGCCGACAGAAACCATGAACGTGAAGAAAGTCAAAACCGAAAATCTCCACCACATGTTCCTGAGTTCATAATTTTTGAGCGCTGTGTATAGTCGGTTTTTGGATGAGTGGTAAAGCATCTGTCCGCTTACGCCCCTTAGGACTCCGCCTCGGTGAATCACAATGGCGGAAGGAACAAAGAGTATCCGGTGCCCCATCAGCCTCACTCGGAGGGAGAGGTCGGTGTCGTCATCGTATATGAAGTAGTCGCCGTCAAAGCCTCCAGCTTGGTTGAACACTTTTCTTCGGATAATGGAGCAGCCTGAAGACGCCGCCAAAATCTCGATTTTCTCTTTAAGCCTCTCTTCTTTTGAGCCGTAGTTTGCAGCCCATGTTCCTAAAGCGTCAACAGCCTCACAGACATAATCTAAGCAGCGTTTGTCTTCAGCCAACACGATTTTAGCCTGCGCCAACCCAACGGAGTCATCGTTTTCCATGACTTTAACCAGTTCCCAGAGCCACTCTTCAGCGTCGAATTCTATGTCACTATCCAAAAAAACGATGTATTGTCCCTCTGTCATTCTCGCGCCGATGTTGCAGCCCTCAGCGTGCCCCACGTTTTCACTGTTTCTAACAATTTTTATGCGCGAATCCGAACCGAAAGAAGCTTCCGCTTCATCTGCGCTTCCGTCTGTAGAGGCGTTATCGACAACAACGGCGTCATAGTTTGGGTAGTTTGTATTCAAAAGAGTGCGCAAGCATTGCTGCAGGAACTCTCGTCCATTGAAGTTTACGATTACAATGGAGACAGGGGGGAGGCTTACACTCTTTTCAGACAAACACACCACACCACATAACACTGAAGCTTACTATGTTTCAGCACGTTTTCTCGGCTCATAAAGTTTATTTTGGCTAACTTAAGCTTTTTTTGGCGTAAACAATAAATGATTTCGAGTCAATTTTACGACGGGTAAAAGAAGCGATTGTGATGGATGGCTACAAAACGTCTCCTTCAGTTACTGTTGTGGTTCCTGTGCGGAACGGGGCACAGACTATCCAGCCGCTGCTAGAGTCTCTCCAGAAGCTGGACTACGACAGAAACACGGTAGAGGTGATTGTAGTTGACGGAAACTCCACCGACAAAACTCGGGAAATTGTCAAGAAGTATCCAGTCAAGCTGGTTGTTGAGGAAAAGAAAGGATTAAACTTGGCAAGAAACATCGGAATAAAAAGTAGCAACGGCGAAATCATTGCCTTCACCGACTCCGACTGCATAGTGCCTCCCAACTGGATAACAAAAATTGTAGAAAACTTCAAAGACCCAAAAGTCAGCTTAGTGGGCGGAAGCGCAGAAGCTCGTGACAACGACTTCATCTCCCAATACGCTGACAACAGCATCGTAAGACTGATGCCCTTCTTCACGAAACGGGAAGAACTCCGAACAGTGAAACCGTTCTTCCGTCATCCCGCAGGATGCAACATGGCTTTCAGACGAAAAGTCGCAGAAGAGGTGGGATACTTTGACGAAAACATCGAGTATGGCTTCGATGAGGTTGAGTTTGCGGACAGAATTTGCAGGGCAGGCTACACGATGGTTCTGGACCCTGACGTTTTGGTCTGGCACAAGCACCGGTCAACTCTTAAAGAGTTTTTGAAGCAGAACTTTCAGTATGGGAAAGGAAGCGGGCTGGTGTTTAAAAGGAACAGGATGAAGGACGCGGTTTCTAAGTGGACCTTCCTGAGTATAACGGGATTCATAAGCTGGCTGCTGTTAGTTGGGTCATTGACTTATCTGACTGTCACTTCCACTTCCAGCCTTTTCCCTTGGCTGCTGTTTGGGTTCACCGGCTTGCCCCTAATTATATTGGCGTCAGTGTATGCGTATAGGGCGCTGCACAACAAAAAGTTCACCCGAATAGTTTTGTACCCCTTCATTGACCTCTTCCGGGTTCTCTCCTTCTGTGTTGGGCAGCTTTCTCAGCTCGTCAAAAAATCCCTGAAACAAACAGAATAGGCGCCATAATGTAGTCCAAAACTTCGGCGCTTCAGTCTGTGAAGAAATATTTCGGATTCTATAGCATATCCGATGCCGCAATTTTTCTTAAATTGCCTGCAACCCTTTCCTCATTGTTCAAGGAGAGGGAAGCCTGATTTGGATTTCGAGTCTGGCGATGACTATATCTACAGCATGTTCGAAACCGTAATTGATGTTGTGCATGGAAAGAAACGCGATAAACTCCAGTTCGCCAAATGCCCAAAGTGTGGTCGTTTAAATCCGTTCAGACCGAAATCCACGGGCGTACAATCCACAGCTATGCGCTGCAGCAATTGTGGAAGCATAATCTGCTTTGGCTTAAGAGGAATGAGTTCTCACTTCAGCGAACTTGCCGAAATCTTTTGCGAAAACTGTACAGATGACTGCAGAAAATGTTCAATCAGCAAATTAGCCAACAAGCAGATTCGCATGAAACGCGCTGAATTGCGTAAAAGAGCACTAACCTCTACTTAACGAAAAAGCAAACTCGGGGTTCCACTAGGCTGCTTTGTTCTGTACAGAAACCCTATTGTACATAATATAATGGGTTGCTGAAAAAAGAAAATGAAAAAGAAGAAGGTAGTTTAGTATCTTCTTCGCTGGTATCCGCCGCTTCTTCCGCCGCCTCTACCCCCGCCTCTTCCGCCGTATCCGCCGGATTGACGGTAGGGTCTGTGGTAGCGTCTTTCTTGTTCGTATCGCTTGTCTGACAGATTGTTTTCTGTGTTGACTTCTTCGATTGGCGAATCTTCTAGAACTTCGTAGCTACCGTATTTGCCCACGTTTATGCGCATGTTTCCTCTGAAGAGGTTTATGTAACCGTTGGTGATTTTTAGGGTGTCTCCTTCGTTTATTGCATCTATTTTTTCATCCCAAAGAGTCATGTACAGACAGGCGGTCTCGTCTCCGACCAAAGCATCTGTAACTCTGCGCACAGAATAATCTCTTCCTGTGACGCTCCTGATTTCGCCCTTGGAAACTAGTTTCACGATGGTGTTGACGCCTCTCGAATTTGGCGTAAGTGTTTCTACCTTTACAAGCTCTTCACTTTCAGAAGGTTCTTCACTTGACATTTAAATCTACATCCGATTTACATGCTCTTTGAATGGAAGCGGTTCTTAAACATTGCGGTTTAACTGCTTAGACTGTAATGAACTAAAAAATCTCTGTGGCAAGCTACAAATAATAGTTTATACGTGGCAGTCGATGTCCCACTCATGATTTATAAGCTCCCCGCTGCAAGTCTTTACTGAACGGTGATTTTATGGGCAGACAAAGAAACTTCCGAGCGCGGGCGCCACCCGTTCCCCTAGAGAAAATTGACGATTACAGCTGGCGCATACCCACAAGCTACAAGTCAGGTATGCGTGTTCCCGGCATGGTCTTCGCCGACAAGCAGCTTGTAGAAAAAATCAAAACAGACCGCACACTCATTCAGTGCGTTAACGTTGCTCACTTGCCGGGCATCTATAAGTATGCAATCACTTTGCCTGACGGTCATGAGGGTTACGGTTTTCCCATCGGGGGCGTCGCCGCCACAGACTACGAGGAGGGGGTGATAAGCCCTGGGGGAGTGGGATACGACATCAACTGCGGAGTACGCCTTTTAACCACAAACCTTTCCGAAAGCGATGTTAGACCCTACCTTGCCGCCCTCACCACCGCTATATTCAGGAACGTTCCCAGTGGACTCGGCAGCAGCCGCAAAGACTTCCGATTGAACCTGCATGAACTTGAGCAGTTGGTCACTGAGGGCGTGCCTTGGGCAGCGAAAAATGGTTTCGCTCGACCCGAAGACGCCGAGCACTGCGAGGAAGGTGGATGTATGGAGGGCGCCAACCCCGACAAGGTTTCGCCCAGAGCCAAACAGAGGGGACTTCCTCAAAGCGGCACTCTGGGCTCAGGAAACCACTTTCTGGAAATCGGAAAGGTTGACAAAATCTACGACAAAAACGTAGCCAAAACCTTCGGCGTCACCCATGAGGGACAGGTCACAGTTCTGATTCACACCGGCTCTAGAGGCTTTGGGCACCAAACCTGCTCGGACTATCTGCGGGTCATGGAGCGGGCAGTCCAAAAATACAGCATCTCTATTCCAGACAGGGAACTCGCTTGCGCTCCAGCCACAAGCGACGAGGCACAGGACTACTATCAGGCTATGGCATGCGCCGTCAACTACGCCTTCGTTAATCGGCAAGTTATCACACATTGGGTTCGCCAGAGCTTCGAGGATGTTCTCAAGAGGCCAGCAGAAGATTTCGGCTTAGACCTAGTGTACGACGTTGCCCATAACATCGCAAAAATCGAAGAACACACCATAGACGGTAAACGGACAAAAGTTTTCACGCACAGAAAAGGGGCAACACGCTGTTTCCCGCCTGGACACAAGGATGTTCCAGCTGACTACCGATCCGTGGGGCAGCCGGTCATCATTCCAGGAAGCATGGGTACGGCTTCGTGGCTGCTGGTGGGGACGCAGAAGGCTATGGAGCTTTCTTTCGGTTCCACCGCTCATGGGGCTGGACGGATGCTGAGCAGGTCTGCGGCTAAGCGTAGGTTCTGGGGCGGAGACGTGAAAAGAGGTTTGGAGGGTCGGGGAATCGTTGTTCGTGCTGCCAGTTCCGTTGTTTTGGCTGAGGAGGCTGACCCTGCGTACAAGAATGTGGACAATGTTGTGGAGGTAAGCGACAGGGCTGGGATTGCAACCCGCGTTGTTCGGCTGGTTCCGCTGGGTGTTGTGAAAGGCTAAACCGCGGCGATGAACTGTTAGCGTTGCTGTGTTCTCAGGAAATGAAAGAGGTATTCCTGCGCGTAGCCCGCGTATTTTCCGAAGTATTCTCTTCCGAAAGAACTGATTGTCTCATATTCTTTTGGCGCTAGTGAACTTTTGTTTGCAACCTTTTCGATGAATGAATGGTCGAAATATCTCGCATAGAATGTTGTGGCTGCCCGTTTCATCCACACGTCTATGGGAAACGCCTCCAGTTTCTCCAGAGAGAAAAGGAGAACGCAGTCGGAGACCTTCTGTCCCACTCCAGGCAGACCCAACAGCTCTCTTTTTGCCTCCAAGTAATCCATGTCACGTAAGGATTCTAGGGGGAATTCTCCGCTGTCAACCCGCCTCGCGGCTTCTAACACTCGTTCTGTTCTAAATCCTAGTCCGCAGCTTCGCAGGTCTCGGTGGCAGGCTTGGGCTAGGCTGCTTGGCTTCGGGAAGGTGTAGAAGTCGTAGCCGTCAAGGGTCAGCTTTTTTCCGAACTGTCTGGAGATGCTGTTAACCATTTTTTTGATGGCTGGAATGTTCTTGTATGTGGCGCAGATGTAGGAGATTAGGCACTCCCACGGTTCCTGCCTAACTATTCTTAGTCCACCGAAAAGGTCGATTGCCTTCATCATGTGATCATCTTTGCTTATCTCAGACATGATAGACAGCAAGTCATCGTCTAATCTAAGGTAGTTCTCGACGAACTTTTGGTTCTGTGTTTCCGGAAAAACTTGGAAAATCAGCCGTTCGCCGCTCTGTTTAATCTTAACAACTCTGCCTGCGACGACTCCATACCACCAGTCCCCCAGCTTCTGCCACCTGAAAAGCTGACCACAACATAGGCTGTGCTCTAAACTGAAGGGAACCTTTGAACTGTCCAGCTTAATTTCCATGGCTGTTCCTCACCGCTTCGTTTACCTCTGCAGGAAGGGGTTGTATCGTTTTTCGTCGCTTATGCTTGTGGATGGTCCATGTCCAGGGTGCACTGTGAAGCTGTCAGGCAAACACAAAAGCTTGCTTCTAATCGACCGAATCAAATCATCATATGAGCCGCCAACAAAGTCTGTTCTCCCTATAGAACCCGCAAATAGGGCGTCTCCAGTGAAGACAGCGTTTTCCCCTAGGAGGGATATGCCGTCTGGTGTGTGTCCTGGCGTGTGGAGAACCACCAGCTTGAAGTTGCCCACCTGCAGGGCGTCGCCGTCGCGAAGTTTCTTGTCAGCCTTCACAGCTTCAGTAGCGTTTTCGTGGATGAGGATGGGTGCGCCTGTTGCTTCTTTTATGGCTGCGTTTCCTGCTACGTGGTCGGGGTGACCATGTGTGTTGATGATGTACTTGATTTGGAAATTGTTCTCTTTTATGAAATCTAGAATCTGCTCGGTTTCCTTTTCTATTTCCATTCCCGGGTCAATAACAGCAGCCTCTCCGGTTTCTTCGCAGCCTACAACATAGCAGTTCGTGGACAGCCACCCAACCGCAAAACTTTTCACAATCATCAACATTCCTCGTCTGAAACTTGTGACAATGTCTAACCAAAAGAAAACCAAACTATAAAACCTATCCAAAATTTGGTACCCTGCTGGTTCGTGTGAACTTTGAGCTGCAACCTTTGCTGTGCGAGAAATTTTCTGAAAAAAGCCTGTTTTCAACAATGTACCTTTATTAGGAGACTAATATGCGTGAAGTTCGTGTGAATAAGCTAGAGTTTGGTTTTCGGGGTTTCAGTCTTTTGGTGCTATTCTGTTTACACTAAATTCGTATCCTGTCTTCACAACCATTTTATTTTTTTACATATGACATATAATCATGAAAAACTGAATATTTTTGAATTAATTATTTGGTGTATTGGGATGGTCCAATTCTTTTCGGGTATTACTGAATTTTTACGTCTATCGGGATAATGTAAGGTTTTGAGTGCAGAACACATATGATAACCACTTTTGCTCTTACATCTCTGTTATCTTCCTTCATTTGTTTACTTTTAGGAAATTTTGTTTACAGTCTAAATAGGAAAAAAATCAGTAACAAAGTTTTTGGGCTAACGTGCCTTTCGATTTCCTACTGGGCTTTCACTGATTTTATGCTTCTTCAGGCGGAGAGCATCGAAAGGGCGCATTTATGGTACAAATTTGGGTTTTTATGGCCCTTTACTATCGCCCTTCTGTTTCACTTTTTACTAATCTTCACAGGGAAAACAAAAATTTTAAACAAAAAACTAACCTTTTTTTTGGTATACGCTCCAGCGCTGTTTTTTAGCATTGTTGAAGCAACCACAGATTTAATTGGCGGCGAATTGATAACAACAAATTGGGGCTATACATACATCTTTCCAGAAACATCTTTGCTTCTTTGTGTGGCTTCCACTTGGCTTTTTGCACTGGGATTTTTTGGTCTCATTTTATGCATTAGACATCAGACGAATGTGAGCGGCATAAAGAAAATTCAGGCCAAGTTTGTAACCATCGCAATTTCAATTCCCCTTTCTGCTTCTTTAGTATTGCAAATCTTTCCCATCATTTCAGGATTAAGTATCCCCGATTTTAGCGTTCACTCTACCACAGCGCTGTGCATCTTTGTTGTGTATGCAATTTGGAAATATGACCTATTTGTTTTGAATCCAATAACCGTGGCAGAGAATATTATTGCTTTAATGCCTGATTCACTTATTCTCATTAACAATGAAGGAGAGATTCTTGCAGTTAACAAATCATTGAGCACTCTTTTAGAATATGCCGAAGATGAAATAGTTGGAGAAAAAGTTGATTTTCTCTTCTTAGACGAACAAATGGCGAGAAAGACTTTGGAAAGTTTGTTTAGAATGGAGAAATTAAAAAATTATGAAACAAAGTTTAAAACGAAATCAAATCAGAAATTTGATATCACCATTTCAGCCTCATTAGTTAAAGGCAAAAAAGGACAGAATTGTGGAGCGATTCTTATCAGTCGTGACATAACCGAAAAAAAGCAAATGGAAGAGCAGCTCATCAAGTCTGAGAAATTAGCGGCTGTAGGTCAAGCCGCTACTATGGTGGGGCATGATCTAAGAAATCCTTTGCAAGCCATAGAAAATGGTGTATTCATACTTAATCAGGAACTGTCAAAAAATCAAATGTCCGGCACAACAAAAACAACAATCGAGGCAATCAATAACTCAATCGAATACGCCGACAATATTGTGAATAATTTAAGAAGTTTTACTAAAACAGAGAAACCGCTGTTGCTAGAGAATGATGTAAATGTGATAGTAAAAGAAAGCTTGTCTCTTGTTGATAAACCCGCTAACATAGAACTGGTCATCGAAACAGAAGAGTTGCCTAAAATTGAAGTGGACAAGGAGATGTTGAAACGAGTTTTTGTAAACTTGTCTACTAACGGCATGCAGGCAATGAAGGAAAATGGGGGAACACTTACCGTCACAACCAAAAGGAATGGCGATTTTGTGGAAGTTAGTTTTGAAGATACAGGTGTCGGAATATCAAAAGAAAGCATGAAGAAACTCTTCACTCCATTTTTCACCACTAAAGCTCAAGGCATGGGCGTGGGATTGGCATTATGTAAAAAATTTGTTGAACATAACAATGGAACAATAGACGTGGAAAGTGAAGAAGCACAAGGGTCAAAATTCACGATTAAACTAAACATCAACAATTAAGAAATTGGCATCCAACAATGCCTTCAGTTA
>Ga0272441_10008770_pt1 | contig 15889 bp, 17 predicted proteins | sample SSMProp6N_FD_193582 | JGI IMG/M metagenome (GOLD analysis project Ga0272441, IMG submission 193582) | Marine sediment archaeal communities from Little Sippewissett salt marsh, Falmouth, MA, United States - SSM-Prop-6N | ecosystem: Environmental > Aquatic > Marine > Wetlands > Sediment ... | reverse complement strand
TGTGGAGCACTCCCGATTTCCGCAGTGTCCTCTTTCTCTTTCGGGTCTTCTTGGTCAGGATATGACTGGCATAGGCCTTGTTCCGTTTGACTTTTCCCGATGCGGTAATCTTGAATCTCTTTGCCGCTCCTCTATGTGTCTTAATCTTTGGCATGCAATCACCTACCTCTATATAATATCATCATTTCTTGGGGGATACGACCATGGTCATGTTTCTCCCCTCGCGCTTTGGGGGCTGATCAACGACTAAAAAATCACCGAGTCGATCCCGTATCTCCTCCATCATCTTCCGTCCCTTTTCGGAATAGACTATCTCACGGCCCCTGAACATCATCGTTATCTTGACCTTGTTGCCCTGTTCAAGAAACCGCTGTACATGACGGAGCTTGACCTGCAGGTCGTGTTCCTCTGTCTTGGGTCTGACACGGATCTCTTTCAACTGGACGGTACTGGCGCTCTTCTTTGCCACGGTTTGTTTCTTACTGCGCTGATACCGGTATTTCCCATAGTCCATTATCCGGCAGACCGGAGGCGAAGAATTCGGTGCTACCTCTACTAGATCAAGGCCGGCCTTTTCCGCTTCCCTGAGAGCCTGCGCAGCGGGCAATATCCCCAGTTGCTCTCCCTCTGCGTTGATTACACGTACCTTCTCGACCCTGATCTCGGCATTAATTCTCAGATTCTTAGCTATGTTTCACCTCCATGATTGACGGTCTCCCGTTTTTCTATCTGTACGTACTGGTTTTATCCTTTATAATAGCAGAAAAATCTTCAACTTTCAATGATCCCAGGTTCTTCCCGTCCCGCTGCCTCGGTGCCACCGTGCCCGATTCCATCTCCCGGTCGCCGATGACGAGCATATAGGGAATCTTCTGCATCTGCCCTTCCCTGATCTTGAATCCCAGTTTTTCATTTCTGAAATCCCGCTCGACACGGACACCGGCGTCGAAGAGCTGCTTGTACACCTCTTCCCCGTAGGGTATATGCCGGTCCGTAACGGTCAGTATGACGGCCTGCGTCGGCGCAAGCCACACGGGGAAGGCCCCGGCATAATGCTCGATGAGGACTCCCATGAACCGTTCGATGGCTCCGAGGATGACCCGGTGGAGCATGACGGGTCGGTGTTTTTCCCCATCGGCACCGATATAGGTCAGATCGAACCGTTCGGGCAGCGTAAAGTCACACTGGATCGTCGCGCACTGCCACTTTCGTCCCAGGGCATCCTTCAACTTGAAATCTATCTTCGGTCCGTAAAAGGCCCCGTCACCCTCATTGACGTCATAGACCATTGCATTATCCCTGAGGGCCTCTTCAAGGGCCGTGGTGGCCATCTCCCAGTCCGCATCTGACCCGATGGACTTGTCGGGACGCGTGCTCAGTTCCACCTCGTACTCGAATCCGAATATCTTCATGGCATAGCCGACGAAATCGGCAATCGCCCTGATTTCACTGTTCAACTGATCGGGCGTGCACAGGACATGGGCATCATCCTGGGTAAACTGGCGTACCCGCATCAATCCGTGGAGGACCCCCGTCTTCTCATGCCGGTGGACGGTGCCCAGCTCAAAGTACCTGATGGGGAGATCGCGGTAACTCCTGATCCTCGATTTATAGATCAGCATGTGTGACAGGCAGTTCATCGGCTTGATGCCGTAGGTCTGCTCGTCCACTTCGGTATAGTACATGTTCTCCCGGTAGTGATCGAAGTGTCCCGATCGCTTCCAGAGCTCACCCTTCAGTATCTGGGGCCCCATGACGATATCGTAGCCCCGCTTCAGGTGTTCCTTCTTCTCCCAGTCCTCTATGATCATCCGGAGCAGCGCCCCCTTGGGGTGGAATATGATCAGACCGGGTCCGGCCTCGTCATTTATCTGGAACAGATCAAGCTCTCTGCCCAGCTTCCGGTGATCACGCTTTTTTGCCTCCTCGATGAGGGCAAGGTGGGCGGCCAGTTCCTTTCCCGTCGCGAATCCGGTACCGTAAATACGCTGGAGCATCTTATTGTGTTCGTCACCGCGCCAGTATGCCCCTGCCACGGTCAGCAACTTGAAGGCCTTGATAATGCCCGTCGAGGGGATATGGGGTCCCCGGCAGAGATCGACAAATTCTCCCTGGCTGTACAATGAGACACGTTCCACATCTTCGGGGAGGTCATTGATGAGTTCGACCTTGTAGGTCTCTCCCTTTTCCCGAAAGAGGCGAACGGCCTCATCCCGTGATACTTCCTTCCGGACAAAGGGGTGATCGGCGGTGACAATCTCCTTCATGCGCCTCTCGATCTTTTCGAGATCATCGGGCGTAAAGGTATCGCCATATTCGAAATCGTAGTAGAATCCGTCTTCTATTGAGGGCCCGATGGTCACCTTGACGCCATCGAAGACGTCCTGCACCGCCTGAGCCATGACGTGCGATATACTGTGGCGAAGGATCTCCAGTCCTTCATCGTCCTTCACATCCACTGGTTCTATGGTGGCGTCTTCAGTAATGCGATGCGAGAGATCGACGAGTGTCCCATTGACCCGTGCACCGACGGTGGAACGAAGCAGCTTCTTGTTCCATGCGGCCAGTACCTCACCGACCTGCCCTCCCGAGGGGTGTTGCCCTACGATTCCACCAGGCAGTGTAATCGTTATATCTCCCATAATGCAATGTCCAATCTCACGGGTACAGTCCCGACAATACCACGGATGTCGTCACGGCTCCCCGCTATCAGGAATGAAACGTTCCCCCTGCCACGATACCGGCACATTCAGGATGCCCTGGGCACACCATTTTCCGTCGTGCGCCTTCAGAACCTCTTTTCCTCAGCGATTACCCCGTTACCGGGGCTGCGGAAAACGGATACGCAGTGTGCACTGCCCCCCCGGCGTTGACGAAGGCATGCACCGTTCAGCATCCTCCATCCTCGGAACCGCCACACATCAGCAGCCCCTGCCTGTCCCGGGGTCAGACCAAAGAAAGGGCACCCCGTGGTAATGCCCTTTCACACAACGTTGCCGTCATTAAAGAAATGGTAGGCACGCAGGGATTTGAACCCTGGACCCCCACCGCGTCAAGGTGATGCTCTCCCTCTGAGCTACGTGCCTATACATGCAATCAAAATTGTGAAAATTTAGTAGCAATAAACGACCCTTGTGTCAAGGAATATTATCAGATATCATGAAGGGAATCCAGTGATTTTCATTCCCCTGCCGCCTTCCCCCGGTGATTCACATGCCGTTTATAAACCTGATACCCCGAAAGAGGTACTGAAATCCCGAGATAACGGTGACAATGGCCGTAATCCAGAAGGATATCTCAATCACCCCCCCATTCACAAAGAGGGGACAACTCTTTGCCATGAGGACGAGCAGAACCGTGAGAATCTGAAAGAGTGTCGTTACCTTGCTGATAAAGGCGGGTTTGACGTCGAAGGATATGGACATCATGAAGAGGAGCAGGATCCCCAGGAGAATGACCATATCCCTGCTGATGACGATAACGGCAAGCCACCCCGGGATAATGCCCAGTACTGAGAGGGTAATGAAGGAGCTCACCAGGAGTGCCTTGTCGGCCAGCGGATCGAGATAGGCACCCAGTACCGTCTTCTGCTTCAAGATCCGCGCCAAGAACCCGTCAAGACCGTCGGTGACACCGGCAACAATAAAAACGATCATCGCTCCCACATGATTGCCATCAATGAGGAGTATGACGATGACGGGGACAAGAACGATACGGAGCAGGGTCAGTGAATTGGGAATATTCATACCGGTAACAGGGACATGGACCTTTCTGTGGTGATTACGAGGGGCGACAGATCAGGTACGGTATCCCCCGGAATCTCCCCTTTCCGAAGCCGGCATATGGTATCATTCATTGGCTGCAGCGACATCTCTCTTCTTATTCCATTCTACCCACTCGTTCATATCTTCCTGATCCGTAAAGCCCCGCGGCTGTTCGGCCCACCCGTCGGCACGAATCCTGATCTGCTGCATGGACCGGATGATATAGGTCCATTCTTCCATCGTCACTTTCCGGGGACCGGCAACCTTGTGGGGACCGGCGACCTTGTAGGGGTGGGTTATCTCCTGGGGCACTTCCTTTTTCTTCCCCGCTTTTCCGGTGACCGCAACGTTTCCATCGTAGACCCGCACCAGCGCCGACTTGTCATCGTAGACATCCATACGGTAGATCGTCCCCCTGACGCCGGTTACGGCATTTTCGCAGGAAAGTTCTATATCCGACTTCACGCCGAGTATCTTGCTCACATTGGCCCATGTCCGGCCCAGTGTGATGTCGATCTTGACGTGTCTCTCGTTCTTCTCTTCACTGACATCTATTTGGGCAATCCTGAAACGCGTGTTATCGGCGAATCGCAAGACGGTCTCGTCGGGGAGTGACAGTTCCATCCTGGAATTGGTCCCCGTATGTACCTGATCGCCGTCCCGGAGACTGGCACCCTCCTTCAGCGAGATCCAGTCCACCGTGCCGGCCCTCATGACCTGTGCGAAGCCCTCGATCAATGCAACGGTCGTCTCTCCCGCTCCGACCGTGACCTTTGCCGGTCTCTTTGCCACACCATCTGTCGAAAGGCCGAAGATGAGCACGCACAGTACCAAAAAACCAATCCTGATTTTCATGACTCTCACCAAAATTTCCACCAGCTTTTTTCACGGGGCACCTTCCGGATGGCATCGGGTCCGTCGGGAAGTGTCGCCATCGCCTGTGCAATAATCTCCTGCATGATCGGCTCATAGACCTGCAGCGACTTCAGCTCCAACCGTTTCTCTGTAAAATCATAGTGCCGTTCGGCAATACTCTCCCGCACACTCCACAGGGTCTCTCCCGTTGCGGTGCTCCTCAACTCGAAGGCCGCGGCGACAGACGTCTTTGCAGATACGAACAGATAGGACGTCTCCCATCGCTCCAGTGTACAGTACATGACCGCATCCACGCCGAGCAGTTCTCCCAGGACTCCGGGAGGGATCTGTCCCCGTTCGGGTCCCGGGTTTTCCTGGTAAATCGTGGCCAGCTTTCCATCTATGACGGCAGAGGGTATCTTCGGATATCCCTTGAAGTAGAGTTTTTCCAGTATCTCCCTCCTCAGGACCGTGGCCGCAGCGGCGTCCTTTGTCTCGTTATGCACAGGCATCAGTGCAACAAGCCGGATGCCCTTCTTCTGATAATCCTTGATATTCACCCCGGGAATATGGGAACCGCCGCATCCCGAAAGAAGGAACAGCATCGCCGTCAGCACACCGATATATCTAAGCCTGTAAAGGAACATTCATATCTCCAATCATTTTCGTATATTCACCCCTATGCTCTGATCAGTGACATCGACGATGTCGAGTACAAAGGCCCCGAAGTCTTTCAGGGCAAGGCGATCGGCAAGGGTCTCTGCATCGACGGTCACCTCAAGATCGAACATGGCCATGCCGCGCATGACGCGGCGCTGATATACATTTTTGACACCCTTCAGATCATGCCGCAGCGCCTGTCGCAGTGTCACATACTCGTCGTAGCCCGCTATCCCGCTCACTGTCATCGAGACAATGGCAGTAACCGTCTCTCGTCGCTGCCATGCCGCCATGATCGCGGTCTGCAGGCGTTCCGCCACCTGTCTCGCAGCCTTTGTGATTGCCTCATCTTCGCCCTTCGCCCTCTCTGCACTGAAGGATGCGGCATATCCATTGTCCGAGGCAATGACGACTCCCCGGTCTGCCTGGACTGCCCGGGCCGTGACCCTGGCCTGCAGTTCCTTGACACTCGTGCCGGCAATGGTGGCGCCCTGCCGCAGCTGCGCGCGTCCTGCGATAACTATATCAACGCCAACGAGGCTGGCAATCTCCCTGATACGGGCAGTATCCAGGTCCGCCTTTCCGTCCCCGTCCATGGCGGGGAGGTGAGACCGGTCTCTGACGACGAGTCCCTTTTCTGCCAGCACTGTCTGTATCGTCTCTTCCCAGAGGGACGGTTCCCTTGCATGCAACCGGTAATCCGGATGCCCCTCTCCCGATGCCGTCAACCCGATGAGAACCATGACCCGGGGGATATCATCCCCCATCCCGGTCAGTCCCAGCGTCTCCAGGTCCTCTTTGATCCCTCCCACAGACACAACCGCCTCTATGTGAACGGTATAGAGACTGTCAGCGGCACGCTCCTCGATAATCCTGTAATGCTGAATATATTGTCGTGGCCGGGAATATATGGTCTTGTTTATGCTATCGAAGTGGATAGCCATGTCTTCAGGAGCGACGAGTCCGCCCACTGCCTGCTCTACGACCTTCCGTAACGAATCCCTGACTGCATTGGTTCTGGCCCGGGCGATGTCTTCATTAACAATGACATCGGTACCGTCGGCGTCCATCGTTGCAACGCTCACCCCTGCCGCGGAACAACCGGAAATGGATGGAGAGGAAACAGAGAAGAAAGAGAGAACAAGCAACAGGGCAACAACCCTTTTCACATCCGTCTTCAGCACGCTATTCTTCCACCGTCTCCTTCAACTTTTCTATCTCTTCCCTGATAAGCCGTTCGGCGATCTGGGGAAACAACTCTCTGGCAACCCGCTCGGCGATTTCGGTGACATGGCTGCGCATCTCTTCTTCCGCCATCCCGGCATCATGGGGGAGGGCAGCAGGTGTTTCCGACTCTTCCGCCATACCCGCATCATGCGAGAGGGAAGCAGGCGTTTCCGCGGCTTCCGCTATCTCGTCAACAAGGGGCACTGCATCGTCACCGTCATCGATGACGTCTACGAGATCATAGATCGTTTCCTGCTCTTCGTCACCCGACAGACTGTCCATACCTTCGATACCCGGTTCTTCACCCCACCCCTGAGGCCTGGTAAGATCACTTTCCTTTTCCATTATCTTCCCCGCCGGATCTTTTTCCACTGATCAAGAATCAATGAAACCTATCACACCCCTCAAAACACTTCAAGAATTTTGTGGATTTACCGCCTGCAAGACACAAAAAAGGGGTCAACATCGAGAAAACCGTCGACCCCGGTCACTTGCATCAAATCGTCATATATTATCGTGCACGCAACAGATCAATCCCGAGAGGGGGTGCATCTCCTCACTAACTAATCCCTCTAAAGGGGATAACTGCCCGCAAGGGGGATACAATGCGCTAACGAAAGTGATTTCTAAAGAAATCACTTTCTAGCTTACTAATGAGCTTCTTCCATCGCCATCGATATGTACATCATCGACAGTATGACGAAGACCATGGTCTGAATGATCGATGTAAATATCATGAGCACAAAGAGCGGCAGGGGCACCAGAAAGGGTATGAGCACCAGGACGATCGCCAAGACCAGATCCTCACCCATGATATTCCCGAAGAGCCGCACCGAGAGCGACAGGGGACGGGACAGATGACTGACGATCTCTATGGGCATCATAATGGGTGTCAGCCACCAGACGGGACCCATAAACTGTTTGATATACTTTATCCCGTGGACCTTTATCCCCACGACGTGGGTCATGACAAAGACGACCAGTGCCATGGAAACGGTGGTGTTCAGGTTGCTCGTGGGAGATTCGAACCCGGGTATGATCCCCAGCAGGTTGGCCACGAGTATGAAGATGGCCAGCGTCGCTATGAGGGGGAAATAGTTCTTTCCTCCCTCGCCCATCGTCGAAATCATGCCCTTGTATATGCCGTCGATGATCAGTTCCATGACACGCTGGAATTTGCCGGGATAGAGCGAGAGACGACGTGTGGACAGGAACGCGATGACCACAAAGAGTACCATGATAAACCACGTGTATGTCACATGGGGCTGAAAATAGGGATTTTCAAGAAATAACAGGGGATGCATTTTTCTTCCTTACCCTCCTTATGGAATGAACGAGATTATCAATAACGATCGTCAATACGATGCTGATAACAACGATGGAAAGCCCCACGACGAGGCCGATGACACTGACGGGCATACGGGTGATGACGACATAGAGGACAATCGCACTCACGATGAACCGCAGATAGAATTTCATCAGGATGTAGTACTTTGCCCGAGTCTGTGTCACTCCTTCCGAGAACAGTCCGAAGAGCCTCTTGAGATCCCTGGCAAGCCAGTAAAAGTTTGCGATACTGACCAGCCCTCCGACGAGGATGCCCAGGGTAAAGGAATGGGGTAACCACAGGACACTCGCCGCGAGGAATACCCCCAGGACGAGCCAGTGACCCCTTTCAATCTTCTTCTGGAGCGGGCTTTTCTCTCTTTCCGTCATTGCGTCTTTTCCTGACCGGTCTCACGCGGGTCTCATCGGGAAAGAATCTCTTTATGAACACATAAAAGTTTCTGAAACCGGCGCCGATTCCCACTATCAGGAAAATGGGCGTAAAGATATGTCTCGTCCCCAGTTTCTTGTCGAGGTACACGCCGATCAAGAGACTCCCAAAGATCGCTATCACCATGGCTATGCCCAGACTGGCTGCATAGGCCATTTCAAATGCCTTTTTCGCCTTCTTTTTACCCATGAATCGCGTATTTGTTAGCATAAAGCTGTGGAAAAATCAATGGGCTTCCGAGCCCCCAATATACCCGGCCATTTCCGTTGCCTCTGTTCCGCTTACGACCTTCGGAAATACCGGCATCACACCATGAGAAATCATGTTTGTTCCTTACGCGACAGATATTCCCTTCTGGCATTCTTGATATACTCAAGTAAGAATGCAAGAAAAATCAGCATGAAGAGGGCAGCGACACCGGAGAGCATGACAATTTTTTTACCCCTGGTTGATTTGACAGAGGTGGAGGCGGCTTCCGGTTGGCGGATTATTTTTATGTTGCTGATTGATGCACGCGTGGCGGACAGCTTTTCTATTTTTTCCTCCAATATTTTTGTCTTTTCTTGCAGTTGATCGTTTTGCTTCACCTCAAAATCTTTAATCGCTTCTCTGTGTCTCTCTGTTTCTTTCCTGACGCTCTTTGTCAGTTCCTGCAACTGATGACTTTGTTCCGTCTCAACGTCTTTAACCATTTGCCGGTGAGACTGTATCTCTAAATCCATCATCCTTATTTTTGATAATAGTCCTAGATTTTTAACCTTTGCTGAAAATATTTTATCTTCAGTTTGACCTATATGTAATTGCCAGTTTCGAATCGCGATCTCATACTCAGGAAGAAACTCAGAGCCCGTGTTTTTACTGTCTCTTAAAAGGCTGTCACGCTGCGCAATCATCTCTTCCAGTGCATTAGTGCTTTTTCTCAGATCTTCAGCCAACTCTTCCTGTCTGCACTTTGTTGCTTCAAAAACCTGTTTATTCAACGCTGTTTTCTCTTGAAGGACGTTAATTTGACTCGAATACGATCTGACACTTTTATCAACAGTGTCTTGCATTGTCTTCTTGGCTTTTTCAATCTTCTCATGCTCTGTTTCGATGAGAGCACTTGCTTGTTTTTTCCTTTTATCAACAGTGTCTTGCATTGTCTCCTTGGCTTTTTCAATCTTCTCATGCTCTGTTTCGATGAGAGCGCTTATTTCTTTTTCCTGTTTCCCAATCCTCTCCTCATGATCCTTGATCAACAGTGAACCAAGTTTCCCTGATGCTTCCAGACCGGTATCGAGATCACTTTTTGTCCATTGTGATTTCACTATGATCAAGTTGTCATATTTCTCTGCCTGAGCAGTAAAGACCAGTGGAGAGTGTAACGGAGGTTCACTCAAGGATTTAGTAATTGTTCTGTTATATTTTCCTCCATTGATCTCATTGATAATCTCCTTGGAATCCATGTATTGTTTATCACCTAGCTTGTCCACGCCTGTAATACCTGGTTCAAGAGCCATGGAGACAACGTAACTCTTCGGCATCTGGAGGGTAATGACAAGGGCTGCAATAACAACGAGCAGTGTCCCCACGGAAATGAGCCACTTCCACTTCCAGAGAACCAGGATATAATCAAAGAGATTTATCTCGTCGTCGTAGTATTCACGGTGAATCTCATCTATAGCCTGTTTATCTTTTTCTTCCGCCATAGCCTCCCCTAAATGTTAAGTATCTTAAAGTTTGTTCGATAATAGGTCTTCAGTTCGCTGTACTGTCATACGTAATCACAGAATTCCTGTACCACGCTATCGTTTTCTTCAGCCCTTCCCTGAAATCCGTCTGGGCCCGGAAATCGAATTCCTCAAAAGCCTTCGATGTGTCCAGCATACGCCGCGGCTGACCATCAGGTTTCGATGTATTCCAGTGAATCGTGCCGGCAAATCCGGTGAGTTCCACAATCAATTCCACCAGATCGCCAATGGCAATCTCGAAACCGGCGCCGATATTTACCGGTTCGCTTTTATTATACTTTTCAGTGGCAAGAATAATCGCCCGGGCGGCATCTTCGACATAAAAGAATTCTCTCGTTGCCGTGCCGGTACCCCACACTTCTACGGCAGTTTCGCGGGAGGGGGACAGAAAGATCCCATATTCCGCAAGTATCGCAATTAATTGTTCCGGCGAAGTTCCCTGCTCAATTGCATGTTGGGAATCACCTGCTTTCCCAGCCATTATTCCGAATTGTGTCAGATCGTTGGCTATGAGATCGAATCTCCCCTCGTCGAGAAAGGAGGCAAGGCAGAATTTTCGGATCAGGGCCGGAATGACGTGAGAGGAACGAAAATCAAAATTGTCGCCGGGGCCATAGAGATTGACAGGCAGCAGAAAGATGGAATTAAATCCATATTGTCGACGATAGGCCTGCGACTGCACGAGCATCATCTTTTTTGCCAGGCCGTAGGGGGCATTCGTCTCTTCGGGATAGCCGTTCCAGAGATCGTCTTCTTTAAACGGTACCGGTGTAAATTTGGGATAGGCGCAGATGGTGCCGATAGCGACAAACTTATCTATTTTTCTGAGGTAGCCCTCATGGAGTAGCTGCACGCCCATCATGAGATTGTCGTAAAAGAGCGTGGCGGGATTCTCCTGATTGAAACCTATCCCGCCGACCTTTGCCGCAAGATGTATGACGATGTCGGGATTGAGCTCGTCGTACATGCGCTGAATGTCTTCCAGCCTGGTCAAGTCATGTCTGTCGTAGTCGGCAATGGAGATATGACTGTACCCCCGATCCCTCATGTATTCAATGAGGTGCGTCCCCAGAAAACCCTTGCCTCCCGTTATGGTGACACGTTTTGACTGCATATCCTGTAATGTGTCCGGCATAGTACCTAATCCTGATGTAATAGATTATATATTGAAACAGTGAGCCTCGATTCCCGGCATACACTTGTCAACCCAACAGGTGACGGAAGTAGTCGATCGTTCTTTCAAGTCCTTCTTCGAGCTCGACGGTGGGTCGCCAGTGCAATTCACACTCCGCCAGGGCTATATCGGGTTTACGGCGAAGGGGATCGTCCTGCGGAAGGGGCTCATACATGATTCGTGAACTGCTGCCGGTCAAACTGATTATCTCTTCGGCGAGTTGCAGAATTGTATATTCACCAGGGTTCCCCAGATTGACGGGGCCGGTAAATTCTTTTGCCTTGGACATCATACGCACCAGGCCCTCGACCATGTCATCGACATAACAGAAAGACCGTGTCTGCTGTCCATCGCCATAGACGGTGATAGCTTCCCCGGCCAGTGCCCGCACGATAAAGTTGCTGATGACACGCCCGTCGTTGGGATGCATGCGCGGTCCGTAGGTGTTGAATATACGCACCACCTTGACCTTCACACCGTTTTGTCTGTAGTAATCGAAGCAGAGGGTTTCGGCACACCGTTTCCCCTCGTCGTAGCAGGAACGGATCCCGATGGGATTGACGTTTCCCCAGTAGTCCTCTCTCTGAGGATGCATGGTGGGATTGCCGTATATCTCGCTGGTCGACGCCTGCAGCATCTTCGCCTTCACCCGCTTGGCGAGACCGAGCATGTTGATCGTTCCCATCACACTGGTCTTGACCGTCTTTACCGGGTTGTACTGATAGTGTACCGGTGAGGCGGGACAGGCGAGATTATAGATCTCGTCGATCTCCAGGAGTATGGGCTCCACCAGGTCATGGCGGACCAGTTCAAAATTGTGTTTTGAGAGGAGAGCGTCTATATTCTGTTTGGTCCCCGTAAAGAAGTTGTCGAGACAGACCACATCATGACACTGATCCACCAGTTTCTCACAGAGATGTGAACCGAGAAATCCCGCACCCCCCGTTACCAGTATCCTTTTTTTCTCATGATAGTGCTTCATTCAATATTCACCGGACTCATCAATCAAAGTGTGTCAGGGGAGACTTCCCCACGGGGTAGACATTGAACCCTATGTCGAACAGTCTCCGGTGATCGAGGATATTCCTTCCGTCAAAGACAAAGGCGGGCTTGGTCATCGACCGGTATATCTTTTCATAATCGAGCGTCTTGTAGACATCCCATTCGGTCATCACGGCGATGGCATCGCATCCCGCCGCCGCTTCGTAGGGATCTTCCATATATACAATCTCTCCGGATAGAGGCTGAAGGTCCTGTCTGGCATTATCCAGGGCCTTGGGGTCCGTTATCCGGATATGCGCCCGTTCTTCTGCAAGCATCCTCGTTACATAAAGTGCCGGGCTTTCTCGTGTGTCACCGGTATTAGCCTTGAAGGCGAATCCGAAGAGGCATATGTTCTTGCCGGCCAGCGTGTTGAACATGGAGCCCAGCATATTATGGACAAACCGTTCCTTTTGATAATCGTTTATCCCGATGACTCCCTCCCAGTAATCGGCGACTTCTTTCAAACCATAGTATCTGCACATATAGACAAGGTTCAGGATATCTTTCTGGAAGCACGACCCGCCAAAACCCACGCTGGCATTCAGGAATTGCGGTCCCAGACGCCTATCCATGCCCACCGCACGGGCCACCTCTGATATGTCGGCCTCCGTTTTTTCACAAAGTTCAGAAATCGAATTAATCGACGATATGCGCTGCGCCAGAAAGGCGTTGGAAACAAGCTTGGACAGCTCACTGCTCCAGACGTTGGAAGTGATTATCCGCTCTTCGGAAACCCAGTGGCTATATATCTCGACGAGTTCATCCCGCGCGCAGCGTCCTTCCTCGGTCTCTCTCGACCCAATAAGAACCCTGTCAGGTTCTTCAAGATCTTTGATCGCCGTCCCTTCGGCGAGAAACTCCGGATTGGACAGCACCTCGAAATGAACACCATCATTCGACACAGTGAGAATCCGCTCCATGGCCTGGGCCGTTCGTACGGGAAGCGTGCTCTTTTCGACGATGATCTTGTCTCTATCAGCATGTTCCCTGATCTGTCTCGCCGTTTTCTCCCAATACTGCAAATCGGCTGTCATTCCGGCTCCATCACCGAAGGTCTTTGTCGGTGTATTGACGCTGACGAAAATGATGTCGTGTTCTGCGATGGCGGTTGCAATATCGGTCCTGAAAAAGAGGTTTTTCCCCCGCACGGCACGCACAAGGTCATCCAACCCCGGTTCGTATATGGGAAGATCCTCTGAATTCCACCGGGCAATCTTATGATGGTCAATATCGACTACGGTAACCTGGTACTGCGGGCATTTCGAGGCTATCATCGCCATCGTCGGGGCACCGACATAGCCGGCACCGATACACAGTATTTTCTTTGCGAATGTCACGGAGTCACTCCCGATATGGTCCTGTTTACTCAGTGGTACTCAGTGGGGTCAGGTCTTGCTTTTTGCCACACTTGACATAATAACAACGGGGGAAGGAAAGGCAAAAAGCAAGACCTGACCCCGTAACTCTACTTCCCATTACTGACTGTATAGCCGGCGTCGATAAGCGTTTTTTCCTTTTGTGCCGCTTCCATGTCGGCTTCGATCATCATCGAAATCAATTGATCGAAGCTCACCTTGGGCTCCCATCCCAGCTGTTTTCTGGCCTTTGAGGCATCACCGAGCAGCGCATCGACCTCTGTGGGCCTGAAATACCGCTGATCTATGCTGACAAACTCCTGATAATCGAGGTCCAGCTTTTCAAAGACCCTTTCGGCAAACTCGCGTACCGAATGTGTTTCCCCTGTGGCAATGACAAAATCGTCGGGCTCATCCTGCTGCAGCATGCGCCACATGGCCTCCACATAGTCACCGGCAAAACCCCAGTCCCGCTTCGCTTCGAGGTTTCCCAGATAGAGCTTGTCCTGGAGTCCCAGTTTTATCCGTGTCGCCGCCCGGGTAATCTTCCGCGTCACGAAGGTCTCTCCCCGCCGCGGCGATTCATGATTGAAGAGGATGCCGTTGCAGGCAAATATATCGTAGGCCTGGCGGTAATTTTTTATGATGTAGTAGGCATAGACCTTTGCCGCCGCATAGGGACTCTGAGGCTGAAAGGGGGTATTTTCACTCTGCGGCGGAGGTGCGGCGCCGAACATCTCACTGGACGAAGCCTGATAAAATTTGGCATTGATACCCGTCTTACGAATCGCTTCGAGGAGTCTCAGCGTTCCCAGACCCGTTACATCCCCCGTATATTCAGGCATGTCGAAACTGACCCTGACATGGCTCTGGGCACCGAGATGATAGATCTCATCGGGCTTGATATCGTAAAGCAGGTCCATCAACTGCCCCGACACGGACAGGTCCCCATAGTGGAGGTACATGCGTGCCGCGGGATCATGGAAATCGCGATAGAGATGATCGATGCGCTCGGTATTGAAGCTGCTGGACCGGCGGATGAGGCCATGCACTTCATACCCCTTATCAAGCAGGAATTCAGCAAGATAGGAACCATCCTGGCCGGTGATACCTGTTATCAGGGTTTTTTTCATAATGTTACTCCTCATTTATTTATAGCCATCAGGGTATGTACTGTGCCACTCCCAGGCAGATGCCACGATGTCTTCCAGTCTGTTATATCGAGGCTCCCAGCCCAGCTCTTTTTGCGCCAGTTCCGACGACGCGATCAATACGACGGGATCACCCGGCCTCCGGGGGGCAAATGCAAAGGGAACGGTCTTCCCCGTCACCTCTTCCACCGCCTCTATGACCTCGAGATTGGTAAACCCCCGTCCGTTGCCGAGATTGTATTTTCCGCAGGGATACTCATCCAGCCTATCCAGGGCACACAGGTGCGCACGGGCAAGATCTTCCACATGGATATAGTCCCTGATACAGGTCCCGTCCCGTGTATCATAATCGTTGCCGAATATAAACAGTTTTTCCCGCTGGCCGAGCAAGACCTGGATGGTCACGGGGATCAACAGTGTTATGGTCCGTTTGGCGTCACCCAGCTTGTTGCTGGCACCGGCGGCATTGAAATAGCGAAGGGCGTTGAACTGCAGCCCGTAGGCCCGGTGATACCAATCCAGGACCCGTTCAAACATCAGTTTCGACTCGCCGTAGGAGTTCACCGGCTGTTGCGGATGTTTCTCGTCAACGGGCATATACTGCGGTTCGCCGAAGGTGGCCGCCGTCGAGGAAAAGATGATCTTCTTACATCCTCTTTCCCGCATCACGTCGAGGAGGGTAATGCCATTGGCCAGATTGTTGCGGAAGAACTGTCCGGGGTCAGTCATGGACGTCTCCACCCGCGTATCGGCGGCGAAGTGCATGACCGCCTCGATCGAGTGATTGTGAAAGATTTGCCCCAATATTCCCCTGTCCCCGATGTCTCCCTCGTAAAAAACGGCTCCGGCGGGCACACCTTCTCTGCACCCCTCCTGAAGGTTGTCCACGATTACCACATCATGACCCTCTTCCATAAGTACTTCGGCACATATGGACCCGATGTACCCGGCACCCCCCGTTACCAGTATAGCCACCAATCTCTCCTTAATTCAGTAATAGTTCCTCCCTGCATGGGTCACAACAAGAGAGCTTTGCACAACCCCTCCATTTCTTTCTCAGATGAGGTATGTGTTGTGTGCTGAAAATTGACACTATTCAAAGCTAACATACTAATTATACTTGCTATAATGCTCATTTTATGCCATAATTTC
>Ga0272441_10008769_pt1 | contig 15890 bp, 8 predicted proteins | sample SSMProp6N_FD_193582 | JGI IMG/M metagenome (GOLD analysis project Ga0272441, IMG submission 193582) | Marine sediment archaeal communities from Little Sippewissett salt marsh, Falmouth, MA, United States - SSM-Prop-6N | ecosystem: Environmental > Aquatic > Marine > Wetlands > Sediment ... | reverse complement strand
GTACATTCGCGGGCGGAGGCGCCGGCCGCAGAGGCGGCGGGCCGTCCTCCGCAGGAGAGTAGCTTCGGGAGAAGGGAGCGATGGTTGATTTCGGGAAGACTTGCGAAGCCGCGCTCCCGCATGGGAAAGGGGCGCACCATGTCACCATGACCCATAAGACCGCTCCCTGCGGCCGCCGGCTTGACACGGGCTGCGCTGTGCCGTACGATTCACTCAGAGGCACGACGACGGAGGCGCACTTGGCGGGCGACATCAAGCCGGTACTCGACGACTGGCCCTACAGACCGGACACGGTCAAGGCCCGGGTCATCACGGGCCGCGACGGCAACAGCTACGTGCAGCTCCGCCTCGACCTCGGCGTCATCCAGATGCGCTACGTCGGCCGTCCCGACGGCGAGCGGCCCTGCGGCTTCGAGTCGTACCTCGACTACTACCTCGACCAGATCGAGAAGTGCCGCGGCGACACGGGCTCCGACTACGGACTGCGCATCAAGGAGGAGCACAAGGAGGCCATCGACCGCGAGATCATCCAGTACTACCACAGGCGAACGGCCTTCTTCGCGCTGAAGGAGTACGGCCGCGCGGCCGAAGACGCCGGGCACAGCCTCAGGACGATGGACCTCATCCGGAAGTACTCCGACGACCCGACCTTCGTCTCGAGCCACGAGCGCTGGCGGCCCTTCGTCACGATGGAGCGCGCGAGGGCGATGGCCCTCGAGTCGCTGGGCGATGGCGACCATGCGAGGGCGCTCGAACGCATCGAGTGGGCCCGGGAGGCGATCTCCAGGTTCTACTCCGACCACGGCCTCGCCCAGCCCGATGGGGTGTCGGCTGAGCTCGGCTTCCTCAACCAGTGGGCGGACTCCATCAGGGAGAAGTACTCCGCGCCGCCGACCCTCGAGGAACAGCTCACCGTGGCCGTCGAGAAGGAGGAGTACGAGCGCGCGGCCGAGCTCCGCGACCAGATCCTGCGTCTCAGGATGCAGGAGGGCATGGAACCGCACTGAGCGCCGCGTCGCCGGTCGATCGGGAGCGGGCTCACTCGCCCGCGTCGCCGAGGGCCCTGAGTATCCTGGGGCGGCCCTTCAGCAGCGCCGCCGCGGCCTCTCCCCGGAGGCCGGCCTTCGCGAGCTCCGCCCGGTTGGCCACCGTCCACTGAGCCCCGGCTGAGATCGCTGCCGCCGCCGCCACTCGCGCCGATAGCGCCGGCGGCTTCGTGCGCGGCGACCCGGGAGTGCCGCTCACCGAAACGGTCATGGCCCCGGATTCGGTGAGGGACTTCGTGGCCGCGGTCCACGTCGCGCCGAGCGGGTGGCGCCACTCGGCGGGCAGCCTCGCGAGGCGGACCTCGCCGGAGAGTTTCCGGGCGGCGTCCATGCGGCCGGATATCCGGTAGGCGCCGTGCGGCGAGAGATCGATGGTCGCCGGCGGCATGAGGAAGGTGCCCTGACGGAGGGTGACGATGAGCTTGGCCGGACGCATCGCGATGCTAGGCTCGGCGAAGGGCTTCTCGCGACCGAGAGCGCGGGCGAATTCACGCAGCGCCGCCGCAAGCGGCGTGATGCGCTCCCAGGCGAGGGTGCCCGCGGAGCTCGTGGACTCCAGCCGCAGGTTCCAGCCCGCGAGCGATTTGCCGAGAGGTCCGGTGCCGGACCACTGCAGATCGAGCTTCCCCTTGCACTCGCAGGCGGCGGCCCCCTCTCCCCCCGGCTCTCCCGGCGTGGCCGGCCGGCCGGTCGTCGTGATATCGCCGAGCGACGCGCCTGTGAGCGCGACCTTCCCCCGGTGCACGGGCGTCGCGCCGCGCAGGTCGAGAGAAACGTCGCCCGAGAGCCCACCGCCGTACGCGGCTCCCGCGAGGCCCTGCAGGTGGACGGCGCTCTCGGCGAGCTTGAGCCGGCAGGCGACGTCCTTAGCCTCGTGGCGTCCCCACCGGAGCGAGCCGATCCTGAGGCTGCCCGAGAGCTCGATGCCCTCGAAGGCCTCGAGGTGCCTGGGGGCGGGGGCGGCGCGCGGGGGCCTCAGCGAGCGGAGTATCTCGTCGAGGTCGATGGCGTCCGAGGCGCAGACGAGGCTGCCCGTCAGGCGGCCGAGGTCGGCGACGATGGTGCTCTTCGGCCTGGAGTTCAGCGAGAGCTTCTCCACCGCCAGACGGTTCCGCCTCGCCGACGCCCGGTTCACGAGCTCGACGGCGAGCTTCTTGCCCTCGATGGACCGCGGCGCCACGCCCATCTCGCCCGAGAGCCGCAGCAGGAAGTCGGGCCTGTTCGGGTGCGAGGCCTCGATCCCGTCGGCCGAGACGGTCCCGTCGAGCAGGAGCTTGCGCTTCCACGCAGCCGTGCCCAGCTCGGCCAGCGGTGCGAGCGGCGAGCGCACGCGCAGGGCAAAGCCCAGCCGGCCGCCCAGCTTCATCCGGCCCGTCGCGGGCACCAGCCGGGCCAGCCCGGCGGCGGAAACGCCCTCGGCGCTCACCCGCGCGTCGAGCCCCCCGTCGCGGTCGGCGCGGCCCGCGACGACAGCTTCGATGCGGTCCTCCCGGGCCCCGACCGAGAGCTTCGCCCGCTCGACCTGCACGGCGAGCTTCCGCAGATCACGCGAGAGCCGGAGTTCCCCCGCAGCCGAAAGGTGCGCGGGCGTGCCCTCGGACTTGACGAGCAGATCGGCGAGCTCAACCCCGGCCTTGCCGGCCTCGAATGACAGATCGTACGAGAACGCGCCGCCGCGGCCCTTCGCCGAGGCCGCGAACCGAACCTCACCCGCGCCGGTGAGCCCCTCGGGCTTGCCGGCGCCCAGAGCCTCGGTCAGTTCGCGCAGGTTGAGCGTGCCCTTCACCGTGACCGTCGACTCGGGGGGGCCGGTACTCCCGCGCACCGACGCCGATCCCGATGCCTCGAGGGGCGGCGTATCGACGTTGAAGCGCCTCACGGTCAGGGAGGGGGCTGGTGTCGAGAGGTCGAGCCTTCCCTCCGCTGCGGCGGTGCCGGTGAGCTCGACGCCGGCGTCGATGACCGACATGGCCTCGCGGAGCGCGATCGCCCGTTTCACGTTGAGCCCGGCCGAGATCTCGGCCTTCACGCCGGCGAGCGTGCCGTCGGCGGAGCTGCCGGTGACGCTCAGCCTCCCCGTGGGGCCGCTCAGGCGGAGCGTCCGCAGGCACACCTCGCCGCCGGGATCGCGGGCCACGTTGAAGATGCACTGCAGCAGCCCCTCGCGGAACTTCGCCCCGCGCTCGACCTCGAGGTCGACGAACTTGAGGCTGCCCTGCGATTCGAGGCCCTCGGGCGTTGACTTCAGCGAAAGGAGCTCGATACGCGCGGAGCCGGTGGGCTTGAGCTCTGCCAGGAGCTCGGGCAGAGGCCGGAGCCTGTCGAGGAGCTCGGCTATCTCCACGGAGCCCGTGAGCTTGAGCTCGGCCTCGGTGCCGCCCTCGACCTCCCTGGCCGAACCCGTGAGGCGCCCCTCGGCGTACTCGCCCACAGGGGACGCGAGAGTCGCTCCGAAACTGAAATACGGCGAGACCGCGCGGTCGAGCACGGCCGTGCCCTCGAGCCGGATGGGGTCCGGCGCGGCGGCGTCCGTCCGGTGGCTCACGGCCGTCCCGGTGACGGAGACCTTGCGATGATCGCCCCTGGCGTCGATGGCGAGGGATACCCGCTCCCGGATGGCCGGGAGCCCGAGCGCGGCCCCGTACCGGCCTGTAAGGCGCCCGAGGTCGATCCGGACCGTCCCGGCGGCGTCGGTGGCTACGTCGGCTTCGGCGAAGGCCACAGTCGAGCCGGGGTCCACCGCGAGGGCAACGACGTCAGACTCGATCTCGATGTCGGTCACGCGGATCAAGCTCAGCGCTCCATCAGCGTCGAAGGATACGTCGGAATCGAGGTAGATGCTGATCTCGTCGGTGCCGGCCGCTCCCTTCGGGCGGAGGCCCGATACGGCGCCCTCGACCGTCAGGGAGAGCCTGTCGGGCCCGCCCCCGGCCGTCATCTCGACCGACACGTTCCCCTCGAGGGGGGTCGCGAAGCCGAGCGCCCTCCCCAGCTCGCCGGAGGAGATCTTCTCGGCCGAGCTCTTGTAGGTGGCGCGGATGACGCTCCCCGCTTCGGAGCCGAGAGTGCCCTCGATGTCGACCCTCCCGAGAGGACAGTTCAGGGACGTGCCTTCGGTGGAGTGCGTCCTGCCGGGCACGTCAGTGATGCCCTCGGAGACGAGCGTGACGTCGATCCGGGGGGGGTGGGGGGCCTCGCCGGCTGGCGCGATACCCTCGAGGCTGAGCCCCTCGACGAGGAGCGAGCCCTTGTGCACGAGGGCGTCGAGGCCGTTCGCAGTGAGCTCGACCTTCCCAGAGACCGTTCTCGCCAGCCGCTCGCAGCCGAAGTGGCGGAGCACGGTCGCGGGGTCGAGGTCCCTGATCTCAAGCGTCGCCAGGGGGCCCTTGACGGTGCCGGGGCCTATCCTGCGGTGGCGGAGGACATTCGGCGTGCCGGAGAGCGTGACCTCTCCGGGCTTCCCGCCAACGGGCATCTTGAACGCGAGTTCGTAGTCGAGGGGCGACTCGATGGAGTCGAGGTCGGCCCTGAACTGGATGTTCCTGACCTCGGAGTTGGCGCCGACGAGGTCGTCACGGAACCTGACGAGAGCGTCGTAGACCCGAAGGCGCATCTTCAGGTCGCTGTAGCCCGCGTCCATGCCGAGGGAGTCGGGATGGAGGAGGGCCCTGGCAAGCGCGCCATCCATGAGCGACCCCGGAATATCGGCCACGTTCATGCGCCCGGTCGAGTTGCGCTCGATGAAGACCTCGGGGTCGCGGATCGATATCCTGGTGTGGAGCTTCGACCCAAGCGAGAAGATGTAGCGCCACGGGGCGAACGTCACCGTTGCCGAGGGGACCTTCACCAGGGGCGTGGGCGTGAAGTCGGTCTTGTTGGCTATCTCGAGGCCACGGATCTCGATACGGGCCTTGAGTATCTTGACATCCACCTCTCCGATGGTGACCTGGCGGTGGAGCGTGCCCTCGAGGGCCTCCACGATGCGGCGCCTCGCCCTCTCGGCGTTGAAGACCAGCGGCGCAGCCAGCACCACCAGCACCAAGCCCACGAGGACGATGCCCGCGAGCCAGAGCACGGCTCTCCGCGCCCTCCTGAGCCAGCCCTTGACGCGGACGCGCCTGGTTCTCTCGACGTGGCTAAAGGTGAGCGGCATGTCGCCGAGCGTGATGGCCGTCCGCCACTCGAGCCGGGCGGGGTCCTCGCCAACGGGCTTGCCAGCGACGAGCAGCTCCTCGTCTCCGACGGCGGAGATTGTCACCTCGCCCCCGTCAATGACGATGCGGCAGTGCTCCCCCGCGACGCGCTCGTCCTCTATGACGATGTCGCAGTGGCCGAAGCGCCCCACCAGGTTCTCGCCAGGCGAGAGCCTGAACTCCGTCCCGTCGGCGCCGGTCAGGACATGGCCGATCTCTTCGGCGGCGTCCGGCAAGTGCCCGTCCCTCGAACTGCGGGGCCTCCTTCGACCCCGTCCGGTCTAATTCTTACACCCGGCCGCCCTTATTGCAAGGGGGAAGCAGGACGGCCCGGCCGGGGCAGCTCTCGAGCGGAGCAGAAGAGCGGCGAGGTTCCGTCTTTGACGGGGGTGCCGACGGGTGGTACGATGCGTTGCATTGCGGCCCCGTCACTGAGAGAGAGCGGCTTGTACCGACACGCGCTCTGCATATATCCCTACCGCAGCGATGTCGTGACGGGGCGCTTCTACCCGCCGCTGGGACTGGAGATCATCGCTTCGGTCCTCAAGCCTCACTGCCGCGAGATCGACGTGATCGACCTCCGCCACGATGCCGGCGAGACGAAGGACTTCATCCGGCCCGAGACCGACATGGTCTGCTTCTCGGTCAACTGGGGACGGCACCTGGAGTTCGGGCTGGAGCAGATCCGCTCGGTGCCCGCTGATATCTTCACGATCGTCGGGGGACGGCACGCCACCGATTTCCCCGAGGAGGTCCTCGCCGAGTGCCCCAACATCGACGTCCTCGTGCGCGGCGACGGGGAGGAGGCCATCGACGAGATCGCCCGGGGGCTGCCGCTCGCCGGCATCACCGGCATCAGCCGCCGGCAGGACGGGAATATCTGCCACAACGAGAACCGGCACTACGGGCCGCCGAAGGGCGATCCGCGGCCGGACCGCCGGCTCCGCCGCCACGCCTACAAGCTGGACCTCGAAGGCTACGACACGGGCGTGACGGTCGACACCGTGGCGAGCTCGCGCGGCTGCCCCTACAACTGCAGGTTCTGCTCCTTCGGCCGCAGCCCCTGGGGCGAGAAGCGCACCTGGGCGCCCAGGCCGCCCGAGGCGGTCGTCCGCGAGATCGAAGAGATCGACGCCGAGATCGTCATGTTCACCGACGACGTTTTCACCCACGACATGGACCGGGTGGAGGCGATCTGTGACGGGATCATAGAGCGCGGCATCAGGAAGCGCTTCCTGGCCAACGCCCGGCTCGAGGTCTCGAAGCGGATGGACGTGGTGAGGAAGATGGAGCGGGCGGGCTTCATCTCGCTGTGGCTGGGCGTGGAGTCCGCTCAGGACAAGTCGCTGAAGCTGATGAAGAAGGGCTTCGACACGAAGAAGATCGAGGAGCACTTCAGGGAGCTCAGGAAGAGCAGGATGATCCTGAACGGGTACTTCATCATCGGGCTGATCGGCGAGACCGAGGAAGAGATGCTGAAAGCCGCGCCCTTCGCGCACAGGCTGGGCCTCGACGCCGTTGCCCTCTCGCGCCTGCGGACGCATCCCTACGACGGGTTGCGGGAGCTGATTGAGGAGAGCCCCGGCTACCACGTCTCGAAGAAGGGGTTCATCTACTCGGACGAGATATCGCTCAAGCGGATAAAGGCGATCCGGCGCCGCATCTACCGGGAGTTCTACACGCCCTGGCACGTCCTGAAGCTCGGCTGGAAGGTCCTGCGCTCAGGCGTGGTGGGGCCGGGGCGCCTCGCGAGGCTGGCGGTGATCGGCGTGCGCTCGACGAGGGCCAAGCGCAAGCGGAGGCGCCTCCGCCGGGAGAAGAGGCAGGCCGGCGGGTGACGGCCGGGGCGTTTCGCTTGACTCGCCCGGGCCGGCCGCTATAATCGGCCGCCCCGCAGGCAAGTGGCTGGTGTTAAGGAGATGCAGATGGCGAAGATATATTACGATGACGACGCGGACCTCGGGCTGATCGAGGGCAAGACGGTCGCGATAGTAGGCTACGGTTCGCAGGGGCACGCTCAGGCGCAGAACCTGCGCGACTCGGGCGTGAAGGTCGTGGTTTCGGAGCTCGAAGGCACGCCCAACCACAAGCTCGCCGTGGAGCACGGCTTCAAGCCCGTCTCGGCCGTCGACGCGGCCAAGAAGGCGGACCTCGTCCAGATCCTGGTGCCCGACCATGTCCAGCCGGCGGTCTACGAGTCGGCCATCAGGCCCAACCTGAAGCCGGGCTCCGCCCTGGTCTTCAGCCACGGCTTCAACATCCACTTCGGGCAGATCATCCCGGACGAAGGCATCGACGTCATCATGATCGCGCCGAAGGGCCCGGGGCATCTCGTCCGCAGCGAGTACGAGTCGGGCGCGGGTGTGCCGGTGCTGATCGCCGTCGAGCAGGACTCCAGCGGCAAGGCGAAGGACCTGGCCCTGGCCTACGCCAAGGGCATCGGCGGAACGCGTGCGGGCGCCATCGAGACGACTTTCGAGGAGGAGACCGAGACGGATCTCTTCGGCGAGCAGGTGGTCCTCTGCGGCGGCGTGTCGCAGCTGGTGCAGAAGGGCTTCGAGGTCCTCGTCGAGGCGGGCTACCAGCCCGAGATCGCCTACTTCGAGTGCATGCACGAGCTCAAGCTCATCGTCGACCTCTTCTACGTCGGCGGGCTCTCGTGGATGCGCTACTCCGTCTCCGACACCGCCGAATACGGCGACTTCTCGCGCGGCGAGCGCATCGTCACAGACGAGACGAAAGCCGAGATGAAGAGGATACTCGCCGAGGTGCGCTCGGGAGAGTTCGCGCGCGAGTGGATACTCGAGAACAAGGCCGGCAGGCCGGCCCTGCAGCGCTCGCGCAAGATCGCCCACGAGCACATGATCGAGCAGGTGGGCCGGAAGCTCCGCAAGATGATGAAGTGGATCGACGCAAAGGAGGCCTAAAGCAGGCCCAGGGGAAGCTCCCGGCGCCCGTCGTGTGCCCGCTAGGGCCTCGCCGGGGGCACCGAAAAGGTGACAAACGCCCCGGGATGTGGTATTATCCTCACTGATTGCCAGGTGCGGCCGTGGCGGAACTGGCAGACGCGCTAGGTTCAGGACCTAGTCCGGGCAACCGGGTGGTGGTTCGAATCCACTCGGCCGCACCAAACCCACTCCCCTAGGAGACCGGAGCGTGTCCCGAAGCGCCCGGCTATTCCGGGCTATTCCGAGGGCTATTCCGAGGACATAACACTGATTGGCCCTCATCTTGCCCCGTCAGCGCTTCTTGGGGCTCTCGATACAGTAGACATACTCCTCGGCGCGGTAGTAGATGCGATCACCATCGAAGACAGGCGAGCTCACCGTGCACTCCGGGTAGTAGTGCTCGGGCCTGAAGTGGTCGCGCCACTTGTAGAGGTCCCCCTCGATGGCCGACTCGATCCGGTTCATGGCGACCTGCTTGTACTCGCGCCCGGGCTCGATGACTATCGTCGTCCCGGTCGACCCCCAGAGGTAGATGTACCTGCCGCCGAGGGTCGGGCTGGCACAGACCCCCGCGCCCCAGGGGTACGGGTAGGCGTAGGTGACGGGGACGAAGTCGAGCTGCCGCTCGTAGACGAGCTCGAACGTCTCCGCGTCGAGGACCCGGATGACCCCGCCGTAGCCTATCGAGTAGACGAGCCCGTCGTGGACCAGGAAGTTCGCGCAGCCTACCCGCGAGGACCAGTTCGTCCCCGGGGTCATGATCTTGCCCCCGCTGCCGCCGGCCCCGCGGGCGCGCTTGATCTCGAAGTTCGCCTTGCCTTCATTTGAGATCTGCAGGCGGACGCGGGCGTTGTGCTCGTTGCCTCCGCCGTAGAGGCGGTCGCCGGATCTGGTCGTTGTCAGCCACGGGACGAAGCCCACCCCGGGCTTGTGAAGCCCCAGGTCCCGGCAACTCAGGATGTCCGTTTGGTCGCTCCGCTCCCTGTGGTCGATGTTGTAGCTGCTGTAGGTGTTGAACTTGAAGGGGATGCGCCAGTTGACTTGGCCGGTCTTCCGGTCGAAGCCGATGATGTTCTTCTTCACCTCGACGGCGACGTCGCCGCCGATCAGTATCAGCGACTTCTTGTAGCCGTGCCGCTTGTGCGGTCCCTCGTCGTGCTCGTAGGCCTTCCATATCCGGTTGCCTTCAAGGTCGAAGCAGGCGGCTATATTGTTGTGGTACCAGACGTAGACGAAGCGACCGTCGCTGACCGGCTGTGCAGCGTTGCCGGCCTCCTGTTTGGTGTCGTAGTGGTACTTGTCCCTGTCCACCTTCTTCAGCGTGCCGCGGATCTCGTTGTTGAGCCGGTACATCTCCGCTCGTTCCTGCACGGTGCCCTTGTAGGAGTGCGCGATCTCCCGGAACTCCTTCTGGTCGGCGTCGATCTTCTTGAAGAGCTCGCCGTTGGCCTTGCGCTCATCGCCCGTCACGAAATCGTAGGCCGTAGTGTCGCGCATCCATAGCCGCTTGCCCGTGTTCTTGTCGTAGCACACGAGGAAGCCGGGGTCTGACGGCACGAAGAGCTTGTCTCCCACGACGATCGGCTGGTAGCAGCTGAACTGCTGCTTGCCTCCCACCCCGGCCTGCGGCGGGTGCGCCCGCCAGAGGATGCCGTGGGTCTCGAAGATCTCGTCCTGCTCGGCGCCGTAGAGCGTGAGCTTGACGTATGCGTCCCCCGCCTTGGTGCCGCCGTAGTCGGTATCCTTCCTGGCGCAGAAGGCCTTGACCAGCACCGTGTTCCAGCCCTGCTTGAGCTTGGCCGTCATCGTCGAGTTGGCTTGCCTGAACCGTTCCGGCTGTATGATATGCTGCTCGCCGTTCACCCAGACCTTCCCCGGCCCCATCCCCAGGTGCAGCAGCACGCGCCTCGGCTGCGGCGAGTGGAGATACGTGCATGCGTAGACGACGTGGTCCTTCAGCCCGTCGAGATGCTTGTTGAAGTGGAGCATCGAACTCGTCGACTCGACCTTGCGCCACGCAGTGCCGCCTGCGTTGTCGCCGGCGACCGGCTGGAGCTTGGCCTCGGTGGGAATCTGCTCCTGGTCGACTAGGTCTTTCACCTTCGCGCTGGCGTCGGCAGCCACGGGTCCGAGCACAAGCCACTCGCGGACGGTGCCCTGCTCCACGGTCTTGGCTCTGGCCAGGTCGGCCGGGCCGAGCTTCGACGCACTGTTGCGCAGCTCCTTCATCGTTCTCGATATGCGGCCCCACTTGATGGGCGGCTTTGCGTCGGGGAAGCGCCCCGTGCCGTCGCCCCGCCAGCCGCAGACGCCGGTCTCTCGGGCTCCCGCCGCGCACGCGGCGGCGCCGAGCATCGCGGCGACCGCTATCACGCTCCTCCAGCGTTCGCATCTCATCGTCAGACCTCCGCCGAACTCAGTCGTTGACCAGCCTCATATTGTCCAGCACCATCCAGCCGAACTCTCCCTTCGAGTCGCGCTTGGGCTTGAACTCGAACCAGTCCACGTTCGCAAGGTCCACCCCGTCCTTTGCGAGCCTGGCCAGTTCGAACTCGAGCGAGTTGTCGCCGGGCTTCACCTTCACGAGACGCCGGGCCTCCTTGCGCTCCTTGTCCTTGACCGAGGCGAAGCTGATACAGACCTCGCGCTCCTCGGCTTCGGGGTTGTGCACGTCCAGCCTAAGCCTGTCGTAGCCGGTCCAGACGTGACGCTCGAACCCCTTGTTCCAGGTGCCCAGGCGAACACCGAAGCGCGCGCAGTATTGCCACTTCTTCGCCCCGAGGTCGCCGAAGTGCACGCGCATGCCGTAGTCGCCCGCAGTAGCGCCGGGCTTCGCGACCAGTTCCTTCCGGCCCGACCACTCCCACTGCCAGAGCTCGTATCTGCTCTCGAAGCCGTAGAGCAGCTTCTCCTTCTCGGTCGCCCTCGGCACGATCTTCCGCCACTCGGGCGAGAGCTTCCCCGCCTCGCCGGGGCGCCGCACCAGCCGCATGTTGTCGAAGTAGAGCGTTGCGGTCTCGCCCGACTTCTGCAGCTCCGGCAGCCACATCCAATAGTGATGGATATAGCGCCAGTCGATGCCGCAGCGCTCGGCGATCTCATCCAGCGAGTAGCCGAGCCTGTTCCAGCCGGGCTTCACCTCGAGCTCGACGTATCCCGCCCAGGGGGTGATCTTCCTGCCGTCGGGCCACGGCGGAGGCGCCGCCATGCCATAGTAATGCTTGTGCGTATACATGAACTTGTCCTTGAAGGCGCACTGGAGCTTGTAGGGCTTCTGCTGAGGATTGTAGACGTCCAGTTTCATGTGGCTGTAGGGAGTGAGGTCGTTCGGCCAGACGGGGAAGCCGCCGTAGACCGACAGCGACCCTTTCTTCGGCCCGTAGACCTTCTTCATCGACCACTCGCCCTCGGAGGCATGCTCCTTCACGCGCTCGCCCGACCAGGTCTTCGCCGCCTGTTCCGACTCAGCGTTCAGGAATATGGCCGTCTGACGGTTCGGGGCCGCGGAGTCCACGGCCCCGGCTCCAGCCACCACCGGGACGTCCCTGCCATCGACGCTGATCGTCTTCGGCGCCCCGCCCTTCCATCCCACGATCTTGAAGGCAGGGGCGAAGGGCGCCTTCCCCGCTGCGAATTTCACCGCCATCGCTCCGTCGGCCTTCAGCACGTAGCAGCCTTCGGACTCGTTGAAGCCGTCGCAGTTGAAATCGCCCGGGTCATCTGTAATGAGCTTGGCGCCCGTAAGCTCCGGTGGATTCCGGTACTGCATCGCGATGGGGAGGGCATGCTTGGCCGTGCGCATTTCAGGAACGGCGTCGCTCCCGGAGGTGCCCATCTGGATCATGCAGGCCCACGTGTCGTCGTAACCGGGCTGCATGACGACGCCGGTCGAACCGTACCCCGAGCGGTCCCAGCCGATGCCGCGCCCGTTGTGACGCATGTGGCGGCTGAAGAGCTTCTCCTGCCAGGGCGGGATGGTCAGCATGAAGCTCGTCTTGACCTTGTCGCTCGACGCTAGCACGAGCTCCTCGGCCGGCCTCGGGGCGCGGGCGTAGTTCACGTGCTTGGGGGTGCTCCACGTGAAGCCCAGGTCCGCCTCCGGCTTCTTGCTGTGGCCGGGCAGCATCAGGTGAGGGCCGTACTCCGAGCTCCAGTGCATCGGCGAACTCCCTGTTCGGCGGACCCTCACTTGGATGACAATCCGCCCCCGGGGGTAGAACGTGTAGACTGCCTCGACAGGCAGATCCCTGTCGGCGTACTTCGACCACCACACGAAGACCGATTTCGCCCTCACGCGCACCCGCGCCGGGCCCTTCTCGATGACCTCGAGCTCGCCCTGGGCCTTCAGGCGCTCGTGCCCCATCGACGGCCAGTCGCGGCATCCGTCGTAGCACCCGCCCTTCTTCTCCTTCCCCGCCTTCGCGTCGAGGATATGCTTGACACAGCAGTCCTTCTTGTCGGAGGGGCTCTTGAATCCGGCCCCGTGCCAGCCGATCTCGAACAGGCCCCTCCCGGCCGACTCGCTCGCCAGGTTGGTCTTGGCATTGGGATCACTCACGAGGTCGTGGAATCGCATGATGCCGCCGCCGGACGCCTGCCACACCTCAGCCCGGTAGATGCCGGGGCTCGTGACGATCACCTTGAGACTGGGCGAGGCGCCCTCCTCCTTAACGTTGAACCCCTCGGCCTGCACAGGTCCTACGATAGCGACGGCCGCCAGCGTGGCCGCAGTAACGATGTGCCTCATATCTCCTCCTCCCGCTCACGGCCCGCATCCGCTTCCCCCACGTCATTGCGGGGCCTTGGCGCATGTGTCGCGGATGATCAGCTTGGGCTCGAGCAACCGCTGGACTGGAAGGGCCTGGTAGCCCTTGATGGTATCCGCCGCCAGCTTCCCGCAAAGCCGGCCCATCTCCCGCGAGAGAACCTGAACGCCCGAGAACCTCGGTATCGTGGTCTCGCCGATCTCGCCGTCGTCGAAAGAGATTAGGCTCATCTCGCGCGGGATGGCGACGCCCCGTTCCTCGGCCTCGGCCAGGACTGCCTTGGCCTGACTTGTCTGCGCTGTAATCACCGCCGTGGGCCCGCCGCGCTCGAAGAGCCGGGACATTTCGCAGCCCCGGACCACGCTGCTGCGGACAGATCCCCGTGCCACGCCGCGAGAGGCGTTCTCGAAGGCGATCTCCTTCTGGTGCGCGGCCGCAGGCGGGCAACCGGGGTTCTCATGGGCAGTGGACAGGAAGGCGATTCTCCGGTGCCCCAGTTTCATCAAGGCACGCACAGCCTTCTTCATGCCGGCCTGCAGGTCGCCGGCGATGTAGCTTCGGCCCTCGCCAGGCAACGCGTACCCAAGTTGCAGCACGCGGCCCCGGGCCTCGATCAGTTCGACAACCCTCTGCACGGCTGTCGGCGTTACGATGAACACGTCGAATGCCATGCCCTGAACATCGTCCACCAGGGCCGTGTAGTCGTCACCGGCCACACAGCTTAGACCGTAGGATGTCGATACGACTCCTGATTCGCGCAGCGCCTCGTTGAGGCCTTCGAACATGCGCCGGGTCAGTGGGTCAATCAGCGGGTCCGTGTACTTGAGGAAAAGGATCCCGACATGAATGAGTGACCGTCTGCTGGTGTCGGGCTCGGGAGGCACGGGCCGAACGAAGGTCCCGCGGCCAATATGGCGCGTCACGTGCCCGTTCTTCTCCAGTGCGGCCAGGGCCGTGCGGACGGTGACGCGGCCCACTCCGAACTGGCGGGCCAGTTCGCGCTCGGGCGGCAAGCGGGTACCTGCGGGGTACTGTCCCTGGCCGATCGCGTCCAGCAGCTTCCTGCGCACTTGCTCGTTCAGAGGCAGTGCCGGAGACTTCTTTGATCCTCGCGTTCGCATTGCTGTCTCTATGGGACCAATATGGGACCAATCTATGATTAACTACACCGAACTCGGGCGGATTGCGGAAGAAAATGCGCAGTTGGCTTCGTTCAGCCCGAGAAGACGATCTGAAGTTCTCTTCGATCTTGCGGCACTGCAGCCTAGCACATGTGAGGGAGGAGCGGCCGCACATGGATGTCAGGATGCCGCTTCTTCCAGTCTAAGAGTGTCCGGAGAATAGCGGGGGATAACGGGGACGCAATGCTCTGCTCGCTCTTCGGCCCGTTCGTGCACTCTCGCTTGCCCGCGTGAGCTGCCTCCCGGTGAGCTTCTCCATTCTCCTCACAAAGCCCTGCGCGCCGTGCGGCCAGGTCCAGCACCCTAGCGGATGGATGTGGACGTTGGGCATCATGTGCACGGTCAACGGCTGGATCGCGAAGGGCTCCTGAGCCGGGGCGTCGGAGTCGGGATGCTGATTTTGGAGGCAGGGCGGCACGACCGCCTGGACGGCCTCCACGGGGGATTACGCTTGACACGCGCGCCCTGCGCTGATATGAATCCGATGGGAAGGACGGGGGGCTGATGTCGGTCGAAGAGCCCGCTCTGGAGACTTCGGCGAAGGTCCTGGTCGCCGACGACGACCCGGGCATGAGGAGTTTTCTGGAGAAGCTCCTCGTGGGAAGGGGCTACGAGGTGGTGCTCGTCGCCGACGGCGACGCGGCCGTCGGGGCCCTCGAAGCCGGCGACGTCGACGTGCTGGTCGCTGACGTCCGGATGCCGGGCAAGGGCGGCCAGGAGATCCTCGAGATCGCCCGGGAGAAGCACCCGGAGGTGGCCGTGATACTCATAACGGCCTTCCCTTCGGACGACGCGATAATCGAGGCGATGCGGGCCGGAGCCACGCGCTTCCTCATCAAGCCCTTCGCGGCGGGGGAGCTTCTCCGCTCGGTGAACTCCGCGGCGGACGAGGTGCGCTCGGCGGCCGAGAGCGGCCCGCTGAACGTCGTCAGCGGCGCACGGGGCTGGGTGGAGCTCACCGCCCCCAGCCGACACGAGTACCTCGAGAGGCTGGAGGGCTTCGTCGAACTGCTCTACGGGACGGCGCTCAGCCCGGGCGACAAGGAGGACATCAAGATCGCCATCAGCGAGATCGTGGCCAACGCGGTCGAGTGGGGGAACAAGGAGGACGCGCGCCGCAAGGTGCACGTGAGCTACTGTCTCTTCCCCGAGGAGATAGTCTTCAAGGTCGAGGACGAGGGCGGGGGGTTCGACCCGGGGGACGTTCCCAACCCGTCGAAGGACCCGATCGCCCACGTCATGGCCCGGAGCGACGAGGGCAAGCGCCCCGGCGGCTACGGCCTTTTCATCACGAAGAAGATCATGAACAAGGTCATCTACAACGAGAGAGGCAATGCGGTTATCATGTCGAAGAGGCTTCACGACTAAAGAGGAGAAGACAGCCCCATGGCAGGCTTCAACGTAATGCTGGTCGAGAAGCGGATGGGAATGGAGAGGACGCTCTCCTCCGCCCTCAAGAAGGGCCTCAACCTGACGGACGCGGTCGCCGACCAGATCGTCGGGCTGATACCGGTCATCCTCTTCTCGGACCTGAAGAGGAAGCAGGCGATGGCTCTCGTCGACGCCTTGCCGAACGTCACCCAGGCCGGCGGCAAGCTGGTCGTCTCAAATGCCCCTCCCGGGAGCGTTCGCGCCATCAACTGGCCCACGCTCCCGATGGTCAACGGAAGGGCGCTTGCGGCATACGAGGACGGTGCTCCTCCTCCGATGCCGGCCCCGGTGCCGCGGGCCGCGTCCCCCGCGGGGGGCCTGGCGG
>Ga0272441_10008767_pt1 | contig 15900 bp, 9 predicted proteins | sample SSMProp6N_FD_193582 | JGI IMG/M metagenome (GOLD analysis project Ga0272441, IMG submission 193582) | Marine sediment archaeal communities from Little Sippewissett salt marsh, Falmouth, MA, United States - SSM-Prop-6N | ecosystem: Environmental > Aquatic > Marine > Wetlands > Sediment ... | reverse complement strand
TCAACCGGTTCCTGCGGAGACTGCCTCCCCGGGAGCCGACGGAATACGAAATCGGGCCGGCATCGGAGGGTTAACGCCCAACACAAGCGAAGCGGACTCGAACCTCACAGCGAAGCGTGTCCCCTTTAGCCTTCGGTTCGTAGGCACCGTGAGTCAGCGGCGTAGAACCAGAGCCGAAGGTATGCGTCTTGCGAGGAGGTGAGATCCGTGTTCTTCCTTGGCCTCATTCTTGAGATTCTCCTTGGTGGAAAGACCTCCTGGGCGTAGTAACCGCTGTTTGCCGGCCCGTAGCTTCTCCCTTCCCGCCACCCCGGGACCGAGTCAATGAGAGATCGCTTCCTCTCCGGCATGCCAGTGGCCTTTCGGATCTACTACAGTGCCGTCGTGGTGTCCGGGCTGGTACTGGCCTATCTGCTCTTTCCTACGGCGCGGCCCGAGTCGTGGCTGGCTTTGGCGTGGTGGGTTGTCTTCATCATCGTCGCCGATCTCAGTCCGATTACTCTGCCTGGCGCAAGTGCCGACATCACCGTCTCTTCAACACTCGACTATGCCGCGATCGCGCTTTTTGGGCCCGTACCTGCCGCGATCATAGAGGTCATCAGCACGTTCATCACGCAGTTCGTGTTCGCAAGACGGCCAGCTTACAAGGTCCTCTTCAACGTCAGTCTCTTCCTGATCACCATATCCGCCGCAGGTGCCGTGTTCGTTCTCCTTGGAGGGCCAGAAGCCCGTACGCTAGGTGCTCTGCTGCTGCCGCTTGGAGCTTGTGGGCTGGTCTACTATGTAGTGAACACAGGCGGTGTCAGCATCATCGTAGGCCTCTCTGAGGGACTCAGCCCATGGCGCGTGTGGCAGCGCACGTACGTGTGGACGCTGGTTCACCTCGCTGGCTTCGTGCCTCTTGGCGCGTTGATCGTGGTTGTCTATCGGGTCGTGGGTATTCCCGGTGTGATCCTCTTCCTTCTGCCTCTCCTTCTGGCCAGATATACATTCAAGATGTACACCGACATGCGTGAGGTGCACATCGAGACGGTTCGCGCCCTGACCTCTGCCATCGATGCCAGTGATCCATTCACCAGAGGTCATTCGGACCGAGTCTTGGAGTACGCTACTGCAATCGCTCGGCGCTTGGGACTACCGGAGCGCACTGTGGAGACGATTCAGTACGCCAGTCTACTCCACGACATCGGTAAGATCGCGATACAGCACGACGTGCTCTTGAAGCCTGGTGCGCTTGATGAGGAGGAGTGGGAGAAGATGAAGTCACATCCTCAGACAGGCGCCAAGATAGTGGCTGACCTCCGCTTCCTCAGAGGTGCCCACCAGGTAGTGCTTCACCATCACGAGAGGTACGACGGCTCCGGCTATCCGGACGGGCTGTCAGGTGAGCAGATACCGCTTGAGGCACGCATCGTCAATGTCGCTGACTCGTTCGACGCCATGCTGTCCAACAGACCATATCGGCACGCCCTCTCTCTGGCTATGGCAGTCACGGAACTACGACGTGGTTCCGGGACTCAGTTCGATCCTGAGGTTGCGCGTATCTTCATCGAGCTCATCGAGGCCGGTGATGTCGCGATTGGCGACCGCGAGGAATCTCTAGCAGAAGCCGCCCCTTGAGAACTCCCCGTGCCGATCAGAGAGCCGCTGGGCACATCTGACTCGATCGCCGCTGGAAGCCCACGGTCGCTCCTGCAGTGTCTGATGATGCCTGGCCTGATTGCGGCTGCACAGGCACCCTGCCCATCGAGCCAGGCTCTTCGCCCAAATGGCCAGCCGCATTGCATCGTGTTCCCCTAGTGGAGTGACATATGAAGAAGGGCGAACTGCTGCTCGGCAAGTATCGACTGGCACGTCCGTGCGGGTCGACGTCCTCTGTTGAGTCTTGGCACGCCATCGATGAAGTGGCCGACAGCGCAGTGTGTATTCGGTACGCTTCTCGAACCGGAGCGGTTGGCGAGGCAGTAAGCCGTCGACTGGCAAGGGAGTATGCTCTGATGTCCGCCGTCTCCCACCCGGGGCTGCCTAGGCCGTTGCAGCTCGCATGGCTTGCTGATGGCAGGAGCTGTATGATACTGCCTGACAACGCGGGCCTCCGCATGTGGCGAGAAGTCCAGTGGAAAGAGCTGCCTCTCGAGATCGTCTTGCAGTCCTCACTCGAGATGCTCTCCTTGGTAGGGTTCCTGCACAGGATCGGAATCGTCCACGGCGAGGTGGACGGCAGCACTGTCTACTGGGATCCGAGTTCTCCTTCTAGCGGATGGTCATGCAGGCTGCCTGGCCTTGGCCGAGCGCGTCTTCTGCCAGACTCCCCGATGGGTACGCTGCTCGGTGCAGCTCCCTGCTCTCAGCGCGAAGCTCTTGCTCGAGATGGCAGTGTAGACCTCTCGTCTGCGCTGAAGCTCGCGGTGGCCTCCTTGGCTCATCGCAGTGAGCCTGATCGATGCGAAGGTCTGCAGACCCTTGCCGCTAGAGCATTCGTCTCGGCCGATCTGGCTCGGCTTGCTGAACGGACTCTCGAAGATCTGGCTGCACCGTCGGGCAGCGGCGTTGGGGCGCTCAAGCGGCTGCTGCGAGAGCTGTCCGAGTCCAGTGCGCCTGCCGCGACGAGCATCCTGACTCGGCACTCCGAAGGAGCGGTCCCGTGCACTGCCAGTGTGCAGGAGCTTCGATCCGGGTTGGAGAGCGCTATACTGACGGGCGGGGCAGCTCTTGTTCTGCTAGGTGAGGAGGGCTACGGGCGATCAGCTTCAGGGGTTCTTCTGCGCGCGCTGTGCGGGCTACATGGGGCGCGGTACATTGAGTGTACTGAGCGGAACTGGCTACCGCGCGGGCGCTCTCTCACAAGCCAGTACAGGGCGTTCGCAGGTGACGTCCGTCGCCGTGGCGAACCTCAGAGCGAGGAGCAGCCCACGTGCCCACCAGGGTGCGCTCAGGCTATTGACGCCGGGGCAGGCTTGGAGGTGCCTGCAGTGTGCTTCGCGGATGATGCCGACCTACTGCCTCGCCAAGACATCGAACTGATTCTTGATGTGCATCGGGAGGCTCTTCGGCTTCGGGCGCCGGTCCTGCTTGTGCTTGCATGCTCACACTTGCCGGATGACGTCGTCTCGGCGATCGGCCGCAGTTGGGATGGGTCGGTCCTTCAGCACGGTGGTCAAGGCAACCACGCTCACCGACTTCGGCTCATGCAGCTTCCACGCATGAACCGCAAGGAGATCTCGCTACTGCTCGACCAAGCCCTCGGGGCTCCGATCGACAGTGATGCAGCTCGTTGGATTGAGTCACGTTCTGCAGGAAGTCCACTTCTGGCGGAGTTGCTTGGCAAGACTCTCCTTTGCCGCGGCGCTTTCAGTTGCGGTGCTTCTGGACTTCGGCTCGATGCATCATTGATGAGCGAGTGGCCCAGCCCAGCAAGCGAGCAGGACTTGGTGAGTCTCTGTCTAGATCATCTCGGCGAACAGGAGATCTCTGTAGCAGAAGTGCTTTCGATCTCCGGAGCGCTAAGCTTGGGGGAGATTTCGGCTGCCGCGGATCTCGAGCAAGACACCACAGTTCGATGCTTGGAGACGCTGAAGGCGGCGGGTGTGGTCGAGGGTAGCGTCGACACTCGGCACTGGTGGCTTTCGCACGAAGTCTGGCGTTCGCCACTCTGCAGTTCGGCGTCTCCTGAGAATCTGCACGGCTATCGGAGACGCCTAGCCTGTCGGCTGGCCGAGGGAGTTTCTCCCAGCGACGATGAGGCACTGAGGCAGATGGCGGCCGCTTGGCACTTCTACCTCTGCGGCGACACTGCGCGTGCTTTGGAGTGCGCCATGGACTCAGCCGAGATGCTCGCTGAGCGAGGGTGCTCGGAAGAAGCAGGGCAGATGATCGAGCTTGCGGAAGAGGGCCTTTCGGCACTGGGATCCGCCGATGACATGCGGCTCTGCAGGCTGCGCATTCTGGCTGACACATGCTGGAGCATTGGTGACGTGTCGGACGCTTCGCGTCTCTACAGCAGCCTTGCTGTAGAGTCGAGGAATCGGGGCTTGCCCGACGCTGATCTCGTCGAACTGGAGTGGTTGTCTGGTCGTGCAGCGGCTCTCAGTGGCAGACGGAGCCGCGCCACGGAGGAACTCGCCGAAGCAGGAAAGACGGCCGATTCACTGCGATCCCACCTCTGGTCGGGGCGTGTGAAGTCGGCTCTCGCGATCGTGTACCAGATGCAGGGTGACTTCGATGAAGTGATGGAGCTAGCCGATCAGAGTATAGACCTGCTCTCGGGCGAGGCGCGACCCGACCTGCTTGCTTCTGGCTACAACAGCAAGGGCAACGCGCTGCTGGCCCGCTGCCGCTGGGACGAAGCGATCGAAGCGTACAAGGCCGCTCTAGGTCTGGCTCGGGAGTCAGGAGTGCGTCACTTGGAGGTTCTGGCGGAAGCGAACATCGGCCTGACGGAGCTGTATGCATGTCGATGGCAGGATGCGGCTTCACACTTGGATCACGCGACGGGACTTGCGAAGGCGATCGGTAGCGCCTACTGCTTACACGTGTGTCTTGGTGCTGCTGGCCTACTCAGTCTGAGACAGGGTTCCCTTGACGATGCGTCGGTGCTCTTTGCAAAGGCTCACAGCTTCGCCGATCGATCCGGCGATCCTTGGGGCGTTTCTGTAGCACTCATGAACGAAGCCGAGTTCCAGCAAGAAGTAAGCGAACCGAGGAACGCGCTATGCCTTCTCTCTAGGGCAGAGAGCGTGATGATGATGAACGAGTGCCACGACGATCTCGCGGAGCTGCATAGGCGTAGGGCCGAGTGCCTTCTGGAGATCGGCCACCGGGAAGCTGCAACCAGCGAGTGCCAGCTCGCACTGGAGTGCTCCATAAGGACTGGCAATGCGCTTGAGGTGGCAAACACAAAGGTGCTACTGGCATGCACGAACTCCAGAGGGGCCAACCACGAGGATCTCGCTGAGGCATGTTCGATCCCGATTGGAGAACTGAAGGCTCTTGGTGCTGACTACGACGCTGCGCGAGCTTGCACGCTGCTCGGCAGAACGCAAGCAGCATGCTCGAACCAGACCGGAGCGATCGGTATGCTCAGACAGGCACAGAGCATGTTCTCCGAGTTGGGTGCTCGCAGGCATGCTCGCTGTGCGGCTGAGCAGTTGGCAGTAATCTCTGCTGGATCGGTGCCTGCGCCGCGCAGCCTCTCTCGCGATGCTGACTTTCTGAGTGGTCTGTTCAGCGCGGGCAGGATGCTAGCGGCATCAGAGGCTTCAGATGGGATTGCTGGGGAGCTCGTTGACATAGTCGTCTCGCGGCTCAGTGTCGACTACGCAGCAGTTGGCATTCTCCGACAGGATGGCGACATCGCCACAGCCACGAGCCTGCAGGGTCAGAGCGATCCCGAGTCGGAAAGGGCATACATATCCTGCCTGATCCCTCATATGACTGCAGGGGGCCGATGCGAGCCGATGTGCCTTGCGGCAGACGAGGCCCACGCTGCCGTCGCCCCTCTGCTGAGGGATCGCGGTGTCGCGGAGTTGCTCTTCTGTCCCATGGTTTCAGGAGAACGCCTCGTTGGCTGCTTGTGCTTGGAGTACAGGCGCCACGGCCGGCGGTTCAGCAAGACGGAGTGTTCGTTCGCCTACGCATTGGCGGCCCAGTGTGCCATGGCGGTTGAGAATGCCGAACTGAGAGCCAGGCTCAGGGAGGAAGTAGACTACCTGCGATGGGAGGTCGATGGACGCTTCTCCTTCGCCAACATCATCGGGCGCAGCCTAGCCATGCAGAGAGTTTTCTCTGTGCTGCAACGCGTTGCTCTGTCGTCTGCGACTGTGCTGGTTGAGGGGGAGAGCGGGACCGGCAAGGAGCTGGCTGCTAGAGCGATTCACTACAACGGCCCGCGCCGGCGGCAGCGCTTCGTTGCACAGAACTGCGCAGCTCTGCCAGAGAGCCTACTTGAGAGTGAGCTGTTCGGGCACGTCCGCGGTGCATTCACCGGAGCCGCAAGAGAGAAAGCAGGCCTCTTCGAGGCCGCAGACGGTGGGACCTTCTTCTTGGATGAGATTGGAGACATGCCTCTGCCGCTGCAGGCCAAGCTCTTGCGTGTGCTTCAGGACGGCGAGATGAGGAGAGTGGGGGCTACGGAGCCCCGCACAGTCGACGTCCGTGTCGTCGCAGCAACAAACAGGTCCTTGGAGGATGAGGTCAAGCACGGACGGTTCCGGGAGGACCTCTACTACCGACTGAATGTAGTGCGCATTAGAATGCCCCCCCTGCGTGACCGTCGGGAGGACATCCCGCTGTTGGCGGATCACTTCTTGTGCCGATTTCAGACGGCTGCTGAGAGGGATGTAACGGGCTTCACGGATGAAGCGATGGGCGTGCTGATGGGCTATGATTGGCCGGGGAATGTCAGGGAGCTGCGGAACGAGATCGAGAGGGCCGTAGCACTCTCTCGTCCAGGAGCAGCGATCGCAAGCCATGCGTTCTCAGAGCGTGTCGCGTCAGCTGAGCCTGTCTGTGTGGCTGCACACGCCAAGCTGCCATCATCTCTCAAGGAACTTGTTGACGATATCGAGGCGCGAGTGATACTCGAGACACTCAGGCGGAACAAGTGGAACAAGTCTAGAACAGCTGAGCTCTTGGGGCTCAGCAGGCAAGGTCTACTCAAGAAGATCTCTCGGCTGCGGATTGCCAGGGATGACCAAGGGGATATGGATGAGGCGCGCTAGCAAGCCGAGTTTCGAGTCTAGTCAGCCCGATCTGGAAGCCTCGTCGCACCGCGACTCATATGCGGACAGTGGCGTCGACATCGACGCAGGCCTCGAAGCCGTCAGCATGATGCGCGACGCGGTCCGGTCGACCTGGGGCGCCGGTGTCATGGAGAGGTCCGGTGGCTTCGCCGGGCTCTACGACCTGGCGCAGAGCGCGGCGGGCGGTGACATCCTTGCTCTGACGGTCGATGGCGTCGGCACGAAGCTCAAGGTTGCGGCGATGTGCGGGCGCTATGACAGCGTCGGCATGGATATCGTCAATCACTGCACCGACGATCTACTGCCGGCGCGTGCGCGCCCACTTCTCTTCGCGGACTACTTCGCCAGTTCGGCCATCGCTCCCGAGATGGTTGCCCAGGTGGTGGGAGGGATGGCGGAGGCCTGCAGGGTCGTCGGTTGCAGCCTGATCGCGGGAGAGACGGCCGAGATGCCTGGCGTCTACTGCCCTTCGGAGTTCGACATCGTGGGATGCATGGTGGGGATCGGGCGGCGATCGGAGGTCATGGAGGTCGAGCCGGTCCGTCCTGGCGACGTCCTCATCGGGCTTCCATCGTCCGGCCTTCACACGAACGGCTACTCTCTTGCGCGGCACCTCATGTTCGACGTCGCAGGCTGGGATGTGGACACGCATGTCGACGAGCTGGGTTGCACCGTCGGGGAGGAGCTCCTCAAGGTGCACCGGGAGTATCTCACCGTTCTCGATCAGCACCTCGGGGATCCCGCGATCCATGCTCTCGCGCACATCACGGGTGGCGGGCTCTACGACAACGTCGCGCGTGTGCTGCCCGAAGGATGCTCGGCCCACTTCGACAAGTCCTCTTGGGATCCGCCGCCGGTCTTTCAGATCCTGAGGCGGCTCGGCAATCTGGACGATGCCGAGGCGTACCGGACGTTCAATATGGGGATCGGCATGGTGGTCATTGCTAGAGGCCACGACGCGGCCCGACTGGTGTCCGAGTGGAAGTCATCGGGCGTCGATGCCGACCAGTTGGGCGCGGTCCACGAGGGGACTACCGCCGTCATCATCGACGACTGATTTGGGTTGATAGAGGACGCGTCTGGGGCGGTCCCGCATCGCCGGGCGCGTGACCACGGTATTCCCTCACGCCCCGATGCTGCCATCAGATCCGAGAAAGCCACTCGAAGTCTCACCCTGGCAGTCCAGATGACTGAGCTGACTCCCCGGAGCTGACCCGGCTGCGAAGCTGGACTCCAGCCGGACTTCGTACAGGACGTGTTCTGTGCGCAGGAAGAGGCACTCGCCGGGGCAGATACGCTGCTCCGGGACCCCGGGGCAGAACGGCTACATCGAGTCCTCCGACTGGAATCTCAGGGACGAGCTCCTGGACCTCTACGTGTGCACGAGCGTGTGTGAGGCGAAAGCGCTGGCGGAAGGCCGGCGGCGGGGGTACAAGGACGTGAGGCCACACAGCTCCCCAAGACGCCGGCCGCCGGCTCCCGAGGGCCTCCTGCCTGCCCCTTCGTGCGCTCCGGCATGAGGCCGCGCGTGGTACAACGACCGGGGGAACGTCAGATGACACCACCACTCCACCTGCTGAGACCGGAGGCCAGCATGCGTCCGAAGTCATCGTCCCCAGGTGTCCTTGCGGCGGTTACGTTGCTTGTTCTGCTTGTCCTGGCGCTCGCCTTGCAGGCCGGAGAGAATGAGGATCGAGCGGCAGAGCTTGGCGAGCAGGTCGCCGAGCTGAGAGCGCAGGCCGAATACGCCCGGGCACTCGACGTGGCGAGGGAGCTGCTGGAGCTCAGAAGCTCTGAAGAGGGCGTCAAGCGGTACCAGTTGGAGGACGCGCAGCGGCTGGTCGAGACGCTCGAGTTCATAGCCGGCATGGGGGCCGAAGCTCGAGAGGAGATGGCGGAGGCCGACCGGCTTGAGGCCCGGCTACAAGCACTCACTGATGCCCAGGAGTACGTCGAGGGCGTGGAAGTCGGAGAGAGACTGCTCGAGATCAGGAAGCGCCTTCTCGGGGACGAGCACGTTGACGTCGCGTTGAGCAAGAGCGATCTGGCGTACTTGCTGGGCGTGCAGGGTGACCTGGATAGAGCGGAGCAGCTCTACGGCGAGGCGACTGACGTCCAGCGCGCGGTTCTTGGGAGCGAGCATCCCGACATCGCGTTGAGCCTGAATGGCCTGGGGGCCCTGTCGTACTACAGAGGTGACGTTGACGGTGCGGTGGGATACATGAGCGAGGCGCTTGCGATGCGGCGCAAGTGCCTGGGGGAGAAACACCCCAAGGTTGCGGCGGGCCTGCACAATCTGGCGCTTGTTCTCACCGAGGCAGGCCGACTTGATGAGGCAGAGGCCTACAGCCGTGACGCGCTTGAGCTCGCACGCATGCTCCATGGGGATGACGGGCCAGATGTCACCTTCGAGCTCTACCAACTTGCGAATCTGCTCTATGAGAAGGACGAGTTCGAGGAGGCCGAGTCGTTGTTTCGCGAGTGCGTGGAGTTGGAAGTCGAGATGTACGGAGCCGAGCATCCGGAAGTCGCGGGGACACTCAACTCGATCGGGAGGGTGCTGCACGCCAGGGGTGAATACGAGGCAGCCGAAGAGCGCTTTCACAAGTCTCTGATGATGTACCGCAGCTTCTTCGGCGACGACATCGATGTCGCAATCGTCCTCACAAACCTGGCGAACCTGCTTCGCGAGACGGGGGAGTTCGAGAGATCAGTGACGCTCCAGCGCAAGGCGCTCGCGATCCATCGCAAGCTGCTGGGTGATGAGCACCCGGATGTCGCCATGAATCTCAATGGCCTTGGGGCAACACTTCAGGACAGCGGTGACACAGCCGGGGCCGAGGAGCTGTTCCGCGAGGCGCTGGCGATGAGGCGTAGGCTCCTCGGGGATGAGCACTGGAGAACCGCCATGACCCTCAACAACCTCGGCAACGTCCTTCACAAGAAGGGAGACTACGCGGGGGCCGAGAAGCTCCACCGTGAGTCCCTGGCGGTGAGAAGGAGGATCTTCGGAGACGTGCATCTCGATGTCGCGATGAGTCTGGGCAACCTCGCCACTGTTCTCGGGGAGACGGGCAAGTACGAGGCGGCGATCCCTCTTCAAGAAGAGGCGCTGGCGATAAGACGAGAGCTCCTGGGCCGGGAGCATGTGCATGTTGTGATGGCACAGTGCAATCTCGCCGCCGAGTACCGCTCCATGGGCGACTACGATGAGGCCGAGTCGCTCTATCGCGAGGCGCTCGAGACAATGCGCAATCGGAAGGGCGGAAGCAACTATAGCTTCGTGCGGTATCTGTGCGGGCTTGGAGACGTGTTGAGCGCAAGGGGGAATCACCTGGAGGCGGAGGCCGTGTTGCGAGAGGCGTCGGAGATCTACGACGCCGCGCGCCTTCGTGTCGGCAGCGGGCGCGGACGGGCCGAGTTTCTGCCCTCGCCCCTTCCCGCTCTGGCGGCGTCGAGGCTTGAACTCGGCTGGGAGGCCGAAGCCTGGACGGCCGTCGAGAGGGACTTGTGCAGGGTTCTGCACGAACTCCTGGTCGGTGCGGACAACAGGCATCTGGAGGCGCGGGAGGCGGCGCGGCTGGACTCTCTGAGAGTAACCCTGGGCGGACTTGAGAGGAAGCTGGAGGTATGCAGGTCACAGGTTCGAGCCGACAGCACGGGAGAAGTGGCCGTCCTGTTGGGAGAGACTCAGGATCGCATCCTGGACGTTGAGGTTGAGCTGTCGCAGTTCCAGGAGAGGATGGAAGAGAAGTACCCTGTCTCGGAAGGTCGGGCGTATCCGCTTGAACGGGTGCAGGCGGCTCTCCCCGATGACGGCTGTCTGATGGGTTGGCTTGATGAGGAGACAGGGCCCGAGGGGGTCGCAAGCTGGGTCTACGTCATCAGGAACGAAGGGCCGGTGGTGTGGGAGCGAATCGGAGCTGCTCCCGAGGCTGTGGATGAGACCGGGACAGAGGACTCCACTCCGTCAGCCGCGAGCGGCGACGGCCGCTCTCCATACGATCGAACACGTCAGTTTCGCGACGTCCTGTGCACGCGACGGACTGCGGCCACAGGAGTCAGGCGCGACGCAAGTGAACTTTGGAGCGAGCGGATCGGCCCGATCGCGAGCGCTCTGAAAGGCGTCGAGGAACTGATAGTGGTGCCGTCGGGAGCGATGCTCGGTGTTCCGGTTGAGGCGTTGGTTGACGTGGACGGCGTCTACGTCGGCGACCGGTTCGCCGTCTCGTACGCGCCGTCGGCCACGATACACACGTGGCTCCGGGAGAACTCCGTGGACCGTGTGCGCCAAACCGACACGGACCTTCTGGTCGTCGCCGACCCGCCCTTCACTGAGGCGCATCTGGCAGCGATGACCGATGAAGACGTCGCCGATGGGCGACTTCCGGCGTCCGCCGAGCCCGTCGTGGAGCTCAGTGCGCTGAGAAGCGCGATGAGCGGCAACCGCGAAGCGCTTACAGGCCTGCCGAGGCTGCCGGGCACGCGCGCGGAGGCGCGCGCGATAGAGTCCTGCTATCCCGGAGTGACGGCGCTTGTGGGCCCGGACGCCAGCGAGCAGGAGATTTGCCGCCTGGCCGAGTCGGGTGAGATGGGGGAGTACGGCGTGATCCATGTGGCGACCCACGGCCTCGTCGACGATGAGACACCCGAGCGATCTGCCCTCGTGATGTCGCAGGTGGGGCTGCCGGATCCGCTGGAGGCCGCGATGGCCGGCGAGCGCATCTACGATGGGCTGGTGACGGCCAAAGAGATCGTGAGCGAGTGGGAACTGAACGCCGACCTGGTCACCTTGAGCGCGTGTGAGACAGGACTCGGCCGCAAGGTCGGAGGGGAGGGATACGTGGGGTTCGCTCACGCGTTCCTCCAGGCGGGGGCGCGGAGCCTCCTCGTCAGTCTCTGGAAGGTGGACGACGAGGCGACGTCTCTTCTTATGCGCCGGTTCTACGAGAACTCGCTCGGGAAGTACGGAGACGAGCGGAACGGCCGCACCGGCGAGCCGATGTCGAAGGCCGACGCCCTGCGTGAGGCGAAGCGCTGGGTCCGGGGCTACACCGACGAGTACGGCAACCAGCTGTACGAGCACCCCTGCTACTGGAGCGCGTTCATCCTCATGGGGGATCCTTCGTAGCCCGGGCAGCGAGCTGGACCGCTTCTCCCTTGCCCCACCGTTTCCTTAAGGAGTACCATCCATAGCGGACGCGAAGACAGGTCTCGCGAATCCCCGCGCGTCCGACGGGGGGCACCATGCGGAAGCGTCCAGCATCAGGATCGCTTGCCCTCGTGACCGCCTCTGCCTTTGGCCTCGCGGCGATCCTCTACTGGTGGAGGGTCGCGAGCGAAGGCGCGACGACGGCCTCTCTCGTCGCCGCGATCGGGTTTACCGTGGCGGCGGTGCTCTGGATCGCGATCTTCGTCGTGTCCCGTCTCATCGACCGCCGTCCGAACGGTCGCGGGCACGATTCGGAGTAGCGCTTCCCTCCGGTCGCACGCAGGCCGGGAACACATGCCGCCGATCCAGTTCCGGAAGACAGGAGGTGGTTTCCACGGATCTCTCGAAGCTCATCGACGCGTGCCGCACTGCCCACGAGAGCGGCACGGACCTCGACGCCGTGCGTCGTGACGGACTGACGCGGGAGGAGGTCGATCTCCTGGCCGCATCGTCGGTCCAGGGACGGTTCACCTACATCCACCCCGAGGGCCAGCCGTCCGGATGGATCACGGCAGACCGCAAGGACTTCCGGGTCCCGACCGATCCGTCCTACGCCGAGCGCTACGTCGAGGCGTTCGCCCATCTCTGCCGGAGGGGCTACATCGCCCACACCGGCGGGGCGCTCTTCGAACTCACACCCGCGGGCTGGGAGGAGGCCCGCTCGCGCGCCAGGGACGTGGCGCTCTAGCGCCGGTCCCCGAGCCGACGCGGACCCCGCCCCGAGCGTCCGCGTCCCCGTCGTCCGAGCAGATTCCGGAGGGAGCACCGCGCTCGCTCTCGGCTCAGCCCGCCCGAACCGCCACATCACGCCGCGCACCAGAGGACCGAGTCGCCGACCTCCGAGCGAGAACGAGCGCCGTGCCGACAAGGCGGTGACCGCCCGGCGGCCCCGGCCCGCCGCCGCGCGGTCCCCACGCAAGCAAGGAGGCGACGCATGGAAGCCGGTCTCCGGGGAATCCGGCAGCGGCGGCCGACACTCGCCGTGACGCTCCTCGCGGGGGCGCTCCTCGTGCTTCTCGCCGCGCCCGCGCTCGCGCAGACGCTCCGCATCTACCACATCGACGTGGAACAGGGGGACGCGACGCTCCTCGTCTCGCCGTCCGGGCGCGCGCTCCTCATCGACAGCGGGAAGAACGGCCACGGAGCGCGTGTGAAGGCCGCGCTCGACGCCGCCGGCGTCGACACGGTGCATCATCTCGTCTGCACGCACTACCACGAGGACCACTACGGCGGGATCGACGAACTCGTGGTCGATGAGGGCGTGACGGTCCTCCACGCCTACGACCGGGGCGACAAGAGCTACCTGCCCGAGGACAAGACCGCCGGGGACACGTTCACCGGCTACGAGGACGCGATCGGCCACCGCGCCACGCACCTCATGCGCGGCGAGACGATACCGTTCGACCCCGAGGTCGAGGTCACCTGTCTGGCGCAGGGCGGGACGGTCCTCGGCGAGGAGGAGCCCGTCCCCGCCGGGAACGAGAACGACATGAGCATCGCGCTCCTCGTGCAGTACGAGGGGTTCCGGTACTTCAACGGCGGCGACATCGAGGCGCCGACGGAGAGAAAGATCGCGGAGCGCGACCTCGCCCTCGACGTCGACGTCTGCAAGGCGAACCACCACGGCTCGGACACGAGTTCCACGGCCGAGTTCATGTCGGACATGAGCCCGAGCGTCGTCGTGATCTCGAACGGGAACCACGGCGGCCACAGGCACCCGAGAGAGACGGTGCTCGCGAGCTACCGCGACATGGATCCCGAGCCGCTCGTCCTTCAGACGAACAAGTACCTCAAGGGCCCGCCCGGCGGCAACGTCCCTGACGCGCAGATCGCCGACCTCGAGACGACGAACACGGACGGAACGATCCTCGTCACGGTCGACGCCGCCGCCGGCGCCTACGAGGTCAGCTACCGCGACACGACGGTCGTGATCCCGCTCAGGCACCCGCGTCCGGTGGCGGTCGACGTCGTGATCGCGCGGCTCCTGCCGAACCCCGTGGGATCCGACCGCGACCACGAGGCGGTCGAGCTGCGGAACGACGGCGCCGGGCCGGCCGACCTGACGGGGTGGGTCCTCAAGGACGAGAGGGGGCGCGTGTGGACGCTGACCTCCGTCGGCACGATCGCGCCCGGGGAGAGCGCCACGTGCGTGCGCGCCCGCATGCCGATGAACCTCAACAACAACGGAGACCACGTGTGGCTTCTCGACGCGCAGAGCCACGAGCAGGATGAGTACGCGTACCCCTCGTGTTCGGAGGGCGTCTGGATCGAGACGGACCACTAGACGGGCCCGCGCGATGCGGGTAAGGAGGACTCCATGAGATGCCTTCCTGCTGCCATTGCCGTTACGGTCGCCCTCGTCGCGGCCGTCGCTTTCCTGCCGGCCTCCGCGTCCGCGCAGGAACGCACGGTCGCCCGCGCGCCGGAGCTTCACCGGTCGCCCGCCGTGGCGGAGAGCGTCGCCGCCGCGCGACCGGCCGTCGCGGCCGAGGAGAAATCCGAGGAAGACCCCTACCTCAAGGGCGCCAAGCTCGAGCCCGTCCGCGGCGTGGAGCGAGCCCTCAAGGGGTTCACGGACTTCGCCCTGCCGGCGGTCGTCACGCTCGCGGGGATCGGACTTCTCGTGATGGCGGTCATCCAGCTCCTCAAGGATCTCGCGCCGATGCGGGAGATCTTCCAGCGGATCGTCTTCAGCCGTTACCTTGCCGACGCCTACCGGGAGATGGGGCTGCCGGAGCCGTCGCGGAGCGATCGCCGGGGCGAGATCGTCGACCTGGCGAGGCTGGCGACGGCCGGCTCGGTCGGCGCGCTCTTCAGCCTGCCCGTCGAGAAGTTCGCGGGCCAGCTCAACGTCGCCATGCAGACGGTCATGGAGAACCCCGCCCGGCACGCCTCCTGGGTTCGCATCATGGCGCGACACTGCGACTCCGAGGACGTCGGCAACGTGATCGACGCCGGGCGGACGCTCTCCAGGGACGTGGCGGAGCGGGGCGAGGGACAGGTCTTCGCCGACGATTCCTCGGTGATCGACGCGCGGTCGCGGATCACGAACGAGATCCAGCGTTCGATCGACCGCATCCAGCTGCTCATGTCCCACAAGTGGCAGCGGCTCCTCAAGTGGGTCTCGTTCGTGCTCGGGTTCTGCATCATCTTCTTCGGCGTGCACCACTTCGTGCCCGGCGCCTTCAAGGGCGCGCAGGGCGGCGCGATCTGGTTTCTCATCGCTGCCATCGGGGGCTTCCTGGCGCCGGTCGCGAGGGACCTCATGGCGGCGCTCCAGAGCGTGAGGAGGCTCGGCCGTGAGTAGCCTGGGCGGTGACCTCTCGGTTCGTGAGAGGCCCTCCGGAGGAGGCGTCACGAAGGAGGTTCTGGAGAATCCCGCGGGGTGGATGCTGCTCTACAGCCGGGTCGTGATCCTGGTCCACGGCTACAACAACAGCCTCAAGGCGGCGTGCAGATCGTACGCGAAGCTCCGTCGTCTCATGCCGGTGCGCTTCCCGAGGGTCGGGCAGTTCTTCTGGCCGGGAGATCTCTCGAACGGACTTCTGTCGAAGCTCTCATACCCCGCGCAGATCGAGTCGGCGCGGGAGGCGGCCGGGCGGCTGGCGAGGTTCCTCGGGGATGTCGCGCGAGAGCGGCGCATGCCGCTCGAGATCGTCCTCGTCGGGCACTCGCTCGGGTGCCGGGTCGTTCTCGAGACGCTCCGGGCCGCCCGATCGATGACCGACTGGCCGAGCGTCCGCGTCGTGTGTCTCATGGCGGCGGCGGTCCCGAGGGGCCACGTGCGTCCGGGCGGAGAGCTTCGGGATGCGATTGCCGCGGGACGGGACCGGTTGGTGCTCCACTCACGGGACGACGGCGTCCTTCAGTGGACGTTTCCGATCGGACAGCTCGCCGCCGGCGTGAAGGAGTGGGGCGGGCAGATCTGGCCTGAGGCCGTGGGCCGGC
>Ga0272441_10008766_pt1 | contig 15901 bp, 12 predicted proteins | sample SSMProp6N_FD_193582 | JGI IMG/M metagenome (GOLD analysis project Ga0272441, IMG submission 193582) | Marine sediment archaeal communities from Little Sippewissett salt marsh, Falmouth, MA, United States - SSM-Prop-6N | ecosystem: Environmental > Aquatic > Marine > Wetlands > Sediment ... | reverse complement strand
GTTTGTGCCCTTGATAAAGAGGACCGGACTTTCGGGCTCCTTGATATGTGTCTCCGCTGCATGGTCCTTATAGTTCAGTCCGAGGCAGAGAATATTGACGGGCGTGAAGGGGGAAAGAATCGTTTTGATTGTCTCCCGTCGCTCCGTCACTTCAAAGTCGGTAAATATGTCTCCCTTTATGACCCTTGAAACGTTCGGTCTCTCGGGATCGAAGACTCCGGTAAACTCTTCCCCCTTCTCTGAAAGGAATCGAATTATTTTCATTGGCGGTCCCGCTTCCTTCTTGTTCCTTTTTATCGGTTTTTATAATACTATAATAACGAATTTTCAATAGGCAAATCCAGAACGAACCATTCCACCGCGCACAGCCTATCAACACTGCCGTATTGCATAGTATTATAATGATTCTATACACTTGAGACACAAAGGCCGATAAGAATTCTCGGCTCGGATTCAAAGCTCCATCGCCCGCAGGATACATGCCATATACAATAGAAATCTCACCGCGGGGGAAAAGACATTATTACCTATTCTCATATCGTCTCATTCATAGGAAATGAAAACCGTCAGCGATCGAGAGCTTCCTGGGCTAGTATCTTCCGTACCCGTTCGAGTTCCTCGGGCGTGTCGACCTCAACCGAATCGTGCTCCGTCTCCACTACCTTGATTTTGTATCCATTCTCAAGGGCCCGCAACTGCTCCAGTGCCTCCAGTTTTTCCAGGTATCCCTCGGAGAGACCCGTAAAGGTTACCAGGAAGTCCTTTCGGTAGGAGTATATTCCGTGATGTTTGTAATAGAATACATCGTCATTCCCGTCCCTTACATAGGGAATAGTCGCACGCGAAAAGTAGATGGCAAAGTGATCCTTATCGAAAACGACCTTCACGGCATTCGGATGGTTTATCTCCTCTTCCCTCCGTATCCGGTAGATGAGTGTACAGAAATTCAATTGTGGATCCGCCATGAGGGGTGCGACCACCTCGTCGATTTGGGAAGATTGAAAGAGGGGCTGGTCCCCCTGTATATTGACGACAACGTCGGAATCGCTGAGGTTCATCGACTGAACGGCCTCTGCAATCCTGTCCGTCCCCGATCTGTGCCTGCCGGATGTCAGTATTGCCGTTCCCCCGAAGGTCTCGACGGCCTTCCCTATCCTCTCGTCATCCGTTGCTACCGCCACATGGGACACCGCTTTCGACCGCAGTACCCGCTCGTAGACGTGTTGAATCATGGGCTTTCCCGCTATGTCGGCAAGGGGTTTTCCTTCGAAGCGAGAAGAGCTGTACCGGGCAGGTATGATACAGATTACCCGAGGCATTTCTCACCCCCGGCAAGATATTCTTTCACATAATCTGAGATGGCATCCTCGAGAGAATGGAAGGAAAGGGGACATCCCGCGAGACGGAGTTTGTCCATCTTCGCCTCGGTAAAATACTGATACTGATCGCGTATCGACTCCGGCATATCGACATATTCGATATCGGCTTCCCGTCCGGCGGCTGAATAGACCGCCCTTACCAGGTCATTCCATGTCCGTGCCGTTCCCGTTCCGAGGTTGAAAATACCATTCACATCCCGATTCTGAAGAAGCCACCAGATAACATCGACACAATCCTTTACATAGACAAAATCTCGCTCCTGCTCCCCGTCTCCATATTCGGGTCTGTGGGATTTAAAGAGCCGTACCTTTCCCGTCTCTCCTATCTGCCCGAAGGACTTATGGATGACGCTTCGCATGTCGCCCTTATGGTATTCGTTGGGCCCGAAGACATTGAAGAACTTGATTCCCACCATCTTCGCCTCCAGACCGTTTCTCATCACCCAGAGATCGAAAAGCTGTTTGGAATAGCCGTACATGTTGATCGGCCTGAGTTCCGCCGCCATATCAGTGTCGTCGGAAAACCCCGACGATCCGTTACCATAGGTTGCCGCACTGCTCGCATAGATAAAGCGAATATCCTTCTTTACCGCCCAGTCTGCCAGATTGACGCTGTATCGGTAATTGTTTTCCATCAGGTAATCGGCATCACGCTCGGTAGTCGATGAACAGGCTCCCATATGTATGATGCCGCTCACCCTGAAGGGGACATCATCTTCCAGGACCATGTCGAGAAAATCATCCTTATGGATATAATCCACATAGCGCAGGTTTACGAGATTCTTCCACTTATCAGACCTTCCAAGTTCGTCGACCAGGATGATGTCATCGATCCCCTCGTTATTTAATTTCCACACAATGGCGCTCCCGATGAATCCTGCGCCTCCCGTCACGATAATCATTGTTTTCTGCTCCTTGGGACAGGTTACAGCACCATCGCCGCCCTTTGAATCCCTTCCGTTATTGTTTCCAGGCGCTCGTCGGTCATCTTGACCGGTATGATCATAAAGAGCGTTTTCCCTAAGAGATCTTCGGCCTGGGGAATATCCTCTGTTTTATACTCCGCCTTCCCCGCATATCCGGGATAGGTAAAGGGGTACTGTTTTGAATTCGCCGTTGACCAGGACAAAAGATGTTCCCATCTTGGCGCGTAATGCCAGGCATTGTCTTTGAAGTAGATTGTGTCAACTCCCCCTTCCTTCAGAGCCTCCTGATACTTTCTGGCCTGCGCCTCGTCGGGTAGGTTAAAACCCAGAAAGGTTGCCGTATCACCATCGGGATCGAAGAGTTTTCTGAACCCTATTCCCGGTACGCTGACGAGGGCCTCTTTTATGGCGGCCTTGTTCTTTCTCTGTTCGCCGATGACATAGTCGAGTTTTCTCATCTGGGCAAGACCAACGGCACCCTGAAATTCATTCATCCGAAAATTGAACCCGAGAATGGTTCTCCCTTCGAGTCCCCGTCCCACCTTCGGGTTGTGATCGTGGCCATGATCGTGATACCAGTCTGACCGATCATAGAGAGCCTTGTCGTTCGTGATCACCATTCCACCCTCACCGGTGGTCATGGTCTTGTAATAATCAAAGCTCAATATTCCCATATCACCGAAGGTACCGAGCATTTTACCCTGATAGCTCCCGCCGCAGGCCTGTGCATTGTCCTCAAGGAGCAGAAGATTATGTTTCTTTGCAACGGCGATAATCCCATCCATATTCGCCGCCGCCCCGCACATATGGACGGGAATGACCGCCTTCGTACGGTCTGTGATCCGTCCTTCGATTGCCTCGGGATCGAGGTTCAGAGACTCGTCGATATCTGTCATGACGGGGATCGCCCCCACTTCGAGTACCGCTTCGTAGGTGGCAATAAAATCAAAGGCCGGCACAATGACCTCATCGCCCGGGCCGATATCGAGTGCCGTCATGGCAACCTTGAGTGCCGCCGACCCCGATGTCACACCGAGACAGTGGTTAATGCCGAGATATTTTGCAAAGGCCTCTTCAAACTCCTTGACCTTGTAGATGCCCTTTCTTTCAGCATCAAACTCGTATCTCGCGAATACTCCCGTTTCCAGGATATCCATGACTTCTTTCATTTCTTCCTTACCTATAAGCTCGGCTCCAGCCATTTTTTTAGTCCTCCCTGTTTAGTCACGTTCCTCGTTAAAAGGCATCCTCGTATATCTCTATGGCATCCTCTACTGTCACTTCCCGCGGATTGTTTGCAAGCGGCCTGGCAACGGTCATCGCCATCTCGGCAAGTTCCGGAAAGTCTTCCCGCTCGACGCCCAGGGTCTCGAGTGTGTCGTTGATGTCACAGTCATGGATAAGTTCCTCGACGGCACCGACGGCCATGTCTGCCGCCTCGCGGAGCGAAAGATCCTCCACGGCCTCGCCCATGACCTCCGCAACGACGGCAAGTTTCTCGATTGCACCGGGAAGGTTGAACTGCATAACCGCCGGGAGGAGTATCGTATTGGCCATTCCGTGGGGAATTCCGTACTTTCCGCCCAACGGATATGAGAGTGAATGGACGGCCGTTACACCGGCATTTGCGAGCCCGAGCCCTGCATATAAACTGCCCAGCAGCAGGGCCTCTCGTGCATCGATATCATCGCCGTTGTGGACACAGGTTCGAAGATTCGATGCAATGAGTTCTATCGCCTCGAGTGAAAACATCTCGCTCATGGGACTCGCCAGTTTCGACGTATAGGACTCCAGGGCATGACAGAAGGCATCCACACCTGTCGATGCCGTCACGGCGGGGGGCACGCTCAGGGTCAAAGTTGGGTCGAGAAGTGCGATCTCCGGATAGAGATAGGGACTGTTCATCCCCTCTTTCTTCTTCAAATCACCCCTGATAAAGACCGAGGTAAAGGTGACCTCACTCCCGGTACCTGCCGTAGTGGGCACCATGATCTTGGGAAGGCCGGGTCCGGGGATATTATTCAAGCCCAGGTAATCCTTCGCCTTTCCCTTGTTTGCAACGATCACGGAGAGGGCCTTTGCCGTATCCATGGCGCTCCCTCCCCCGATTCCTATTACTATATCAGATTTTTTCTTCAGTGCTATCTGAGCGCTCTCGTCTGCCAGCTCCAGCGGGGGCTCCGCTTCGACCTTATCATAAAGTGTATAGGTCATGCCGATGTCATCGAAGAGCGTTGCTATCTTTTCCCGATAACCCCTGTCGGCAAGATTTTTATCGATCACTATGACGGGTCGCTTCCCCCCCAGTTCTTGTATAAATTCACCGAGCCTCTCAAACGAACCACATCCGAAGACGATCTTGTTCGCCCCTGTAAAAGAAAAGGTCTTTTCCATAGTTAGTATCCTCGTGTCAGTAAATTGGGGTAACGATCCATCATGACCCCTCACGTTTCGTCCGGATCGATCGTTTCCCCTTTGTTTGTTTCATCACTTTAGTATCGAAAACTATTAAGTTTCTACATAGGTAAAGTCAAGTTTTTTGTTTTTCCCCTGCCGTAGAGGTCGATCTGCCGGCAGACACCACGGATAATCTTCACATCCTTCGCGGTGAGATTGAGCCTGGAAAATAAATTCCGAATACTGGTCATCGCATAGTCCGGATTTTCGGGATAGATGTAATTCATCTTCATGAGAACCTCCTGTACATGATCATACATCCCCTCTTTTTCAGCAGATGTTGCGATATTGGGTGTAAATCCCCAATTCGATCCGTTGGACGCCGTAAAGACCTCGTAGGATATGATCATGACGGAATGGGAGAGGTTTATCGAACGCATCCGTTTCGACGTGGGGATACTGACCAGCATATCGCAGTATTTCAATTCGCTGTTCGTGAGTCCCCGGTCTTCAGGTCCGAACAATAAGGCAACCTCCTGGTTTTCGGCTATCGGTGCAACTCTTTGTGCCATTTCCCGGGGATCCATAATCGCCCGTTTCAGATTGGTGTTTCCGCGCCGCGCCGTCGTCCCGACGATATATCGAAAGGGAGCGAGCGCCTCCCGCAGATCCTCATGGTAGTCAATATTCTCCACCACATCGGCCGCAAGGTGAGTCGACATGCGATTCATTGCTTCCTTGTCGTAGTCTGCCCCACCAACGACCACTATCTTTTCGATCCCCATATTCTTCGCACACCTCGCCACGGAACCGATATTACCGGGATACTTGGGCCCCTTGAGCACTATAGTGACATTTTCAAGCCTCGCCTTTTCGTACATCTGGTATGTTACAACCTCCTTTTGCTGTTGCACTTCGACTCTTCTTATCTTAAAATCCATCGCTAATCAAATCCGAAGGTGCAATCAGAGACAATGGAGAGATTCGAGGACATACTCACCGAGGCATCGGAGCAACTCAACCTATCGCTTGGCGACGGAGAAAAGGCCCTCTTTCGACAATACTGTGATGAATTGCTTTTCTGGAACAGAAGCATTGCTCTCGTTTCAGTAAAATCTCCCCTCGACATTCCCGTAAAACACTTCATCGATTCGCTGACCGTCCTTCCCTTCATAGATAGAAAAGACGCAAAACTTCTCGATATCGGTTCCGGTGCGGGGTTTCCCGGTATTCCCCTCAAGATTGTCATAAAACCGCTGATGATCACCCTTGTGGAATCATCGAGAAAAAAGTCCTCCTTTCTCAAAACTGTCGTGCGTAAGCTCGATCTCCGTGACGTTACCATCATCAACGAGAGAGTCGAATCGATATCGGGTGAAAAGGGTCCTCGGGGATCCTTTGATATCGTCATATCGAGAGCCACCTTCAAGCTTCGCGAGCTTATTGAGAGGTCTGAGCCTTTTTTATCCCCCGATGGAATACTGATAGCGATGAAGGGTAAAAATACAACGACCGAGCTCAGAGAGTCCTCGAGCCTGGCCCAGCAAAAGGGTTTCGCCCTTCCTGAATGCCACGATATCGAACTCCCCCTTACGGGACATAAAAGAAAAATCCTCTTATTCAAAAAACTACCCCGAAATTGAAAATATCACTTCTCAAAATACCCGTTCTATGGTAGCGTCTCGTCAGTTGTCTTCCTTTTAAATCCCGATAAAGAATTGCAACATAAATTGAAGAAAATCATATGTATAGCCAATCAGAAAGGTGGCGTTGGAAAAACGACAACGGCCATAAACCTCTCGGCATCTCTGGCCGCAGCGGAGAAGAGAACCCTCCTCATAGATTGCGACCCCCAGGGAAACGCCACCAACGGCGTTGGGATCGATAAGGACATTATCAAGGAGAAGAATCTTTATCATGCATTAATCGACGATGTTCCGATAGAAGAGACTGTCTTTTCTACCAATATACCAACGCTCGACGTTGTGCCGTCCAATCAGGATCTGATCGGTGTCGAGGTAGAATTTGTATCACTTCAGGAACGGGAAACGAGACTCAAAAAGCTCCTTCACAACATTAACTCATCATACGAGTATATTATAATCGATTGTCCTCCCTCGCTCGGTTTTCTGACCGTCAATTCCCTCGTTGCATCCGATCATCTCATCATTCCTCTGCAATGTGAGTACTTTGCCCTCGAGGGACTTGGTCAACTTTTAAACACAATGAAGCTTGTTCAGGCGCGTATGAACCCCACGCTTACGCTCGCCGGCATACTGCTCACCATGTTCGATACGAGAAACCGTCTCTCTCACCGGGTAGAGGAAGAGGTAAATAAATACTTCGGGTCCTTGGTTTTTAAGACGATAATTCCTCGAAATGTAAGGCTTTCCGAAAGTCCCAGCCACGGACTTCCGATTATCCTTTACGACATCAATTCCCGCGGCGCCATTTCCTATATGAAACTTGCCAGGGAAATATTAGAAAATGGAAGGATATAAATGGCCAAAAAGAACGCGTTAGGAAAGGGCCTTGGTGCCATCTTTACCGATCTCGTTGACGATGCCTCCGGTAAGCCCACCTTCTCAATGTGCGGCATAGAGGAGCTCTCACCGAATAGGTTTCAGCCGCGTAAGGTATTTGACGGCGACGACGAGCAGAACCTCGTTGCCTCCATTAAGAAGAACGGTATCATCCAGCCGATAATCGTCAGAAAATCGAATTCCGGTTATGAAATAATCGCCGGGGAGCGGCGCTGGAGGGCGGCCCAGGCAGCGGGAATGAAAGATGTTCCCATCGTCATCAGGGAGGCAGACGATATCGAGATCGCAGAACTGTCCCTCATAGAAAATATACAGCGCGAGGAATTAAACCCCATTGAAGAGGCCGAGGCATATAAGACGCTGTCAAGCAAGTTCAGCCTCTCACAGGAAGATATTTCATCGCGTGTCGGAAAGGACCGAACGACAATCACAAATTTCATTCGACTCCTCAGGCTTCCTCCCGAGGCCCGGGAGGCCCTTTCCCAAAAAACTATTTCCACCGGTCATGGGAGATCCCTTCTTTCTCTCGATTCGAAAGATCAACAGATAGCGACGCTGAAAGAAATTCTGAAAAAGAAACTGACCGTCAGAGAAACGGAACGGCTCGTCAAGAAACTTTCGAGCCCGGGAGGAAAAAAGAAAAAACCGGAAAAGAGCGGCAACCTGCTGGAGATTGAAAGAAGACTTTCAAAACAATTCATGACGAAGGTAAATATACGACAATCGAAAAGGGGCGGAACCCTGGAGATACGATTCCTCTCTAATGAGGATCTGGACAGGGTACTCAATATCATCATTAAAGAATAAAATCGTTTCCGCTGTTGTTATTCAGCAACAAATGTATTAGAACAAAGCTATCCACAGCTGTTGATAAAGTTGTTTATAGGGGTTTGGTAATTTGGAATCTATATGGTCTGAAGGAACCAATATTATTAAAGAAAAGGTAAGCCAGCAGAACTTTGACACCTGGATTAGGCCTATTAGAATCTCATCTATAGAGGAGAATAATATCTACCTCTCCGTTCCGAATAAATTCTTCAAGGACTGGCTCGTAGAAAATTATCTTTCCATCATAGATAATGCCCTCTCCGGTGTTATTGGAACCGGTGTCACTATCAATTTTCTCGTGAAGAAGGACGATTCCGTTACACCGATCCCGGTGCCGGAAAAGAAAATTAAAGTAAAAAAATCCCCAGTAGTCAGAAAGTTACATCCATCACTCAATCCGAATTACAGTTTCGAACGATTTATTGTCGGTACGTCAAATCAGTTTGCCCATGCTGCTGCCATCTCTGTGGCTGAGCAACCTGCATCGAACTACAACCCTCTCTTTATATACGGGGGTGTTGGTCTCGGTAAGACTCACCTGATAAATGCCATCGGGTTGTATACCTATTCCCTTCATGCCAATAAAAGCGTCCTCTATGTATCGGCCGAGCAGTTTATGAATGAACTCATAAATTCGATCCGTTACGATAAGATGCCAAATTTCAGGGAAAAGTTCAGAAAGATCGATTTTCTCCTGATTGACGATATTCAATTCATTGCCGGGAAAGAGAGGACACAGGAGGAGTTTTTCCACACCTTCAATACCCTGCACGACTCGGGTAAACAGATCGTGGTAACAAGCGACAAGTTTCCGAAAGATATACCAAACCTGGAGGGGAGACTTCGATCACGATTCGAATGGGGTCTCATCGCGGACATTCAGCCGCCGGAGATGGAAACACGGGTCGCAATTGTCGAAAAGAAGGCCTACGAGAACAATATGAATCTCTCAAGCGATGTTACGCATTATATCGCTTCGGTGGCTGATTCCAATATACGGGAACTGGAAGGTATGCTCACCCGAGTCGCCGCCTATTCGTCGCTCACGGGAAGAGAAACGGATATCGATGTCGTAAAAGAGGTGTTTAAAAACCTCATCAAGCAGAAAACGGGCAAAAAGATAACCGTTGATGAAATCATAAAGATCGTCGCCTTAAAGTTTAATATCAAGGTATCCGATATAAAATCTCAAAAGAAAAATAAAAACTTAATTTTACCACGACAGATCGTAATGTACATATCGAGACAATTAACCAATCTCTCCTTTCCTGACATAGGAAACAAGGTCGGGGGACGAGATCATTCAACGGTGATATATTCAACAAACAAGATTAAAAAAATAGTGAATAAGGATGCCGACGTAAAAAGGATTGTGGAAGAGATAGAGGAGACCTTGCAAACAAAATCCTAACAGGTAGATAACAGAAACAATCATGTAAAAAACGAGTAAACTAAGGAGTTAGAGTTGTCTGTTAACATATTAACAGTCTCTATTATTACTACTAAATATCTTTTTTACTAAATAGTAAAGGTAGGTGTCATAATGGAATTTTCTATGGATAGAAATCTTTTCCTGGCGGGGGTTCAAAGAACACTTGGTATTGTAGAGAGAAAAACAACCATACCGATACTGAATAATATACTCCTCAGTGCCGGGAATAATAAAGTCAGGATGGTGGCAACCGACAGGGAAATTGGTCTGATTGCCGATTATGATGCGACGGTGACGGTACCGGGTGAAATTACGGTGGCGGCGCGGAAATTGTCGGAGATGTTGCGGGAGATAGAGGGAGACGTTGTAGACTTCAAGAAACTCGATAATAACTGGGTTAATATTACCTGTGACAAGGTCGTCTATAGAATTCCCGGAATATCGGCCAATGATTATCCTGAGGTCGTAGAAGAGGTGGACGACGGCTTTTTCAGGATGAAGAGTGACATCTTCAAGGAGATGATCAGTAAAACCGCCTTTGCCATCTCTACCGACGAGATGAGACCCGGTCTCAACGGTGTTTATTTTGAATGTAAGGCCGGTAAGGTTGGGATGGTGGCAACTGATGGTCACCGTTTGTCGATTATCACGATGGATATAGGGGATGAGGATTCCATTCATGCAGATATAGCGGGTATCATTATTCCGAGAAAAGGGGTTAGTGAGATACGGAAGCTTGTCGAAGACGGAAATGACTATATCGAAATGGCGATCAGGGACGGCAGGGCCTGTGTCTTTAGAAAAGACAGCACCATACTGAGGGTGATGCTGATAGATGCCGAGTATCCCGATTACAGGAAGGTGATGCCCAGAGATGATGATGGGACTGATATACATATCGACCGTGATAAGATGCTGCGTTCGTTGAAAAGGATGAGCGTGATGTCCAGTGAGAGATTCAGCGGCGTTAAAATAGAGGTTTCAGGAGGTAAGGTTCTTCTCAGTTCTATCAATCCCGATGTAGGGGAGGCAAAGGATGAGATTGATATTTCTTATCAGGGTGAAAACATGACGGTGGGATATAATGTTCGCTATCTTATCGATGCCATTGATGTTATTCACGAGGATACTATCTCCTTAATGATGAGGGGCAAGGAAGGTCCCGGCGTCATTCAACCGATAGAGAATAAAAATTACATGTGTATCGTGATGCCGATAAAACTCAGGGAGGAGTAGTGAGAATCAATTGAAGGAATCATACGAAGCCGAAAGTATAAAAGTATTGGAGGGTCTGCAGGCTGTTCGCAAAAGGCCTGCCATGTATATTGGAAGCACAGGCAAGGAAGGTCTGCATCATCTGGTCTATGAAGTCGTCGATAACAGTATCGACGAGGCATCATCAGGTTACTGCGATACCATCGAGGTCAAGATCCGTCTCGATAATAGCGTTACGATCATCGATAACGGTCGGGGAATACCGGTGGGTATGCATAAGACCGAGAAGGTATCGGCGGCCGAAGTGGTGATGACCAAGCTCCACGCCGGGGCGAAGTTCAGTAATGACAGTTATAAGATATCGGGAGGGCTCCACGGAGTGGGCGTCTCCGTCGTGAATGCTCTTTCGAGCTATGTCGAGCTTGAGGTGAGACGAGAGGGAAAGGTCTACCGTCAGTCCTACAAGCGGGGAATACCACAGGAAGCACTCGAAGAGGTGGGAACGACAAAAAAACGGGGAACAAAGATTACCTTCCAGCCCGATATGGATATATTCGAAGAAAACGAGTTCAGTTTCGATATTCTTTCGAACAGGCTGCGGGAACTTGCCTTTTTAAACAAGGGAGTCAAGATTGTTTTCAAGGATGAGAGAACGGATAAGAAAAATGAGTTTTTCTATAAGGGCGGTATTCTGTCCTTTGTTGAATATATCAACAGAAAGAAGAAAACGCTTCATAAAAAACCGATCTATATCAGTGGCGAGAAGGATGACTGCATAATAGAAGTTGCACTCCAATATAATGATTCCTATATGGAAAATGTCTTTTCCTTTGCCAATAGTATCAATACGACGGAAGGGGGGACACATCTCGTCGGTTTCAGGACGGCCCTGACCAGGGTGGTCAATAGTTATGCCATCGGCAATAATATACTGAAAAATGGGAAGACATCGCTCCGTGGTGAGGACGTGAGAGAGGGCCTGGCCTGTGTCATAAGCGTCAAGATACGGCAACCGCAGTTTGAGGGCCAGACAAAGACAAAGCTGGGAAACAGTGAGGTCAAGGGTCTCGTCGAGACCGTTGTCTATGAAAAACTGGGAACCTATCTCGAAGAGAACCCGGCAGTTGCAAAGCAGGTTATCGCGAAGTCGGTGGATGCTGCCAGGGCGAGAGATGCGGCCAGGCGGGCGCGCGAACTGACCAGGAGAAAGTCATCACTTGAGGTGTCGGCACTCCCGGGAAAACTGGCAGACTGCCAGGAAAAGGATCCCGCAAACAGCGAGATCTATCTCGTTGAGGGCGAATCGGCGGGAGGCTCGGCAAAGCAGGGAAGGGACAGAAGTAATCAGGCCATTCTTCCCCTGAAGGGGAAAATATTGAATGTGGAGAAGGCGCGGTTCGATAAGATGCTCAACAGTCAGGAAATAAAGGTGCTGATTACGGCTCTTGGTACGGGTATCGGAGAAGGGGATTTCGATGTCAGCAAACTCCGGTACCACAAGGTGATAATCATGACCGATGCCGACGTCGACGGCTCACATATCAGGACGCTGCTTTTAACCTTCTTCTTTAGATATATGAAGGAGTTGGTCGAACGGGGCAACCTCTACATAGCCCAACCGCCTCTTTTCAAGATTACGGACAGTAAAAAAGAACTCTACATCAATGATGAAGAAGAGATGGATACCTATATTCTGGAAAAGGGCGTCAACAAGGTTCATGTCGTAACGGGAGAGGGAGGACAAATCACCGGAAATCGCCTCCTTTCGCTGATGAAAAAGGGCATACGGGCCGATGAAATTTTAGGGAAGTTTGCCAAAAGCGGTAAAAACAGTGCTGTCATCAGGTTACTTGCCGGTGATCCCGCGGTGTCACGGTCAGATTTTGCGGAGGAGGAACGGCTGCTGAAGATAGGAAAGAGGACGAGGAGTGCCCTGGGAAAGGATGTAACATCCTTCTGGGCCAATGAAGATAAGGAGAAGGGCGGCTATAAACTTTTCTTTAATATAAACGACAATGGTCAGGATCATACTACCTGGATCGACCGAGATATATTCAATCTTCCCAAGTTCGTCGAGGTAAAGGCGCTTTTGGAACAGATGAGTGTTCTCGGCGAAGCCCCCTATAGGGTGGTGGAGAATAATGGTGATACAAGCGCTGAACGACAACTTGAGAGCATGAATATGCTCATAGAGTACGTGGTCAATGTGGGAAAACGAGGCGTCAATGTTCAGCGTTATAAAGGTCTGGGTGAAATGAATCCCGAGCAACTCTGGAATACGACGATGAATCCCGAAAAGCGGACCCTTCTCCAAGTAAAAGTGGAAGACGGGATCGCTGCCGACGAGATTTTTACAACCCTGATGGGGGATCAGGTTGAGCCCAGACGAGACTTTATTTTTGAAAATGCATTAAACGTGTCAAACCTTGATATATAAGAAACAGAGCGATATATCGAGCATACCTGCCCGTCTATATCTGGTCGAGTACATTCGAAAAGCAGCGTGACACTGTCGATAAATTTCTTTTTGTTTTGAGGAGGATGGAATGAATCAACTGTACCAGCGGAATATGCCGGTCACAATAGAAGATGAGATGAAAAAATCCTATATGGATTATGCTATGAGCGTGATCGTCGGTCGTGCCATACCGGACGTCAGGGACGGCCTGAAACCGGTTCACCGACGGGCCCTTTTTGCAATGTCGGAGCTTGGTAACCGCTGGAACAGACCGTATAAGAAATCGGCACGAATCGTCGGTGACATCATCGGTAAATATCATCCCCATGGTGATACGGCGGCCTATGATACGATTGTGAGAATGGCACAGGACTTCTCCATGCGCTATCCCCTCGTCGACGGCCAGGGAAATTTCGGTTCTATTGACGGTGATCCCCCTGCTGCCATGAGATATACCGAGGTACGGATGGAGCGGCTCGCCGAGGAACTTCTGGCTGACCTGGAAAAGGATACCGTTGATTTTATTCCCAATTACGATGAATCTCTCAAAGAACCGGTCGTACTTCCCGCGAAGATACCCGAGCTTCTCCTCAACGGATCGTCTGGTATAGCCGTGGGTTTTACCACCAACATACCACCTCATAATCTGAACGAACTCGTCGACGGAACCATCGAACTCATCCAGAATCCCGAACTCTCCGTTGACGATCTCATGCTCTTTATCAAGGGTCCTGACTTTCCCACTGCCGGTTTTATCAACGGAACGCAGGGCATTGTCCAGGCCTACAAAACGGGACGGGGCATTATCAAGATGCGTGCGAGGGCTATCATAGAGAGAAATGCCCGGAATGACAGAGAGAGCATCATCATCACGGAAATTCCCTATATGGTGAACAAGGCCTCCCTCATCGAAAAGATATCCCAGCTCGTGAAGGAAAAGAAGATAGGCGGGATCGCCGATCTCAGAGATGAATCTGACCGCGAAGGTATGCGGATCGTCATCGATCTGAAGCGAGATGAGATCTCCGGGGTTATCCTCAATCAACTCTACAAGCATACGCAGATGGAGTCAAGTTTCGGGATCATCATGCTTGCCATAGAAAACGGTCAGCCCAAGGTCTTCAATCTGAAACAACTTCTGCAGAGTTTTATCAATTTCAGGAAACAGATCGTCACGAGACGGACCATGTTCGATCTTGCCAGGGCGAGGGAGCGGCTCCACATACTGGAAGGACTGATCATCGCCCTCGATAATATCGACGAGGTGATCGCCGTTATCAAGGGATCGGCCAACGCCAAGGAGGCGGGAACGGAGCTCTGCGCCCGGTTCGGATTGAGCGAGATCCAGGCAAAGGCCATACTGGAAATGCGACTCCAGAGACTGACCGGCTTGGAGCGGGACAAGATCCGGGAGGAACACCGGGAGATCACGGCGCTTGTCAGAAAGCTCGAAGGAATCCTGGCCGATCCGCAGAAGGTACTGAACATTATCATAGAGGAGCTCCAGGATGTTCAAAAGCGATACGGTGATCCGAGGAGAACAGAGATCGTTTTCAACAGCGAGGAAATCGATATCGAAGATATGATCGTCGAGGAGAATATGGTGGTTACCATTACCCACCAGGCCTATATCAAGCGGAATCCCGTCAGCCTCTATCGGAGCCAACATCGCGGAGGTCGGGGCAAGGTCGGAATGGGTACGAAGGAAGACGATTTTGTGGAGAGGCTTTTCGTGGCCTCAACGCACAGTCACATTCTCTTCTTCACCAACACGGGACGGGTGCACTGGCTGAAAATTTATCAAATTCCCCAGGCAGGACGTGCCGCCAAGGGAAAGGCCATCGTCAATCTCATCGGAATATCGAGTGGTGAAAAGATCAGCGCCGTCCTTCCCGTCACGGAATTTGTCGAGGGGAAATTTGTGGTTATGGCCACGAAACGGGGCATTATCAAGAAGACCGACCTTCTCGCATATTCCCATCCCCGTGCGGGAGGAATCATCGCCATTACGATGGATGAAGGCGATGAGCTCATCGATGTGAGACTCACCGACGGCAGTCAGGATATCTTTTTAGGTACCAGGATGGGAAAGGCGATCCGCTTCAAGGAAACCGATGCCAGACCGATCGGGAGAACCTCCCGGGGAGTCACGGGGATCAGGATGGACAGGGGCGATTCCGTCATCGGCATGGAGATCCTGGGTGAGACGAATTCCATCCTGACCGTCTCGGAAAACGGCTTCGGCAAGAGGACGGAGATCAAGGAATACCGGATCCAGGCACGAGGGGGCAAGGGTATCATCAACCTGAGGACGGTGCCGAAAATAGGATACGTATCGGGAATCAAGCAGGTTGTGGGTGACGAAGATGTGATCCTGATCAGCGATTCGGGCAAGATCATTCGAATGAGAGTGGAAGAGATTTCTCTCTTGCATAGAAGTACTCAAGGTGTGAGACTCATAGAGCTCGATGACGATGAGCGCTTCGTGGGACTGGCCAGGGCCGAGAGGGCAGAGGAAGAGATACTGCCCGAGGATCCCTCTGCGGACAGCTTAAATGAAAACGGTCCGGAGGAAGAGAGCCCCGATGAAACCGTGTGATGGAACGATACAGGACCTTTGATCATACAGCCGATCTCGGTCTCGAGATATACGGGCGGGACGAGAAGGAACTCTTTTCCAATGCCGCCTTTGCCCTCTTTGACATGATAACGGATATAGATAC